>Ga0315904_10006168_pt1 | contig 16458 bp, 11 predicted proteins | sample LakEriMetagenome_6_FD_203529 | JGI IMG/M metagenome (GOLD analysis project Ga0315904, IMG submission 203529) | Freshwater fungal communities from buoy surface, Lake Erie, Ohio, United States - Buoy 12 MA120 | ecosystem: Environmental > Aquatic > Freshwater > Lake | place: USA: Lake Erie, Ohio... | reverse complement strand
CTGAATCCCGCAAGGACATCCGACCGATCGGCCTGCTGAGCGAAACTGATGTTATTTTCAAAATTCATATCCATTATTTACGGCGGGCAAAGTAAGAAAACTCGGGCCATCTAATCAATGACATCCGACAGTTTCAGTGTACCATGATCACAAGCAATGCCTTCAGCGCCATCATACCATCCACCGCCCAAAGATAATAGGAGCGTTTTCGGGCGGGTCCGGCCAGAAGCACCACTGCGGCGGCAGGCAGGAATGACATGATCAGCGGCAGTTTGTATCCGTCTTCCATTAAAGGATCGGCGAAAGCCAGAACAGCAAATACCATCAGCGAAAGCAAAGCAATCAGTTTGGCTCCTGAGGAACCTGTTACCATTGCCAGTGTTCTCATACCTGCAGCGGCATCCGTTTGCAGATCACGCAGATCATAGATAACGGTGAGTGCGTATATGAAGAAGAAATTACGGGCAAGAACAAAAATCGTTTCGCCCCCTAAAAGAGCGTTCCCGTCTCCCGCAAGGGGAATCAGCACCGTGGCCATAGACCAGATAAGCGAGAGCAGGATGTTTTTGATCAGCCAGTGATGCCTGATGCCCGGAAGTCTGTTATTATTGAGCTTGACAGGCATCATGTAAAACAAAGCCATGACAGAGACTGCCATGAAAATCAGCGCCTGCAGATGACTGCAACCGGGCAGCAGCGACAGAATGGCAGGAATTGATATCAGGAAAACAACAACATTCAGTTGGTCCCCTTCAAAATGAAGCCGGAGCAGCCTGTCGCCTGAGGTCCTGATAAAGGTGATTGATACTACTGATAAATTATAGATGGCAAGGGTGGCGAAAAAGGTAAGCGCCACTGCCGGCCAGTTCATTGCATTTAAGGTAATGAAGAAAGACTGAACCGACAACAGGGCAGCGCAACAGGCAATAAACAGATGAGATTTCTCAACAAAATCCCTCAGTCGGGACATCATCTCAATCATTTGAAAATATCACCACCAGCGCGGTAATCCCGACGGCAAAACCAACAGCTCCGCCCAAAAGGCTGTTCTTGATCTTAATATTACGGGCTTTTTTCTGGTATCCCATTTTGAACGACTCCGATTGGATGCTTCCGTCTTCATTGGCCGGCACCTTAGGATCGAACCTGCCCAAAACAGTGGAATAAGCGAGCGGAATAGGAATACCGTAAAATCCTGCAGCACTGGAGGCGAGACCCACTCCCACTCCGCTGATAAAATTCATGGGCTTCCGGTATCTCTTCATCGCATACTGTTCACCTTTGATATAATCCCTGACTTCTTCCACGCTCGGATCCTCACCGTAAGTGGTGTCGGGCTTATAAAGCACATCCTCCGTTCCGTTATCATACTTGAGTGAAAAGACGTTATAGCGATCCACGACTTTCTTGAAATCCATGGTATCACCTTCAACAGAATAATGCAAATACTCGCCCTTGATCTCAGCGGCTTCAAACCGTTTTTCCTTGCCGTTCAGAAAGACGATGGTTCCCTGAGCATATCCGGCCAGCGGCGTTAAAATCAGGTTTGCAAAAAGAATAATCAGTAAAGACCGTAGCATCTGTGGACCGGATAAGGATTTGATACCTCAAAACTACTAATTTCCGGGTGATCCCGGGAGGCCTTGACCGTATTTTTTGAACATCTAAAGCATTTATTCTGTGTTGATTACAAACTTGTGCCGTTTTACCTTTAAACCATTGAATTCCGTAACTTTGATGCCCTTTAAATTCAAGCCAAACCAACATGTCACTTCACAGTTTTGAACAGCGCCACAACGGCCCCGACCACGATCAAACGACCAAAATGCTGTCATTCACCGGATATCAGTCGGTAGATGAACTCATCAGCAAAACCATACCAGCCTCCATTTACATCAAAGACGGGCTTCCGCTCGCCGACGGACTCTCTGAGTCGGAATATCTTCGACGCCTGAGAAGTGTTTCTTTCAGGAACAAGATTTACAGAAGCTATATCGGCCTCGGTTATTACAACACCATCGTTCCTGGAGTTATTCAGAGAAACATTTTCGAGAATCCGGGTTGGTACACTGCCTACACCCCTTACCAGGCTGAAATTTCTCAGGGCCGTATGGAAGCACTGCTGAACTTTCAGACCATGGTGTGCGACCTTACCGGGATGGAACTGGCAAACGCATCGCTGCTGGATGAAGCCACTGCCGCCGCTGAAGCCATGCACATGTTTTTTGCTTCACGCAGCCGCGATCAGGTGTCGAAAGGTGTTAACAAGTTCTTTGTCGCGTCCGATTGCTATCCTCAAACGATTGATGTATTGAAGACCCGTTCGGCCCCAATCGGCGTGGAGCTGGTCATTGCAGATCCTGCTTCCTTCACTCCGGATGCATCCTTCTTCGGAATGTTGCTGCAGTATCCGGGCATGGACGGCAAGGTCGTCGATTATGCCCCGCTGACTGCTTCCGCCGCCGCTGCCGGCATCAGAGTAGCCGTTGCCGCCGATATCATGAGTCTGGTATTGCTGACACCTCCCGGTGAATGGGGTGCCGACTGCGTGGTAGGCTCTTCACAGCGCTTCGGTGTTCCGCTGGGTTACGGCGGACCGCATGCGGCATTTTTCGCTACCAAAGACGAATTCAAGCGCGATATTCCCGGCCGGATTATCGGTATGTCCATTGATGCCTCCGGCAAGCCTGCACTGCGAATGGCACTGCAAACCCGCGAACAGCACATCAAGCGCGACAAGGCCACTTCCAACATCTGCACCGCTCAGGTATTGCTTTCTGTCATGGCCAGTATGTATACGGTTTATCATGGACCGGAAGGTCTGAAGGCGATCGCATCAAACATTCATGCCAATGCGGCAAAGGTGCATCTGGCACTCACGAATCTGGGCTTCAAACTTCGCAACAAAAATTTCTTCGATACACTTTGCGTGGATGCGGGTGAACTTGCCGCCGGTATTGAGAAAAACGCGCTGGCAGCCGGTATCAATTTCTGTTATCCCGGTAACGGAACCGTATTGCTGAGCATTGATGAAACCACTACTTCCCAGGATGTTTCAGATATCATTACCGTTTTCGCCAAAGCTGCGGGAAAAGATTATTCTCAGAATGGTGTTGATGCACCCAACCATTCGGCCCCGTCGCATCTTGGTCTGAACAGAAGCACTCCGTTCCTCACCCATCCTGTTTTCAACAGTCACCATTCGGAGACTAAAATGCTTCGTTACATCAAGTATCTGGAAAGCAAGGATCTTTCACTCACCCATTCCATGATCGCGCTCGGTTCCTGTACCATGAAACTGAACGCCACCAGTGAGATGGTGCCCCTAAGCTGGGCCGCCTTCAGCAGCATCCATCCCTTTGTGCCCGTTGATCAGGTGGAAGGTTATCAGGAAATCATCAGGGATCTTGAAAAAGATCTTTGCGTGATCACCGGATTCGATGCCGTTTCTCTGCAGCCCAACTCAGGAGCGCAAGGTGAGTATGCCGGACTGATGGTGATCAGAAATTATTTTATCAGCAAAGGCGAAGGACACCGTGACATTTCACTGATTCCTTCTTCCGCCCACGGTACCAATCCTGCAAGCGCTGTGATGGCCGGCATGAAAGTGGTGGTGGTGAAATGTGATGATAAAGGTAACATCGACATCAATGACCTCAGAGAGAAAGCCGAAAAGCACCGCGACAACCTTGCAGTGCTGATGGTCACCTATCCCTCAACGCATGGCGTATATGAAGAGGGGATTAAAGAAATTACACAAATCATTCACGATAACGGCGGACAGGTGTACATGGACGGTGCCAACATGAATGCTCAGGTAGGTCTCACCAGTCCGGGCATGATCGGCGCCGACGTTTGCCACCTGAACCTGCACAAAACATTCGCCATTCCTCACGGAGGAGGTGGACCCGGCATGGGACCTATCGGCGTTGCTAAACATCTGGCACCATTCCTTCCCGGGCATCCGGTGATCAAGACCGGAGGCGGCGATAAGAATGCCACGGCGGTTTCTGCAGCTCCCTGGGGCAGCGCCAGTATTTTGCTGATCTCATACGGCTACATCAAAATGATGGGCGGCAACGGCCTGAAGCGTGCCACTCAGCTCGCGATTCTCAACGCCAACTACATCAAAGCGAAACTGGAACCGTATTACCCGACTTTGTACAGAGGAAATCACGGCAACGTGGCACATGAGATGATTCTCGACTGCAGGGCTTTCAAACAAACTGCAGGCATTGAAGTCACCGACATCGCCAAGCGACTGATGGATTACGGATTCCATGCACCCACTGTTTCTTTCCCTGTTGCGGGCACACTGATGGTGGAGCCAACCGAAAGTGAATCGCTTGAAGAACTGGATCGTTTCTGTGATGCCATGATTGCCATCCGCAAAGAAATTGAAGCCATTGAAAAAGGAGAAGCGTCACGCGAAAACAATGTACTGATCAATTCACCCCACACGGTGCATGAACTGACTGCCAATGAATGGAACTATCCTTATTCACGTCAGCAGGCTGCATTCCCGTTACCTTATATCGCGGCAGGAAAATTCTGGCCGTCGGTGAAACGTGTGGACAATGCCTACGGCGACAGGAACCTGATTTGTACCTGTCCGGAGGTGGAGAGTTATGAGGAGATGGTTAGTTAGTTAGTTAGTTAGTTAGTTAGTTAGTTAGTTCGCTAACTAGCTTACCAGGGATTCTCAAGATCCTCTTTCTTATACAAATGATCACGCGTCCGGTAGTAGCTCTCACCGGACGCGACTTTTTTCAGCTGCAGCGGATTCTTGCTGAAGGTACGGGCCAGCATCGCAATCGGAAACAGGAAGAGGAAGAACACGGCGGAAAGAATCACTTTAGACATCACAAAGCCCATGACATGGGAAAGTTTCAGCCACAGGAAGGTGATGACACCGGATATCGCCTGAGAAAACAGTCCGATCGCAATCAGGATCAGCGAAGCAGGAATCAGCGGAGTAAACCCGGTGAAGTACCAGATCACCAGCATACCTAAAACAATGGCCAGAATGGTTTCCTGGTTTTTTTCCTTTGAATATTTAGTCATATCAGAACAAGGTATAAATGAAAGGTGCCAGTGCCGAACCACCGCCGATAACGATTAATATACCGAGCAGCAGCAACACAATGACTACCGGTGCCAGCCAGAATTTTTTACGCTGGCCGAGAAATTTAAAGAGGTCTTTGAGGAAATCCATGATTGATTTAATGATTGATTATGATCGGGAGGATTAATTATGATAGGATTTATTATGATGTGATTTCTTTGTATTCAAGAACGGAATGATACATTTAGAAGAACGTAATTAATCTTGTTTTTGTGAGCAATTTACCTCATTCCTGTCCGCAATATGTCCGCTAAAATTAAGGCAAACGTCATTAGTTTTTATCTGTAATCACCATCCGATCCAGCCGTGACATTGAATCTGTATTCCTGTTGCCTTCCTTTTCGAATGTTTTATCAATTAAGTTTCTAATCAAGAGTAAACTCCTTCCTCCACTCATCCTTCTCTTTCCACTCGGGTTGTTCGGGTTTGGCGAAAAGGAAGTTGTTGATGACAAGGAAGTCCATTTCGGTACGCATGAAGCAACGGTAGGCATCTTCCGGGGTACTGACGATGGGTTCGCCGCGAACGTTGAAACTGGTGTTCACAATGACGCCGACACCGGTGAGATCGCGGAATTTTTCGATGAGATTATAATACTTCGGATTGGTCTCGCGGTGTACGGTCTGTACCCTTGCGGAGAAATCGAGGTGGGTAATGGATTGCAGATCGCTTCTCGGAACGTAAAGGCGTTCCATCATGGGCATGGAATTATAATCGGAAGGCATAGTTTTGCGTCGCTCCTGATTGACATCAGCCACGATCAGCATATAGGGAGAAATGCCTTTGTGTTCAAAATATTTCTCTGAATCTTCAGCGATCACCGAAGGCGCGAAAGGTCTGAAGCTCTCGCGATACTTGATTTTCAGATTCAGTTTCTTCTGCATCTCCGGATTGCGAGGATCGCCCAGGATACTTCTTCCGCCGAGGGCACGGGGACCAAACTCCATTCTTCCCTGGTGCCAGCCCACCACATTGCCTTCCGCGAGCAGTTTGGCCGCTTCCCTGCAAAGGGCATCATCATGATCAAAGTGATGGTAAACCGCTTTGTATTTTTTGGCCATGAGCTCCACTTCCAGGTCGGAATGTTTCGGCCCCAGATAGGAACCCTTCATGGCATCGAGTGTCGCTTCAACTTCTCTTTCTTCGCCGAAAAAAATGTGTGAGGCAGCCAATGCGGCACCCGGGGCACCACCGGCATCACCCGCGGCAGGCTGGATGAAAACGTTTTTGAAAATATTCTTTCGTATCAGCTTACCGTTAGCAACACAATTGAGTGCCACACCGCCGGCCATGCAAAGATTATCGGATCCCGTAAGTCGCTTCGCCTCTTCAGCCATTTTATAAACCACTTCCTCGGTCACATACTGAATGGCCCAGCCTAGATTGCAATGGTGCTGCTCAAGGTTGGATTCCGATTCCCTTCTCGGGAAACCAAACAGTTTTTCCCATTTGCGGTCCTGCACCATCCGCAGTCCTGTGGCATAATTAAAATAATCCTGATTGAGCCAGATGGAACCATCCTCGCGGATATCGACCAGTTCATCCTGAATCAGCTTGATGAACTTTCTGGTTTGATCCGCATCCGGATTTCCGTAAGGAGCCAGTCCCATCAGTTTGTATTCACCGGAATTGACTTTAAAACCGAGGAAATAAGTGAAAGCAGAATACAACAAACCGAGAGAATGGGGGAAATCGAGTTCTTTCAGGATGGTGATGTCTTTGCCTTTTCCGTGACAGATCGAAGCGGTTGCCCACTCTCCTACTCCATCAATGGTGAGGATGGCCGATTCCTGATATGGCGAAGGATAGAAGGCACTGGCGGCATGTGAAAGGTGATGCTCCGGAAAAAGGAGTTTAAGTTTGTTTTTGTCGTAAGATTCAATCTCTGAAAGTGATTCCCTGATGACCCGTTTGAGAAACATTTTTTCTCGCAGCCAAACCGGTATCGACATCATAAAAGACTGGATGCCTTTGGGAGCGAAACCGTAGTAAGTTTCGAGAAGCCGTTCAAACTTCAGCAGCGGTTTATCATAGAAAGCAATGGCATCGAGATCATCAATTTTGAGTCCGCTGTACTGCAGGCAAAACTTCACCGCTTCGGTGGGAAATCCGGGGTCATGTTTTTTACGGGTAAAGCGCTCTTCCTGAGCGGCGGCGGTGATGCGGCCATCCTGAATGATGGCAGCGGCAGAGTCGTGGTAAAAGGCGGATATGCCAAGAATGTTCATGCGAAGATAGTTACGTAAAGCTATGACAATTTTTCTATTATGTAAAAAGCAAGTTGATTACTAAATACAATCATGAATATTAAGAATCGGTAATTCCCAAACCAAATTCAAGAGTCGAGTAAATCTTTGTGCTTGATTTTCAAATACTTGAAGTGTTTCACGTTAATGAATTTTCTACTTTGAAGTATTCAGTTCGATCATGTACAAAGCATCAAGAGTGATCATTGAATCCAAAGGAATATTTCTATCGAGAGCCTTTTTTTCAACATCATTCATCCATTCCTTATTGTTTCGGATCAATTTCTCGTAATAACCCAATCTTTCCTTTTTCATCACTTCTGCCGGAAGGTCATTACTCTTTGGATTCCAGTAGGGCCAGTCATCCAGGATTTTTTTCCCTATGAAGGATGCCTTAATAAATCTGCCATCATCATTTACATGTGCGAAATCAGTAAATACATGGTTGATTTTCCCTGTAAACTCTTTATCAAGATCTGCGAGTAAAAGGTACTTCCCATGTGAAAGAGCCATTCCTCTGGTGATACCATTGGTTTGATCGAGACCTGTTTTACTGTGAGCCCCGGTGATTTGATTATCGGTTGAGTAAGGTATTGTGGCAATCACAGGTTTAATGCCAAACTTGTAACATATCTCCAGAATGATGGAAACATTTCTTTTAAAAGGCTCCAGTTCGCCGAGGTTATCAAAACTAAAACCACTTCTGTCAACTTCTTTCTCGATGGATGTCCCTAGTCCCATCCAAGAGGGGCTTTGATCATAAAGCGACTTAAAGAATCGGTATAAAGACAGATAGCGTATCAGATATCTGTCATAAATTACTGAAGACTCAAGAGGCTTCATGACATGCGTATAATCTGAACGAAAAACATCCTCACTAAATCCACGGATGCGTTCTTCGTTCCATCCATGGTGTATGACCAGATAATCAGGCTTTATATCAACAATGTTAATGATGAGATTAACAACTGAATTGGTAGTGTTCCAACCAGCATGAGCAAAATTCAAGACTTCAAATCTGGTGCTTCCAGTGTTATTATTCTTATCATTTAGAAATCTTTCCAAAAATGCCGGGTAGCCGTCAGCGGTAGTAGATTCACCGATACAAACGATTCTGATCACACCCGGTTCCTTTTCCGTTTGAAATTCACGATCAGGAAAACCGTAGCTGTTGAACTGAGGAATATCAGATAATGCTTTTGATCCCTTCAGTTGATTACCGGATTTGCCGACAAACTGAAGATAAGGGTGACCGGTATATGCCTGCTGATCCTCATAGGTCATCTTACTCCAATTAACTTGTTGCTGCAACACATTGCCTCCTGAAAAAATAATAATCAGCCTCACAAACCACTCCAGAAAAAATATCATCTGAAGAGAAAAGAGTCCGAAGGCAATCTTCTCATTAAATCTGATTTTACCTTTCATCAGCAAAAAGCCAATTGTCATTAAAAGGAGACTTGAACACAAAGAAAAAGTCCACTCACCGGGCCTGACTTTATCCAGCCAAAAGGCATATTTTGCCACCCACGGCAAAATTAGTATCCCAATTAAAATGGATAAAAGACCGCAAAACTTCAGAAAAGAGATCAGTAAATTACCTTGCTGACTATTATCACTCATAACTAAATTTATATTAAAACAGATTCATGAAAAAAGAAATGAAATCAGTAATTCCTGAATTGAATACGGATATCATCCATATAAAATTCTGAACCATCAGGATTCCAGATATATACTTTCAAAGATGATTCAGGTTTGAATTCGGAAAAATCAACAGGGAAATTAATATTAACCGTTTCCCACTCTTCAGATTTTCCGGGAATAACATCCTTTCCGGTCCAAAGAAGTGATTGATTATTTGAATCCACTGATAAAACAGCTTTAACATTTTTCAAAGTCTTACCGGTTCTTAACGCGAAACTATAGTCAATCCTTTTTAATGAATTAAAATTTTTGATGTCTGAAATCTTACGCTCAAACAAAACCCCAAACTCAGTCTTTTGATCGATGAAGCTCAAATGAGTTCCGGAAATCGCACTTCCCTTTATGATTGAGGAAGCATTGCCTAAGCCATGGTCTGATTCAAGATCATAAAATTCCTCACTATCAATTTTCAATTCAGAAGGTATCACTCTAAGAAATGCATGAATTTCAAAATCGTGACCACCTAAAGTTTTGAAGGGCACCTCCGGACGAAACGATTTAATCAATTTGAAATTGGGATCTGACATTAGTTTTTCAAGTGGCAAATAAGCCTCATTTGCACCGAAATGAGAATCCCAGAGGACAACAGTATTTAGTGGAACGGCTCCATCAATACCCCATTCATCTATAGCCGGATAAAGGCCCCATAATTCACCCACTTTACTTCCGTTGAACGGATCCCTGTTGATGATGTGCATAAAATAAGGATAGAGATAAAATATCTTTTCATCCTTATACTCTGAACTATTAAGCCATACGCCGGCTTCTTTTACCAACTGTTCTTCGGGCTCAAGTTTGAGCGGCAAATAGTGTTTAAGGAAGGGATAGGTAATTAACCAGAATGAAATTCCAACCGTAACCATCACACTGATGAATGGAGTCTTCGTAATTCTTGAAAGCGACAGACTCAGGCCTCTGTAGCCTATGATACCTGCCAGTGGAATAACTCCCGCTATGGCTCTTTCGAGGCCCAATGAGCCAAACAATCCTTTCCACCAAAATAAAGAATGTGCAATAAAGTAAACAGCAAAGGAACCGTAAATAAGAAACATTTCTTCAGGCAAAAAGCCTTCACGAGTCATGAATTGCTTTCTGTTTTTCATAAAATAGAGAATGCCAATTACCACACCTGCACAAAACAGAATGGTTAAGGGTAAACCCAGGATAAGATCGTATGACTTAACAAAATGCAAAAGCTCGCCCTGCCCATAAATATCATAATTACTGCCGGTGTAAGGGTTTTTGGTTTTTATCCAAAAAATATCTTTATAATGAAAATAACCCACAATACTGTAAATAACAGTTCCTGAAGCAAAGAGCGGAATATATTTCCAATTGCCTCTGATTAAAAGAACAAGTGCAAAAACAGGTATAATTAAATTTCCTTCAGATCGAACGAATGGTAAAAACGATAGCAAAATAACAGCCGGAACATAGCTGGCAGTTAAGAAAAGATAAATGCAAAAAGTAAGTATCAGTGCGAAAAGTGGTTCTGTTAGTCCGCTATTTATACACATCATGTAGATAGGTGCGAATGCAGAAAATACAATAACCCATTCGGGATTCGCAAACTTTAATTTTCTGGCGATTAAATAAGCCAGAAAGGAAGTAATCGTTCCGGCAAGCGCATTGAATATTTTAATTCCGGTTAGTCCGAATTGGGAAAAAGGAGATGTAATTAGAGTAAAAAATGGTTTTCCCCAGTGGTAAAGAAAGAGATCAGGATGCTGCCACGACCATCGTGATACCAGGAAATGCCGAATGCCGTCACCGCCACCATATGACCCGTCCAGCTTAAGCGCTGAAACAAGATAAATAAAAAAAATGAAAATGGTTAGAATAAACGGGAGCTTACGATCCAATTCCGTATCGGTTTTCATGCCAGTATAAAATCAAATAAAATCCGGTCAGAAACCAGAACAATTTCCCAAATAGCCGGAAGAGAATGATTTGACAAATAAAAGAATTTAATTCAGAATAAAATCATCACAGATCCAGATTAATAAGCGCCAATGAAAATCATATATACCTGATTAGTAAGTACTTATATTAGATTCGGCAAACTGAAGGCCAATTATTTATACCTTTCAATAGTATTTTATACTGGAGCGACATGCGGAAAAAATTGACAAATCTAACGATAGTGCTTTTTTCAACTATCATCACCCTCGTGGCAGCAGAGTACCTGTTCAGGTACATGATCTTTGGTGATAGTAACCTTTTCAAGCAATTGAGGGATCCTGGTAAGTATGCAAATATCTATACCGATGACTACTGGAAACTTTATTTTGCTTTCGGTGGCGGGCACCCTCCCCCTAAAATACCGCATCCGATATTAGGATGGAAAGGATTTTTTGACCAGGATTCTTATACTCACAGAGATGAGGGATTTGTAAACGGTCGCAAAAAAGTACTTCTTTACGGTGATTCGTTTGCTATGTGCATCGATTCAGTCCAATGCTTTGAAGATATCCTCAACGCAGATACTATTTTTTCTAAAAATAATTATTTGCTTAATTACGGTGTAGGAGGTTATGGAGTTGATCAGATTTATCTTTTGTGCAGTTTATCACTAAAGCTACATGAAAATCCGTTTGTTGTTATCAGCATCTTGCCCAATGATATGGACCGTTCTATATTAACAGTGAGAACCGGTCAAAAACCCTATTTTGAACTGGAAAACAATCAGCTTGCTCTAAAGGGCGTGCCATTGAATCCTAACCCTGCTGATTTCTACGAACAAAATCCACCATCTATCAAATCGTATATTTATGCCAGAGCCTTCAATAGCGACCTGAATCCGTTTTTCGATCCAAATAAAATGCCACTGGATCTGAAGGAAAAATCACTCCGATTAAATGAAAAAATTATTCTTCAACTCAATGACATGTTGAAGACAGCGGGCGTGGATTATGTTTTTATGATTTTTGATAATTTGTATAATCCTGACGGAGACTGGAGATACCGGCATCTGATGAGCTTCATGCATATACATAAAATACCATATTTCGGTACCAATGATCTGATCGCAGATGATGCAGTAAACAGAGATTTCGTCTTTGATGATTATATTATAAATGGTGACGGCCATCCTACTTCCTACCACAACAAACTGGTGGCTGATGAAATTAACCGTTTTAATCTTGACTATTCCAACAGAGTGAAAAGTAAGTACGATTACTATCAAAGTCTGCTGGACAGCAATTCCGTAAACAGCATCATTCGGAAAATAAAATTGAACAAGGAGTGGCTTTCGGATGTAAAGAGAAAATCCCTTGAACGAAAAATACCATTGGATTCGATGTTATATCTTGATGCAAAATGGATTATTGAAGATATAAAAAGTAAAGAAAACCAATAAATCAAAAGCTGATTTTGATGCTTTTTATGAATGAACCATTCAGGAACTAAATTTTTCTCTGAACTGACCATCTGTCTGATTCTTTTATTTACCGGAATGATATTCGTTCCGATGAGTATGACGGGTATCAACCTGGAATTCATTCCGGGGGATCTTGGTGATTCAAGGTTCAATAACTACATCTTTGAACACGGTTATTTGTGGCTAACAGGTGAAATTCATTCTTTTTGGGATGCCCCTTTCATGTATCCCGAGCAAGGTGTGATTCTGTATTCCGATAATCTGTTAGGAACGTTACCGGTTTATGCCTTTTTCAGAGAAATAGGAAATGACAGGGAAACGTCTTTTCAACTGTGGATCTGGATCATGTTTGCCTTAAACTTTATATGCTGTTTCGTGGCCGCATACCATTTTACCGGCAGTATTATAATTTCGGCATGCTCTGCTTACATTTTTACATTCTCAATTTACATATTCGGCCAATCGAACCACGCACAGGTTTTTCCGAAATTTATGATTCCACTGGTGGTTTATTGGTGCTATAAGTATCTGGTCACATTGGAAATTAAATATTTCAGTTTCACTATAGCAGGTGTCATAATTCAAATTTATTGTGGCATGTATCTTGGATTGTTTTCCATATTGGGAGTCTTATCCTTTTTTATTTCTTACCTAGTCATTTACAAAGACCTGAAACCGGTTTATCAATTTAAAAAAATATCCATACTTGCTAAACATATTGGTGTTGTCGCCATTTCAGTTGTTCTGCTTTCTCCTATCCTGTTTCCATATATCAATGAGATTGAAAAGTCCGGTTACCGTAATTGGGACCAGGTGCTCAGCAGTCTCCCGGAAATCAGATCTTACCTGTATAGCACGGAAACATCAAAAACCTGGGCATTTTTGTCAAAACACGGCAAAAAACACTTTATTTACTGGTGGAACCACCAGATTTTTGCGGGAATCGTCCCTCTGATTGCTTTCATTGCCGGGGTTGCTTTTATTCCTGTAAAGAACAATAGACTAAAATTAACAAAGCTCTTTGCTTTAAGTTCCTTTATAGTTTTCATTTTAACTCTGAATGTGAGTGGTTACAGTTTGTACAAGTTGATTTATTATTTGCCCGGTTACGGTTCGCTTCGTTCACTGGATCGCATCATCAACCTGAATATCTTTTTCATAGCATCCTTAACAGGGCTGCTTGCATTGTATCTGATTGATAAAAAAAAGTTGTTGTATCCAATGATTTATCTGTTACCTGTTTTGCTGATAACAGATAATCTGGTGAACGGGGATAAAATAGTAAGGTTTGAAAAAAACACAGCTCAGGAAAGGGTTAATTATATAAAGGATGTAATTCGATCCAAGGCTGGATACTATTTGGGTCCTATAGCTTATTTACCCTATCAAGTGCCGGACAAAAAGTTCGAAAATCATCTGGATGTGATGCTGGCATGTCAGGATCTTGGAATTCCCTGTGTCAATGGCTATTCCGGATCTGTACCGAAGGGTTACAACGAATTCGATCAGTCAATTTCTGAAGCAGGGCTGATAAGCTGGTTAAAGAAAAAGGGATTGACAGAAGATGATGTTGTAATAATCAGAGAACTCCAATTTAAATGATCCGAGTTTTATAAAGGCTGTTCTCCTTAGTATCCTACTCAACAGTCAGCTCCAGTACTTTGCCAACAATATCCTTTGCGGGAAATGGCACATCATTCTGACTGAAAGGCTGTCCGGGCCACCAGTCGGATAAATGGAATTCCTGTGTAACCACCATCACCATTTGATTGTTGGGTATTGAGGTAACCGAATCGTTCATTCTGGCCACTTCTTTCATTTTATCAGGGTGGTCTCCAATTCTCCAGATAATTTCTTTTGGCCTCCATTCAATTTCAAAATAATATTCCTTTCCGAAAATTTCCGCATCCTTGAATGGAACCTTGGCTGTGATGGCGGTGTACCAGTGATCCCAGCGATGCAAAGTGTTGATTTTACCATTGAAATCAAAATCTTTGGCTCCCACATGATATTGGTCCGGATCACCGCATGCCATATCCCAGTTGGTACAGGTAATTACAATTTCATCAGGAGCTAAAGGAGCCGGGCGTTTTCCGGGATTCGGAATATTGTAGGATGTCTCAGGCCAGTCGGACGAGGCTTTCACTATTTCGAAATCAATCTCTGAATAAGAAAGATAAGGATTCCTTGGTGCTTCTTTATTTCCCGAATCACTTCTTTTGAGATAACCGTCCTTTTTGCACAACCTCCTGTTGTTCCATTCTCCCGCATCTTCATTGATCATCCAGATGGCATTGGTCAAACCATTCCACATACCTGACTGATTCAGGAGGTTAGGAAGCAAAACCTTGATGCGGAACTTACCATAGGTCATTCCGTGTCGCGTTACCAGCCCGGTATTCTGCTTTTGAGGATTCTCAATTGAACTTCCCCTGTTGATCAGCAACAGTGATTTTCTGTCATCCGAAAGTGAAACATTGGAACATGGACAATCGGTAACTGATACAGGCTTTTTGATCCTTTTATCGTCAGGAGTTGCAGCGATCTTTTGATAATCTTCTACCCCGAACTGATTTCCCTGTACATCGGCGACTGCCGGAACATTGTTCAGATCACCGGCAAATCCAATCTGATGAATGTAGTGTTCAAATGCTGCCTGATGAAACATGGAAGAATCATCCGAACAGGAAGCAGAAAGATCAGTTCTCTTGTAAGACAGATCCTTATAGTAATTCTTATTAAAATAAATCCCGTTACCAACAGGAATATTGGCGGCTACCTGTAAAAATGGTGAACGAATGATTTGAAATTCGCTCTTACCGGGTGTGAAATAAGAAAATGGATTCAGGAAAAGATCCTCCTTCCTTGCACTGATACTTTTCACATCATCCGGCAATCCTGCAGCTGTTTCTTTTGATGTCACTACCAGCATCACATCATAGTTACCGACCCGCGGATTCCTCTTCCATCGCTGATTGATCTTGTTTTTCTCCCGTTCAAGATTGATTATGTAAACGGCATCTTCCCTGAGCTGAGATTCAACTGAAATACCGTTTTGAGCTGCCTTCTTTTCTATTTCTGAGAACCAGGCCTTATCATTTCGAATATGGTTGATTTGAGCATCAAGTCTGACCTGAGGAATATACTTGTCCTTTCTCTCTAATCCGGCATACTTCTCTTCGCTGCGGGGATTACCGGTGATCCGGATAGAATCAATCACAGTAATTTCTTTCCCTGGATCAATCTCGGGTGTAACATGAAATTCACCAAACTCCTGCTCCCAGCTACCGTAAAAGTTCTCCTGAACCAATTCGGCATCATCACTTAATTCATCAAACTTGTACGTTTCATTCTGATAATAGATCCTGTAAGCGAAATCTGTTCGTTGGCTGCTATTATTCCTGACAGTAAATGAAAACACAAAGTATTTGAATCCGTCGTTTTTATAAGTAGGGATGATGAAACCTGAATCAATTGCATATTCATAATCCAAAGTGGTTTTATAAACTTCCGAAAACTTTTTGCCCTGCTTTATCATATGAAAATCACGCACTTCAAATTCAGTATCTGATTTCTGACCACAGGAATGCAACACTATTGCCAGTAAACCAACCAGCACCGATGGGATGAGCTTCAATGACATATGCGATTAATGCTTGGATAATGCTGCAAATTTATACTTTTGCAGTCACAAGTCAACTTTAATGGCCACATTTTCAACCCTTTCCATCGTCATCCCCTGCTACAACGAAGCAGCTACCATACACCGTATCCTCGACAAAGTGAATGCGGTCAGTCTTACGGGCGGTATCCGGAAGGAGATCATCCTTGTCAACGATTGCTCTAAGGACGGTACCAAAGAGGCGCTGGAGAAGTATATCGCCGAGCACCCTGAGGTGAATTACCGCCTCCTCAACCATGAAGTCAACAAGGGCAAAGGGGCCGCCTTACATACCGGAATACAGCATGCTACCGGCGATTATCTGATCATTCAGGAT
>Ga0315904_10006161_pt1 | contig 16465 bp, 12 predicted proteins | sample LakEriMetagenome_6_FD_203529 | JGI IMG/M metagenome (GOLD analysis project Ga0315904, IMG submission 203529) | Freshwater fungal communities from buoy surface, Lake Erie, Ohio, United States - Buoy 12 MA120 | ecosystem: Environmental > Aquatic > Freshwater > Lake | place: USA: Lake Erie, Ohio... | reverse complement strand
TGCTGAAGTTAACCGCTTTTCTTTTTTTTGTTTTCTCTTCTTTTTTTAGTGTGGCGCAGTGCATTAATCAGTTTCCTTACACCGAAGATTTTGAAACCACACCCGGGGGTTGGACATCGGGAGGTTCATTGAGCGATTGGGCTTGGGGTTCTCCCACCAAACCAATTATTAGTAGTGCTTACAGCGTAGCTAACTGCTGGATTACCGGAGGATTAAATTCGTCCAACTATAACTTGGGTGAAAAGTCGTTTCTCCAAAGTCCTTGTTTCGATTTGAGTAATTTACAATATCCTTACATCAGCTTTGCGGTTAACTGGGAAACAGAGCGCAACTTCGATGGAGCCAATTTGAGTTACAGTATAGATGGGGGAAACACTTGGTTGATATTGGGCAGTTTCGCTGATGAACAAGACTGCTTGAATGACAACTGGTTCAACAACGGAAGTGTGAACGGGTTGGTAGGTTTAGCCAATTCTAATCAAGGGTGGAGTGGGAGTGTATTACCTACCCAAGGAAGTTGCTTAGGCGGAGGTGGCAGCAATGGTTGGAAGTTAGCAGAGCATTGTATGAGTAATTTGGCAGGCGAGAGCAATGTTTTCTTTCGATTTGGATTTGGTGCAGGCACTACCTGTAATAGTTATGACGGTTTTGCCTTCGATGATTTTAGCATTAGCGAAGCCCCTGCTAACACGGCTAACTTTAATTTTACGTGCAGTGGAAACAACGTTACGTTTAGTTCTTTGACTTCACTTTGTCCTACCGGATTTACATGGGATTTTGGAGACGGAACAACCGGCACCGGAGCCACAGTCACTCATACATATACTAGTGCCGGAGCATACTCCGTTAGCCTTACTACGAGCGGCCCTTGCAATGCGCCCGGCTCTTTTACTCGGTTAGTCAATATTATCACTCTGCAAACATCAAGCACCCCCGTTTCTTCATCCTGCGGTTCTGCGGCAGATGGTTCGGCCACGGTGTTAGTCAGTCCATCCAATGCAGCGGTGAACTATGCTTGGAATACTACACCCGCACAGCAAACAGCAACAGCAACCAACTTATCGCCTGGTGCATACACAGTGACAGTGAATGGTAACAACGTTTGTGAAGCAACCGCAACAGTTGTCATTAGTGAACCTCCGGCTATGAATGTACAAATCACCGCCAGTGATGACACTTGCCAAAAGCAAACCGGAGCAGTTTTGTTGAATGTGTCGCAAGGGACTTCTCCTTATAATTATTCATGGTCCAACGGAGTAACAACTGCTTCGCTCTCACAATTGACGGATGGGGAATATGAAGTAACCGTAACAGATGCTGCAGGCTGCACCGCCACGGCAGCAGCCATAGTGGGCAGCACGAGTGGATTGAGCATAACTCCATCATTAACCAACGAAAGTTGTTTTGGAGAGAAAGATGGAAAGATAACCGTAACCTTTACCGGTGATACTACCAATCTACAATACGCTTGGAGCAATGGCAGCAAATCAAAGATTATTCAAAACCTAGTGCCGGGCACTTACTCGCTGACGGTCACCAATCAAGATGGATGCAGCGAAAGCATCACCATGCTTGTAGAAAAAGAAGAGTGCTTGTCTTACGTGTTTTTCCCCACCGGATTTTCACCTAATGGAGATGGGGTGAATGACTTGTTTCGTCCGAAGTATTCTATTGATTTAGAAAAATTCAATCTTCAAGTATACAACCGCTGGGGAGAGTTAGTGTTCAGCACTGCAGATGTGAACGAAGGATGGAATGGCTTATATCAAAACACCGAACAACCGATGAGTACCTACGTCTGGACAGCTCAATATAATTTCCGGAAGAAAAAACCGATTAATCAATCTGGGAATGTTACGCTAGTAAGATAGACGAAAGGAAGAATTACTTTTTTCCTTTCGGCAAATTGAAGGCTATCGAAGTGAGTATAGGAGTAACAAAAAGCACTACCGTGCTCAACGAAAAAATCATATCCGCTTTTTCGCTTTCCATCATTTCACAGAAGTGAGATGGACCATATTCGGCACAGTAATAACCCATACAAAGTTTCAAGCCCAACACCCCAATCACTAAAAAGGCTACCGCATCGAGGAAAGGGAAACGTTCCATTAGTTTGACGAAATAACCCGCCACAATCCGCATGGTGATGATACCAATGAATACACCTAAACAAACCAAGTAAATATTGTCGGTGAAAGCCACTGCGGCAAACACATTATCTAAAGAGAAAGTCATGTCCATGATTTCGACCATCACCACTGTGCTCCAAAAGAAACTCAAGCCGGGAATTCGTCTTGGATGTTTTACTTCTTGCTCTAACTCTTCCTCTTCTATTTGCAAAATGTTTTCTTTCTGAAATATACGCTTGTAGAAAAAGTGAATACACAAGTAAAGCAAATAGCCACCGCCCAACAATTTCAACCAATTGATTTTAATCAACACGCTGGCGAATAAGAGCGCAGTGCCACGAAACACGTAAGCGAGAATTAAGCCGATGCGCAAGGCACGCTTGCGGTCTTTCTCCGGCAAATCCATTACCATCGTAGCCAACACCGCAGCATTGTCTACCGACAGTAAACTTTCAATCAAAATAAGGTTTAACACAATCAGCAAAGCCGCCTTTGGGTCGGGCTGAAGGAAATGGCTGAAAAACTCCGTGATGTATTCCAAGATTGATTTTATTTGAGCGCAAAGTTAATAATTGGCGAAGATGTTAGAACAGTTTGAATTGATAATTTATGACATGGATGGTTTGTTGATTGACAGCGAACCTTTTTGGCGCAGGGCAGAAATCAGTGTGTTCGCCACTGTTGGTGTTCACCTCACAGAGGATGATTGCCGCAAAACCACCGGCTTTCGGTTTGATGAGGTAGTGGACTATTGGTATGCGCAACAACCTTGGACGGGCAAAACCAAAGAACAAATCCACGATGAAGTGATTGACGAAATGGAACGCGCTATTCTCGAAGATGCTGAGGCTCTTCCGGGGGTGCATAAATCCCTCGCTTACTTTTCATCTAAGGGATTGAAGATGGCGGTAGCTTCATCGAGCGCTATTCCTTTAATCAAAGCGATGGTGAAGAAGTTGGGCATAGCGCACTATTTTCAACTGTTGGTTTCTGCTGAGCATGAACAGTATGGCAAGCCGCACCCTGCGGTGTTTATCCGCACAGCAGAAGTGTTGGGTGTTCGCCCGGAAAGGTGCTTAGTAATAGAAGACAGTATGAATGGATTGTTGGCGGCAAAGGCTGCAAAGATGAAATGTCTCTTAGTACCCGACAAATTATACCTCCACGACCCACGCTTCGTATTGGCCGATTGGCAAATCCATTCGTTGGAAGAGCTACCGTTTTAATTACCTCGTTCGGGTGTAAAAAATAAAGTCCGTTGCCGGCAAATTCTCCTGACCGAGTTTGCGAAGGATGGTAATCATCTGTCCGCGGTGAAAGGTGCTGTGGTTGACCACGTGGAGGGCAATTTCTCCGGCTCTGGTAGCAAAGGTCTCGCCCTTGATGGTTTTATATTCAATCAACCTGGTCACATATTCTGAGGTTTGGTGTTGAAAATGGGTAACAAAGTCCGCACTGCTTTTTCTCCATTTCTCCATCGCGTTTTCTCCGTTAGTGTCGCCCGGCCAAGTGAGGAGAGGAGCGTCTTGCAGTCGACTCAACCATACTTCTTGCGCATTGGCGGTGTGTTGAATGGTTTTGCACAGGCTAGGGAAACTACTCTTTACCTCTTGCTCCAACAAGCTTCTATCTAGTTGGGAAACAAAGTCGATTAGTTTATTGTTTGCCCAAGCATTATATTGCAAGTGATTAAGAATAATTGATAGCATAACTCTTTAAATTTATTGCACATAAATATGAATAAGAAACAAACTCGCCAAACTAAAGGTTTTGCCTCCATCACCGCCAACGACTCACATTCCACTAATAAAACCATCACTCCCCACGCCACGCCACTCTATCTCTCCTCTACGTTTATTTACGAAAGCGCAGAGAAAGCACAAGCAGTCTTTGAAGGCAAAGAAGAAGCCTTCATTTATTCGCGTTGGAGCCACCCGAACGCTGAGTTAGTGGAAAGTAAAATAGAACAACTCGAAACCTTCGGCTTGAAAGTAAGTGCTAAAGCTTTAGCGTTCTCTTCAGGCATGGGCGCTATCTCAGCTTTGTTTCAAAGTATGTTGAAGACAGGCGATGCTATCTTGGCACAGGGAAATATATACGGCACTTCGGTAGATTTCTTTAATCATTATGCCGCCACTTTGGGAGTTGAAGTGATCTATGCCGATTTTCAAGATGTAGTGGCTTTAGAACAAACTTTAGCGAAGCATAAAAATATCCGTTTGCTTTATGCCGAAACGCCTTCTAATCCCACGCTTGATTGCTACGACCTTAAAGCCCTCAGCAAACTCGCTCATCGCTTCAAGGCTAAAATAGCGGTAGACAATACTTTCGCTACGCCTTACTTGCAGCAACCATTTAAGTTTGGAGTAGATTTCATTGTCCACTCCGCCACTAAATATTTGAACGGACATGGCACAGGTTTAAGTGGTTTTTTACTAGGGAAAGACCTTGCCTTTATGCAACAAGACGTTTGGAAGATAAGGAAACTTAATGGTTCTATCTGTTCTGCGTTTGATGCTTGGATGCTGAACGTTGGTATGAAAACACTTTCGTTGCGCATGGACAAACACTGCGCGAACGCACTCGCCATTGCGAAGTTTTTGTCGAAACATCCAAAGGTGAAAAAAGTGAACTATTTGGGTTTATCCAACCACCCCGAACACAAACTCGCCAAGCAACAAATGAGCAATTTTGGTGGCGTGTTGTCTTTCGAACTCATCGGAGGTTTTCGCGCTGCGAAGAAACTGATGAAGTCGGTGGAGCTGTGTCAACTCACGGCTTCGTTGGGTACTACGGACACCCTCATCCAGCATCCCGCCAGCATGAGTCATTACTTTGTGCCGAAGGCGCAGCGATTGCAATATGGCATCACTGATGGTTTGGTTCGTTTGAGCGTAGGCATCGAAGACGCCAGAGACATCATTGCCGACTTGGCGCAAGCCCTCGAAAAGTAAATTATGCAAATAGTTTTCGAGTGGCCATAAATATTCCGCAGAATACATTTTCTTCGTGGGCATTCAATTGAATTTTCCGTGAACAAACGCAAGATATTTAACGACCCGGTGCATGGTTTCATCACCATTCCCCACGAATTAATTTTTGATCTTATTGAGCATCCCTACTTTCAACGCCTGCGCAGAATAAAGCAACTCGGCTTGAGTGACTATGTCTATCCCGGAGCTATTCACACGCGTTTTCATCATGCACTCGGGGCTTTCCACTTGATGCGCAAAGCCATTTCTATCTTGAAAGTAAAGGGCTGCAAAATCACCGAAGAAGAAGAGTTGGGAGCGCTCCTTGCCATCTTGTTGCACGACATCGGCCACGGTCCGTTCTCGCACACTCTCGAGCACAGTTTGATTAAAGACGTTCATCATGAAGACCTTTCTAAGATCTACATGAACAAACTCAACAAACATTTCAAAGGAAAATTAACCTTGGCCATCGCTATCTTCGAAGGCAAATACAAAAAGAAGTTTCTGCATCAGCTCGTGTCTTCACAGCTTGATGTTGACCGATTAGATTACCTCACCCGCGATGCCTTCTTCACCGGGGTGAGCGAAGGCGCAGTGGCCTACGAGCGCATCATCGAGATGATGAATGTGCAAGACGATGAATTGGTGATTGAGCAAAAAGGAATGTATTCCATCGAGAGTTTTATCATCGGCAGGCGATTGATGTATTGGCAAGTGTATTTACACAAAACAGTGCTGTGCGTAGAGCAGATGTTGGTCAAAGCGATCGAGCGCGCCAAGTGGTTGATTGCACAAGGCGTCAAGCTCGAAGCCTCGCCCGCCTTGGCTTACTTTCTTTACAACAAAGTGAAGTTAAAAGACTTCGAAAAGAAAGACGAAGTGCTCGAGTTCTACTCGCAGTTGGATGATGTAGATTTATATGGCGCTTTGAAGTTTTGGCGACATGCCGAAGACAAAGTGCTTCGCCTTTTGGCCGAATCTATTCTGGACCGCAAGTTGTTTAAGATAGAGATTAGCAACCAGGCCATAGATTACAAGAAGATAAATACCCTCGTGCGCCAAGCCATGAAACAGTTCAAGCTCACCGAAGCGGAGGCGGGCTTTTTGGTGTTTGCCGACAGCACCTCTAACCATGCTTACAATCCCAATGAAGATCGCATCAACATCAAGATGGGCAATGGCACCGTCACCGACATCGCCCAAGCCAGCGACCAGTTGAACATCTCCGTGCTCAGTGTGCCGGTGGTGAAATACTATGTCTTTTATCCCAAAACTTTAAATACCAAATAAACCATGCCACAGTTTCTCGCCCTCCTTTTTTTGTTGCTCAGCACTTCGGCTTTCGCCTTAGATAAAGACAGCCCCTACCTCATTTCCTATTCGCTCTACAAAACCATCACGCAGGAGGAGCTGGAAGACCGAATGAAGAAAAACAAAGTTCCCAAGTCGTTGGTGAAGGTGAAGTATGTGGTCGATGTCTATGACGTCACCTACAAAACCTGTTGGCACGACAGCACCTGCATCAAAGCCTCGGGGCTTTACTTCGTGCCGCGCAACGTGGGCAAAGATTTGCCGCAGGTGGTGTATCACCACGGCACCAGCACCAAAAAAGGCCGCGACAAAAACATCGGGGGTGAAGACTACCTCTGTATCGGCTTGGCCGTAGATGGCTACGCGGTGCTTAAACCCGACTACATCGGCCTCGGGCACGGAGAGCGGTTTCATATCTATCAAAACATCGAGTCCGAAGGGCAAGCTTCGGTAGATATGCTTTTCGCCATTCGCGAGCTCGACAAAGAGTTGGGCTTGCAGAAAACCAATCAACTCTTTCTCACCGGCTATTCGCAAGGCGGACACGCCACCTTGGCCACCAACAAGGTTATTCTAGATCGTTACAGCAAAGAGTTTACCGTGACGGCCTCTTCGGCCAACAGCGGGGCCTATGACATGGCGGGCGTGCAGAGCGAAGTGATGTTTAAAGAGTATGGCCATCCGTTCTATTTGCCCTACCTTATCACCGGCCTCAACGAAGTGTACAAACTCTTCCCCAACGACCCCTCGTTGATTTACAAACCGCCCTACGACACCATCATGGCCAAACTCTTTGATGGCACCTACACCTTTGGGCAAATCAACCGTATGTTGCCGAAGGTGCCGAAGGATATGATTAGAGATAGCCTCGTGGCTTTGTTTCAGAACAACACAGCCGAGTTTCCCCTCAAGCGCATTCTCGAAGAGAACTCCTTCATGAACTGGAAACCCGAGAACCCCGTGCAACTTTGCTACTGCAATAACGATGAACAAGTGAACTACAAGAACGCCCTCGTGGCGCGCGATGCCATGAAACGCCTGGGTGCTAAGCACGTGACGGCCCGCAATGCCGGCCGCAAGTATGGGCACAACAAATGCGCCATCTTTGCGTCTATGTACTCCAAGCTCTACTTCGACAGCTTCCGCAACGGCAGCAAACACGGCCGCAGGGGCAACGTGAACAAACGCTTCATGCTCGCCTTAGCTAAGTTGGTCATCAAACCGGGGAAGAGTTAGTATAGCTTATAACAGCTTGTCCTCCGCTGGCGGAGGTGTCACGTAGTGACGGAGGTGGATTTAATGTTTGTTCTCTAGCGAAGAATAAGGGGTGTGTTGTTCTATATATTCTCCCTCTTTGCATTACAGCTTACAGACTCGATATTTATCATCGGGAGCGTATGTGCGGACAGATTATTAGAAACACCGAGTAGCAGACAATCTCTTGTCAATTATCTACTAATTACTTTATTATTATTTTGGTAAAATTCTCTAAATCTGTTTCAAAATATTTATTCTCAAAGTCGTAATTTGAATAAGTTATAAATATATCTGGCACATAAAATCTAATGGCTCCTTCCTTAGATTTCATAACAGGGAAAATATATTCGTCTGAATATTTACTTTTCTCTTGTGACAATTCTGTTTGGATTAAGTCAAGAAATTTGGTCTCGTCAAAATTTTCGTATTTAGAACCGAGCTTAACAATATATTGGGTTTTAAGTTCTACAAGACTTACGAGATTAAACAACTTTTGGTATTCCTTCTCAGTATATATGTATCCAATGGTTTCTTTGTATTCATACCAATCTTGTTGTATACTAGGATATTCGTAACGACCATTCCATTTGTCTACCATTAAAACATAATATTTTGCTCCTTTATAAGTGACTGTTTTAGTTTGTATTTTTATAAAGTTTTGTCTTGTATTTGACATCATGTAAGCCCCTTGCAACGATTTATATTTAAGCTTATAATCTTTGTCATGTGAAATTACATTTACATAATCTACCCATTCACCGAGTGTAGTGTTGTTAGCCCACCCTATTGCATTTATGAGAGTTCCCGATGCTGTTTCAAAAATTAGCTTTTCTCTATTTGTACGTTCTTGTCCAAAAGCCTGTGTTATAGAACCTACTATAAAAAGTGCGATAAGTGTTGTTTTATATTTCATAGTGATGTTTTAACCCCCATATATATTGTTGTCTTTAAGTCAGTCGTAAAACTAAATAAATTAAAGAAGCTAATGAAAGACCTAAAGCCAATAGAGATAATAGTGTTTGTTTTTTAACTCTTCGATCATATTCTTCACGCTCTTTTGATGTCCATTCTTGTTCTCTTGAAGCAAAGCGGTGTATTTCCATTTGTCGAATATCGATATATACTAAAAATACAAGATTTGTAATTGGGAATATAACCGTCCATATGTTAAGTATAGGCGAATTGTTCGGGAAAGTCCCAAGTACCAAATAAACTCCAATTAAAATATTGTTGAAGTTAAAAATTTTGTCGTGTACTCTGTCAAACGCATTCTGGATTTGACTTAAAGCATTTTCAACACGCCTATCAGATTTTTCTAATAATTTAGTAGTTTCAGAAAACAATTCATCTTTCTCTTGTCGAGAGTTTATCTTGTTTAAAGTCTCACTTATTTGTTTTAATATTTCGTTACTTTCTTTTTCCAATTTGTTTTGCTTTTAATTATTAATCCCCAGTTCTTTCAGTGTTAAGCGAAACGCACTTGGAAGATAAAGATAAATAAAGGTCTCTGACCTTTTGGTGTAAAGAACGTATCTGCTTTTAGTTAAATCTCCAATCCGCTCTTCCAAAATTAACATTCCCCTTTTCTCACACAACCTTTTGTGTTCTTAGTGCGCTTAGTGGTTAAATATTTTACCCTCCTTCCTTCCTTTGCTGTAATAACAAAAAAAATCACCACCTATTTATTATAAAACGTCTTCCTAAACGCCAAGGGTAGATGTTCGATGAGGTCAGTGGCGATGAGGCCTTCTTCGCTGCCTGCCGCTGCGGCCAAGTCGCCCGCCAAACCATGTAGATACACCCCCACCACAGCCGCTTCTTCCGGGCAGTAGCCTTGAGCCAACAGCCCCGTGAGGAGGCCCGTCAACACATCGCCCGTGCCGGCCGTGCCCATGCCCGAATTGCCCGTGGTGTTAATGTAGGTGTCCGTGGGTGTAGCGATGACCGTTTCGTCTCCTTTGAGAATGATGGTGCAGTCGAGTTCTTTGGCTTTTTGTTGTTGAATGGCTATCGCCTCTTGCCGATCGCCCGTTCCGCCAAACAAGCGCTGGAACTCTTTGGGATGTGGGGTCAGAATACTGAATTCCGGCAACTTCTTTAACCACGATTTATTCTCTGCCAGCAGGTTCAGCGCATCGGCATCTAACACCAAGGCCAATTGGCGAGAGGTTAACACGTGGTGGAGTAGTTTGGCCGTTTGCGGGTGTTGACCAATGCCGCAACCGATACCTGTAGCCATATAGCCCCGGAAAGATACATCGCCCGATAGATAGTCTTCGTGTTCGCTGTCTATCACCATCACCTCGGGTACAGCCGTTTGCAGCACCGAATAACCACACTTGGGGGCGAACACACTCACCTTGCCCACGCCACTGCGCATACAGGCCCTAGCTGCCAACACAGCAGCGCCCATCTTTCCTCTTGAACCCAACATCAGCAGTGCATGACCAAATAACCCTTTATGCCCATCCTTGGGGCGAGGTTGATAAAGCGAACGTGCTACTTGTTTAGTTATCTTTTTCATAGTCCAAATATCCAAATTTAATAAATGGTATCGAAAGGATAGCACAGCATCCGCATTACTTCATTTAGCACCATGGGCGATGAGTGTTCGGCATTACGTTACCGATACTATTTTCTCTTGGCGATTGATCATGTGCCCAATGGCTACGGCTTCGGGGAAGAGCGAAGCAAAACGGTGTTGCTCTGCGGGATGAACAGCTACTAAAAGTCCGCCATTGGTTTGCGGGTCGCTCAGCAAGAGCATCGACTCGCTATTGGTGCCTTCAGTTTTTTCGCCATAGGCTTTCCAGTTGCGCATGGTGTTGTCGGCATAAATGAATTGCCGGCTAAGTTCTTTCGCTTGACCAAGGGTGGGGATAGAGGCGTAGGTGAGCGAAGCGCTAAGCTGAGCGCCTTCCGCCATTTCGATGAGGTGGCCAAGCAGACCGAAACCCGTCACATCCGTGAGGGCATGCACAAAAGATAGTGCGCCCATCTTTTCGCCTATACTGTTGAGTTGAGTCATGAAGGAGATGGCTTCGTTCATACCATCGGGTGGCAGCAAGCCGCGCTTGAGGGCCGTAGCAAGCACACCCGTGCCGAGGGGTTTGGTAAGAAAGAGAATGTCACCTGCTTGGGCAGTGCTGTTTTGTTTGATGTGAGCGATGGGGGCTTCGCCATTCACCGACAGACCGAAGAAAGGCTCAGGCGAATCGATGGTGTGACCACCGGCAATGATGACACGGGCTTGGAGACAAATGTCTTTAGCACCGGCCATGATGCGCTGCGCTAAAACAGTAGGAAGCTTTTCGGTGGGCCAACCTAACACGGCCATCGCCATAAGCGGTTTTCCGCCCATGGCGTAGACATCGCTCAAGGCATTGGCGGCTGCTATTTGACCATACGTAAACGCATCGTCAACTATAGGAGCAAAGAAATCGACTGTAGCGATGAGGGCGCGTCCTTGACCAAGGTCATAGACCGCAGCATCATCGTTGGTGGCATGGCCAACGAGCAATTTGTCGTTATCAGGAAAAACATTGTGGCGAGTAATTTCGGCCAACACAGCCGGAGCTATCTTGCAGCCGCAACCTGCACCGTGGCTAAACTGCGTAAGGCGAATATCCTCGGGACGAGGAGGAGGGGAGCTATCGAGCGTGAACATGGTCGAGTAAAGTTTGGGCGATGTGAGGAACATCTATTTTTGGAAAAGAAAAAGAAGTAAAGTCTTTGGTGTCTTTGAGGCTCAGCGAGTGGGTGTAGGTCTTGTCGTAGTAACGCAAAGCGATGGCCGCAGCTGCGGTTTTGTCTCCATCTTGTAAATGAGCAATGGCGGTCTTCATGGCTTCGTTGCCGAGCCTTCGTTCAATTTTTTGGAACGAGTCGATAAGGTCATCGGTAGGGGCTTGGCTGTAGTCAAGCATCACTTGCGCTAAGCGCTCTTCGGCTGGCACATCTATAATCAACAGCGGACTAGCGCGCATTTGCTGCCAAAAGCCAAGCGGCAAATAACAAGAGCCGATGTGGCGGCTTTCGTCTTCGAGCCAGATAGTTTTACTTAAGTCGAGTGCAGAGCATGCTTGGTGTAGATTATTTTCAAATTGCTCAGAGGTAGGTGCTTTGTCTTCGAGCAGCGCACCAAAGGCAGAGCCTTTGTGGTGAGCGAGGCGCTCGAGGTCTATCACTTGCTCACCTTGTGCCGCCAAGTGATGTAAGATAGCTGTTTTGCCGCTGCCCGTAAATCCACCAATCACCACGTAGCGCAAAGGTGCTGCCAATTCAGTTAACACATGATTGCGGTAGGCTTTATAACCACCCTTGAGCGTAAACACTTCATAGCCCAACAAATCAAACATCCAAGCTACACTACCCGAGCGCATGCCGCCTCGCCAGCAATGAACAAACACTTTGTTAGCATGGGCAAGCGGTTTAACGAACCGGGCAAACTCTGCCATCTTGGGGCCTACGATTTGTAGTCCTAGTTCAATGGCAGTTTGACGGCCTTGCTGCTTATAAGCCGTGCCGACTTTGGCGCGTTCTTCATCATCGAAAAGCGGCAGATTGATGGCATGGGGTAGGTGACCTTGATTAAATTCTTTGGGAGAGCGTACATCTAAGCAAAGGTGGTCTTTGCTTTGTTTTAAAAACTCATCTGTACTCAATACTTGCATGGTGTCGAAAGTAGGAATATTGAGGGAATGATGAAGAGGTTTAGTGATAAAGTGGATGAACCCTCGGTTAAATGTTCATTCGTTAAAAATCAGATTAGCTAAATAATGTTTAGCCAAGCACAAAACTGGTTAGGTGAATAGCAAGCTATCGGGGATATTCCTTACATTCGTTTCATGTTTCACCAAGGGCTGACTATTCTTTTTGCTTTGTTTCTGCTTTTTGCAGACAGCGGGCAGACGCTATATGCCCACACTTGCCATCATGCGAACCGCACTACTTTTTCGGTGAATGATGTGAAGGTTTGTTGCGGTTCGTGCGAAAGTGAAGAAGCGACCGAGCAAGTAAAAAGATCAAGCTGCTGCGACATCAAAACCCAATGGCTCAAACAAAATTATCTGACGGACACACATGTTCAATCAGCGCCTCAAATTCATACACCCACCTTGAGTGCCATTGGTCAAGCCTACGTCACTATTTCACTTAGTGCACCTCAAGTAACACAACCTTTAGCACAAGGAAATAGTCCTCCACTACATTTGGCGAGTTCAGACATTCGCTTTACACAAACTTTTCGCATCTGATACTTATTCGTTTTTCGACACGTTTGTTTTTTAAATTGTAGAATAATGAATAATGGAATTAAAACACAAAGGCTATTTATTAATAGTATGGCTGCTGTTGTTCCTCATCGGGCAACATAGCGCACAAGCACAGACCGTGAAAGGGTATGTGATAGAAGAAGCCGGAGCGAAGAACATCGCCCTGAGCGGAGCCGTGATCAAACAACTGCGTACGGCCAACGGCACTACAACGAACGAGAAAGGTTTTTTTCAACTTGATGGACTGAATGCACAGACCGATACTTTAGTGGTATCGCTCTTAGGTTTCAAACCCGATACTGTGGCGTTGAAAGGAAGAACACTGCTCACCATCAGCCTCGAGAACGAAACGCTAACAGAGGTGGAAATCAATGCCCGCAAAGCGACTAAGCTAGACCTCACCCCGATGAATGTGGAGGTAATCACCTCGGCAGACTTAGTGAAAGATGCGTGCTGCAACTTGAGCGAAACTTTTGAAAACTCTGCCACTGTGGATGTGAGTTACAGCGATGCTGTGTCTGGCGCGAAGGAGATTCGCATGCTCGGATTGGATGGAGTGTATGCGCAAATAATGGTAGAGAACATGCCGGCCATTCGCACGCTTGGCAATACCTTTGGTATGGCCTACATCCCCGGCCCGTGGATGAGCAGCATACAAGTGAACAAAGGCGCAGGCAGTGTGGTGAATGGCTACGAAAGCATGAGCGGACAAATCAACGTGGAGCTAAAGAAACCCGACAACACCGAGCGATTGTTCGTCAACTTGTTTCTCAACCAAGACATGCGCACCGAGTTGAACATCATCAGTGCTCATCAGCTGAAAGAGCGCTTAAGTTTTCTGACCGCAGCACACGGCCAATTGAACTGGTTAAAGATGGACATGAACCACGACCACTTCATCGACAATCCATTGATACAAAACATCAACTTCTTAAACCGTATCACCTACCAACTGAAACAAGGAGGTATGTTGATGTTGGCGGCCACGGTGTCGCTCGAAGATAGGCGAGGAGGCAGCACGCACTTTGATTTTAAGCGAAACAACGAAGCACAAAACGAGTTTGGTTTGCGGCTCAACACCCAGCGCGTAGACGTGATGGCGAAGAGCGGTTTTGTGTTGAACGAACACAGTTATCTAGGCATTCAATACAAATACAACTACCATCATCAACAAGGATTTATTGGCAAGAGAAACTATGCGGCCACCGAGCACTTTGGCTATTTCAATGCCATCTTTCAGCATGAATGGTTAGAGGCGCATAACTTGAAGATGGGTGTATCTATGCAGACCAACCAAGTAAACGAAGAGTTGGATTCTATTCGTCTGAACAGATTCGAAGTGGTGCCGGGCATGTTTACTGAAGGTGCGTTTAATTTCTTAGAGAATAAGGTGATGATAGTCGGTGGTTTAAGGGTAGATTATCACAACCTGTATAGTGTCTTCGTGTCGCCAAGGGCCAACGTGAAATGGAACATTGTTGACAATCTTAGTCTTCGCCTCTCTGCCGGCAAAGGATATCGCGTAGCCTCAATCTTTGCAGAGAACTTTGGTTGGTTGGCCAACAATCGTGAGGTGCAAGTGCAGCGCGATTTGCAGCCTGAGCAAGCCTGGAACTATGGCGCCAACTTGACTTATAAGTTCATGATTGGCTTCAGAGAAGCGAGTATCAGTGCCGACTATTACCGCACCGATTTTCAAAACCAGGTGGTAGCTGATTTAGAGAACACAAGGCTCTTGCAGTTTTACAACTTAACGGGGAAATCAATGGCGAATGCTTTTCAAATAGATATGAACTATGAAGTGATTAAACGCTTCGATATGAAGGTGGCCTACAAGTATGAGCAAACGAAAACTGACTATAAAGATGGCCGGAAGATTTATCCGCTGCGCCCACAGCACAGAGGTTTGTTAGGATTGAGTTACACCACCCCCAAAGAGCATTGGCGGTTTAACACGAGCTTGAACTGGTTTGGTAAAACCCGAATACCAAGCACAGCCGTCAATGACCTGGCGAACCAACGCTCGTTGCAATCTAAAGACTGGTTTCAACTGAATGCGCAAGTCACCTTCGTGTGGAAAGCCTGGGAAGTGTATGCTGGCGGAGAGAACCTGATTAACTTCATACAGCAACAACCTATCATTGCCGGTGAGCAACCGATGAGTGAGCAGTTTGATGCTTCGTTGGTGTGGGGGCCGTTGCGCGGAGCCATGGCCTATGTCGGGTTTAGATATAGTTTGCCGAGCAAGGGGAGGTAGAACATTGCTTCTAAATAACGAGCGCCTCGAAGAGGCATGCCGAAAATAGTGGGAGCGAAGAGTTTAACGTTTCGCGGCTACCCGAAGGGCGGGACTTTTACCACAAAACTTGATTTGAAAAACTAATGTTTGATTAACTACAAAACTGTCTTTGGAACACGAAACCCCGCCTTTTGGGTAGGTGCTGTTATGGGCTGGTTTCATTGTTTAACTATTTTCATTACTTTATTCAAATATCCTCCGATACTTAAATAGTAGATACCTTTAGACAAGAGTGAAATATCGATACTTGTGTTTTCTGATTTTATTTTTCCAGCAAATAGTGATCTTCCGAGATTGTCATATATTTCATAGTCCGCACCTGATAAAGAAGTATCTACTTTTATATTAAGTATATCATTAGTTGGATTTGGATGAACACTAATTTTGACTACAGGATTTTCTTCAATGCCAACGTTAGTTGCACAGTCTGAAAAGTAATCTGTTATATAATTTTTTTGAGTAGGATTAGCTTGATGCTGTGCACTTCCTTTTAGATGAACTACATCCCCAAATAAATACGAATATTCTGTAATTTCAAGAGAACCCGTACCTATTGTTGTTCCAGAAGTTAATATACTTCCAGTATAACCTTTATTTGTTGCGATAATGTGCGCGGCGGTTTCCGCTGGTAAAAAGGTTGCTCCTATATTAGGAGAAAAGCCACCATTATATGGAATTAAATTATCGTTTGTATTGCTAATACTTAAATATTTTCTTGAAGATAAAGGGTTGGAAACAACATCATAGCCACAGTATGAACTACTAGGGTCGCTTACACTACTTGGTTTATGAAAATCCCCTGAATGGTATTGGAAATCATTTAGATGCGAAACAACTGAACAAATAATATCAATTCCTGCATTCGTATTTTCTATAAAGACCCGATTCGCCAGACCTGCGCCATTTGATGTTCCTAATATTCGGATTTTATTGGTATCTACATTAGTGTATGTTTGTAAGATATTTACAAGATCATCGATCATCTCAACATCAGGTGCATCGCTGTTTTCTGCACAAATATTCCAACTGTTTTGATAACCGGTTGGGGCAACAAGTATATGACACGGAAGCACAGAGCCAAATTGCTGTTGAGAAAGCATTGGTGGGCCCGCTAAATTCGAGAGGTTTGCAGAGCCATTGCCATGAAGAAGTATACATACAGGAAATCCGCCTTGAGGAACAGCACCCTGAGGTACTAAAATATTTATTGGGTAAGTATAT
>Ga0315904_10006153_pt1 | contig 16471 bp, 15 predicted proteins | sample LakEriMetagenome_6_FD_203529 | JGI IMG/M metagenome (GOLD analysis project Ga0315904, IMG submission 203529) | Freshwater fungal communities from buoy surface, Lake Erie, Ohio, United States - Buoy 12 MA120 | ecosystem: Environmental > Aquatic > Freshwater > Lake | place: USA: Lake Erie, Ohio... | reverse complement strand
CTTATCAGGCAAATCCGTTTTTGAAACAATGCTTAAATGATACTCTTTATCAACTTTCAGATTTATTTCATTAGCAGTAAAGCTAACCGATTGTAAGCATACATTCTCAATAATATTCCACACTTGATGCTCATCACGAGTCTGCACCTGACTGTAAGTAAAAACTCTATTTTGAGCAATACTACTTAGAGAAGCTACTAATGTAATACTAATAATCAGCGTTCTAATTATCATATTTTAAATAATTTAGGGATAGCAATATCGAATTTTTTTAATTATGTAGTATTTATTTTATTAAAAAAATACATTATAGAAAGTTTTTACTTACAAATACCAACATTTTTAACTGCTTTTTGATTTTGAAACTGCTCAAAAAAAATCAAGAGAGGCTCTTTTGAGTATATTTGTAACTAATTTAAATACAAAATGTCAAGAATTCTCGCTATTGATTACGGACAAAAGAGAACAGGAATTGCAGTAACGGATGAATTACAAATTATAGCTTCGGGATTGACGACTGTTTCATCTGATACCTTAATTCCTTTTTTAAAAGATTATTTTAGTAAGGAACGAGTTTCTAAAGTATTGATTGGTGAACCCAAACAAATGAATGGAGAACCTTCGCAAAGTACTGAAATCATCGAAGCTTTTGTTAGACAATTTGCAGCAGCATTTCCGGAAATGACAGTGATACGAGTAGACGAACGATTCACTTCAAAGATGGCTTTTCAATCCATGATTGATGGAGGATTGAAAAAAAAACAGCGCCAAAACAAAGCACTTATTGACGAAATTGCCGCCACAATACTATTACAAGATTATCTTACTAGAAAGATGATTTAGGGTAAAAGATCCTAATTTAGTAGCTATCAAAGAGGTATTTTAAAAATATTAAATATTTACTAATTATTTCAAAAGGGAATTATCCCGTATTTATTTTTCACTATTTTTGCATCCCAATACATAGTAAAGTTGTATCAACTTTGAGAACCAAATCTTAATTCTGTAAAAATGATTCTACCCATTGTAGGTTACGGAGATCCTGTTTTAAGGAAAATTGGAGAAACAATCACTCCTGACTATCCAAATTTAAAAGAGATAATTGCAGACATGTATGAAACCATGTATAATGCTTATGGAGTTGGACTTGCCGCACCACAAGTAGGATTGTCAATTCGATTATTTGTTATTGATACTTCGCCATTTGGAGAAGATACCGATTTGTCTAACGAAGAACAAAGTCAATTAAAAAACTTCAAAAGAACTTTTATTAATGCCAAAATGATAAAAGAAGATGGCGAAGAGTGGGGCTTTAATGAAGGTTGTTTGAGTATTCCTGAAGTGCGTGAAGATGTTTACCGACATGAAAGAATTACAATCGAATATTGTGACGAGAATTTTAATCAAAAAACAGAAGTTTTTGACGGATTGGTGGCACGAGTAATTCAGCATGAATACGATCATATTGAGGGAATTCTATTTACAGATTTAATTTCATCACTGAAAAAACAATTGATAAAAAAGAAACTTCAAAACATCATGGAAGGAAAAACCCGACCTGATTATAAAATGAAGTTTTTAGCTAAAAAAGGAAGATAAATACTTTAGGGATCGGGATTTAGGATATACGATTTTGCCAATAACCAGATTAACGAATAAACAAATAAACAATTTCATAAAATGAATTTAGAAAAAATACTATCAATTTCTGGAAAACCAGGATTATACGCCTTAAAAATTCAAACTCGAACGGGATTTGTAGCTGAATCATTGCTAGACGGAAAAAAAATCACTGTAGGCTTAAGAAGCAATGTGAGTTTACTGTCTGAAATTTCAATGTACACAAACAGTGCTGAAAAACCACTAGCCGAAGTAATGCGAAATATCGCGATAAAAGAAGATAACGGACCAGCAATTTCGCACAAAGAAGACAACACTACGCTAGTTACTTATTTTAAAGAAATACTTCCTGATTATGATGAAGATAGAGTGTATCCTTCTGATATTAAAAAAGTAATCAATTGGTACAATATGCTTCAGGCAAAAGGGTTGGTTTCTAAAGAAGCTCCTCAAGCAAAAGAAGAAGCTCCAGCTCAAGAATAGATTAATTGAATCCTATATTTTAATCCTGTCAATTTTTATTAACTGACAGGATTTCTTATTTTTACCAAAAACATGTTCCAATGAATTCCAGACAACTTCAATTACAGGCTTTCGAGAGACTTCTTAACATCATGGATGATTTGCGGGAGAAGTGCCCTTGGGATAAAAAACAAACCCTTCAAAGTTTGCGGCATTTAACCATTGAAGAAACCTATGAATTGGGAGATGCTATTCTTGATAACGACCTAAACGAAGTCAAGAAAGAGTTAGGAGATTTATTATTGCATATTGTTTTTTATGCCAAAATTGGAAGTGAAACCAACGATTTTGATATGGCGGATGTCTGCAATGAAATTTGCGAAAAACTCATTCATCGTCACCCACACATTTACAGTGATGTGGTTGTTAAGGATGAAGAAGAAGTAAAGCAGAATTGGGAAAAATTAAAATTAAAAGAAGGAAAAAAATCGGTTTTGGAAGGCGTTCCTAAAAGTTTACCCGCATTGGTCAAAGCCAGTAGAATTCAAGACAAGGTAAAAGGAGTAGGGTTTGATTGGGAAGAGCCACACCAAGTTTGGGATAAAGTGCAAGAAGAATTGGAGGAATTACAACTTGAAGTGCAATCAGGCAATCAGGATAAAATAGAAGCGGAGTTTGGCGATGTACTATTTTCTATGATTAACTACGCTCGATTTTTGAACGTGAATCCCGAAGATGCCCTAGAGCGAACCAATAAAAAATTCATCAAGCGATTTCAATATTTAGAAAGCAAATCACAAGAATTAGGAAAATCCTTAATGGATATGACCTTGGCAGAAATGGATGTGTTTTGGAATGAGGCGAAGAAGTTGTAGAATAACTAAGATATCTTCTTCAACTTATTAATATCCTTCAATATAATCTTTTTACCCACCAATTCAATTAAACCTAATTTGTTAAACTCTGACAACAAACGAATACAGCTCTCAGTTGCAGTTCCTATCATCCCTGACAATTCTTCTCGCGAAAGTTGAATCACTAACGAACCATCCTCATTTTTTCCAAAAGTTTCTTCAAGATAAAGTAGGGTTTCAGCCAATCGTTCTTTGACACTTTTTTGTGCCATGGATACGATATGATCATCAGATTCTTTCAAATCACCACAAATAGTTCGCATGACATTCATCGAAAACTGATTGTTTTTGTTGAAGAATCCCATAACTTCTGTTTTGGGTATAAAGCAGACTTCCATATCTTCCAGAGCAATCGCGCTAAGGTTTACAGCTTCTTCACTGATCATAGAGCGTTGCCCTAATAGTTCTCCTTTTTTTACTAGTTTGACTATATGGTCTTTCCCGTTCTGACTTAGTTTGGTCAATTTGCAAATACCATCTTTAACACAATAAATGCCATTTATAGTGTCTCCTTCTTCAAAAATGATTTCCCCTTTTTTTATAGTTTGTGAGGTTTTACAATCGGCAAGTTGAATTAATTCGTCTTTGTTGAGTGCTTTTAGAGAGCTTAATTCCCTTACGATACATTGTTCACATTTACTCATGTTCAAAACGGTTTTAGTCTTTACAAAGTTAAACATTTATATGATAAATATCATTTTTTTCATCCAATCTATTCTCAACCTTTGCCAAAGGTAAAATGAGCAAAGTTTATGGATACACATCACTGTTTCCATTGTGGTATTGATATTATAAAGGCGCAAGAAATTATTTTTGACGACAAGAAATTTTGTTGTAACGGTTGTAAAACAGTCTACGAAATTTTCAGTCTCAATGATATGACGTGTTATTATGATTTCGAGAAATCACCTGGAGCAACCCCACAAGAAACTAAAGGTAAATATGATTTTTTAGATAATGAAAGTATTGTTTCAAAACTTTTGGAATTCCAAGAGAATACAACCGCTATTATTTCACTCCACATTCCTCATATTCATTGTAGTTCGTGCATTTGGATTTTGGAAAATTTACAGCGTCTTCAAAAGGGAATAAGTACTTCACAAGTTAATTTTCCTGAAAAGAAAGTTAGAATTACCTATAATCCTGAGGAAGTTTCGCTCAAGACCATCGTTAATTTGCTCAGCGCAATAGGGTATGAACCCTACATAAGTTTAGAAAATTATGGAACGATCAAAGCCAACATTGATAGGAGTTTAATCTATAAACTTGGAGTAGCATTCTTTTGTTTTGGAAATATTATGCTGCTGTCTTTCCCCGAATATTTTGAGGTAAAGGAATATTGGATTGATCAATACAGAGGTTTTTTCCGTTGGTTAATTTTTGCATTGTCACTGCCGTCTTTTGTGTATTCGGCAAGCGGCTATTATGAAGCAGCATGGAAAAGTATCAAAGCCCGAATGCTGAATATTGAAATTCCTATTGCTCTAGGAATAGTGGTGATGTTTATAAGAAGTACAGTAGATATTGTATTCGATTACGGTCAGGGTTTCTTTGATAGCATGTGTGGATTGATTTTCTTTATGTTATTAGGAAGGTTATTCCAGCAAAAAACGTATAGCTTTTTATCTTTTGAAAGAGATTACAAATCGTATTTTCCGATTGCAGTCACCAAAGTTTTGTCCGATGGGAGCGAAATACCCATTCAAGTGTATGATATTCAAAAAGGAGATCGACTCTTAATCAGAAATCAAGAATTGATACCCGTCGATGGAATTTTAATTTCAGAAAAAGCCTCGGTAGATTATAGTTTTGTAACTGGAGAGGCCGTTCCCATTGAAAAAAAATCAGGAGACAAATTGTTTGCAGGAGGAAAACAATTAGGTAAAGTAATCGAAATGGAAGTACTGTTTTCGGTTTCGCAGAGTTATTTGACGCAATTGTGGAGCAACGCTGTTTTTCAGAAAAAAGTGGATATCAAACACCAAACCATCACTGATACCATTAGTCGTTATTTCACTCCAGCCTTATTAGGTCTTGCGCTAGTATCTTTTTTATATTGGATTTTCATCAGTGTTGATACTGCATTTAATGTTTTTACGGCGATTCTTATTGTAGCTTGTCCTTGCGCATTGGCATTAACCGCGCCATTTACCTTGGGTAACGTATTGCGTATTATGGGTAATAGAAAATTCTATCTCAAAAATGCCATTGTTATTGAGCAACTGGCAAAAGTAGACACTATTGTTTTTGACAAGACGGGTACTATTACAACCAATAAGAAAACCGCTATATCTTATGAAGGTGCTGCGTTAAATGATTTCGAATTAAAATTATTGAAAAATACTTTGCGAGGTTCCAACCATCCACTGAGTAGACGATTGTATGAATACATCCCAAACCATGCTAAGATAGAACCCCAGCATTTTGAAGAAATAACTGGAAAAGGAATTAGTGCTGATTTTGTTGAAGGTAAAGTGAGATTGGGTTCATCCCAATTTTTACAGCATATGAGTGAGAATACGCATAAAAAGACCAAAGTCCATGTTGAAATTGATGGCATCTACAAAGGGAGTTATGTTTTCAATAATCAGTATAGAGAAGGACTAGAGGTTTTGTTTGATAGTTTATCTAAAAGATATGGTTTGGTAATCCTGTCAGGAGATAACGATGGGGAACGAAAAATTCTAGAAAAAATGTTACCCAATGCTACCACTTTAGTGTTCAATCAAAAACCAGAACAAAAATTGGAATATATCGAACAACTTCAAAAACAAGGCAAAAATGTAATGATGGTAGGTGATGGATTAAATGATGCTGGAGCCCTAGCACAGAGCAATATCGGAATCGCAATTTCAGAAAATGTCAATGTGTTTTCGCCCGCTTGTGACGGTATAATGGATGCTACTCAATTTGAAAAAATTGACTTTTTTATGAGGTTTTCTAAAAATGCGATGAAAACAATTTACATGAGTTTTGGGCTTTCCTTGCTGTATAACATAGTTGGATTGAGCTTTGCTATTTCGGGTCACTTATTGCCCATAGTAGCGGCTATAATCATGCCTTTGAGCACAATAACTATTGTAAGTTTTGTGACAATAATGAGCAATATTTATTCAAGAGCATATAAATAATAGAGTTCTTTTTGGAACAAAATAATAAGTATGATAATTATCATATTTTATAAAAAAAGGGTGCTGTAGTTTTGTTAACACAAATTTAAGGTATGAGTGTCATTTATTTATTAATCTCCATTAGTATAGTGGTTGCCATTGGTTTTTTCATCGCTTTTATTCGAGCAGTAAAAACCGGTCAATATGACGACGATTATACACCATCGGTCAGAATGCTTTTTGACGATGAACTCAAAATTAAAAATCCAAAATCAGTACAAACAACAGAAGAAAAACAAATTTAATTATGGAAATGCAACAATTTTATTATGACAACAAAATTGTAAAGAAATTCATTTACGCAACCATTCTTTTTGGAGTGGTCGGAATGTTAGTAGGGTTAATATTAGCCATTATGTTTCTTTTTCCAAATCTTACCGAAGGAATTTCGTGGCTAAGTTTTGGGAGGTTGAGACCTTTACATACTAATGCAGTTATTTTTGCCTTTGTAGGAAATGCCATGTTTGCAGGGGTTTATTATTCCTTACAGCGTTTGTTAAAAGCGAGAATGTTTAGTGATTTTTTGAGTAATGTTCATTTTTGGGGTTGGCAATTGATTATTGTTGCAGCTGCTATTTCATTACCTTTAGGAATAACAACTTCAAAGGAATATGCCGAATTAGAATGGCCAATAGATATTGCTATAGCATTGATTTGGGTCGTATTTGGTATCAATATGATTGGTACAATTTTGAAGCGAAGAGAGCGTCATTTATATGTAGCTATTTGGTTCTATATAGCCACGTTTGTAACTGTAGCCGTTTTGCATATTTTCAATAGTTTGGAGTTACCAGTTTCGGCCTTAAAAAGCTATTCTGTTTACGCAGGTGTACAAGATGCTTTGGTGCAATGGTGGTACGGACACAATGCCGTTGCCTTTTTCTTGACCACGCCCTTTCTAGGGTTGATGTACTATTTTGTTCCTAAAGCGGCCAACAGACCGGTGTATTCCTATAGGTTGTCAATTGTGCATTTTTGGTCTTTAATTTTCATCTACATCTGGGCAGGACCGCACCATTTATTGTATTCTGCTTTGCCTAACTGGGCACAAAACTTAGGGGTAGTTTTCTCTATTATGTTGATTGCTCCATCTTGGGGAGGTATGATAAACGGTTTATTAACCTTGAGAGGAGTTTGGGATAAAGTGCGCGAAGAACCCGTTCTAAAATTCTTTGTGGTAGCCATTACGGGTTATGGTATGGCAACTTTTGAAGGACCAATGTTGTCTCTTAAAAATGTTAATGCCATAGCGCATTATACCGACTGGATTATAGCACACGTTCACGTAGGAGCTTTGGCTTGGAATGGTTTCATGGCTTTTGGTATGATTTATTGGTTGATACCAAGAATGACAAAAGGAAAATTATTCTCTACTAAACTGGCTAATTTTCACTTCTGGATTGGAACCTTAGGTATCATTCTTTATGCGCTACCGATGTATGTTGCAGGATTTACACAAGCTTCAATGTGGAAACAATTCAATCCTGATGGGACGTTAACCTACGGTAACTTCTTGGAAACAGTGACTCAAATTATACCAATGTATTGGATGAGAGCCGTTGGTGGAACAATGTATTTAGTGGGAATGTTGGTTTTAGTGTACAACATCATACAAACCGTTAGAGCAAATGCCAGTGTTGAAGACGAGTTGGCAGAAGCAGCCGAATTGCAAGTGATTAGTGCAAAACGAATCAAAGGGGAAAAATACCATTCTTGGTTGGAAAGAAGACCTATACAATTGACCATTTTTGCAACTATAGCGATTTTAATCGGTGGAATTATCCAAATAGTTCCTACCATTATGGTGAAATCGAATATTCCCACAATAGCAAGTGTCAAGCCTTATACTCCTTTAGAACTTGAAGGCAGAGATTTATACATCCGTGAGGGTTGTGTGGGCTGCCACTCTCAAAATGTTCGTCCGTTCCGAAGTGAAGTAGAACGTTACGGACCTCAATCCAAAGCGGGGGAATTTGTTTATGACCATCCATTCCTTTGGGGATCAAAACGAACTGGTCCAGACTTATTGAGAGAAGGAGGGAAATACAATGATAACTGGCAATTCAATCATTTATGGAGTCCACAAAGTATTTCAGCAGGTTCGATTATGCCTAGTTACAAATGGTTGTTTGATAATGAACCTTTAAATGTTTCATTGACTGAAAAGAAAATGAAAGCAATGCAAACATTAGGAGTACCATATACCGACGCGGATATTGCAAATGCGCAAACCAATTTAAGAACTCAAGCTAAAAAAATAGAAGAGAATCTTAAAAATGACCCAGACTTTGTAAAAAGTTATGAGGACAGCAAAAAGAAGGCTGAAGCAAAAGGTGAAAAATTTGTGCCAATGAATGAAAGAGAAATCGTTGCCATGATAGCCTACATACAAAGACTTGGAACAGATATAAAAGTGAAAGATAATTCTAAATAATAGCGCCATGTTTGAACAAATAAAACACAATATGGAGACCATTGCAGGAGTGGCAATCTATCCCATACTATCACTGTTAATTTTCTTTATCTTTTTTATTGTATTGGGTATTTGGGTATTTTCTTATAAGAAAGAGAAAATTAACGAGTTGAGTCAAATTCCTTTACATGACAATCAAAAGTATAACTCTCAAAATAGTTAAAAAATGAAAAAAATAATCCCAGCATATTTAAGAGTCCTTGTTATTTTCTTTGCTGTTTTTGGAGCAATGGAATACTTCATCGACTCAGGAGATCGACCCGCTTTTGTAAAATTTCCAATGGTTTCATTATTCTTATTTGTATTTCTATTCCTTTTAATAGCCATCGAAATTACTGTAAATGCCGTTGATACCATTACCTATAGTTTATTATCAGAAGAGCAAAAAGCAAAAGTTGATGCCGCTAAAAGTATTAGCTACAAAGAAAGTGAATGGTATAAAAACCTTTTGAAAGCCCTAACTAGAACACAGCCTATTGAAAATGAAGGTCAGTTATTGTTAGATCATGACTATGATGGAATCAAAGAATTGGACAATACCTTACCACCTTGGTGGGTGTATTTGTTTTATGCTTGTATTGTTTTTTCAGCAGTTTATTTGATACGATTTGAAATCATGGGAGGAGACAACCAAGAAATGGAGCTTAAAAAAGAGATGGCTCAAGCCAAAATTGATGTGGCTGAATACATGAAAACGGCTCCCGATTTGATGGATGAAAAGTCAGTAACCTTATTAACCGATGCTGCTTCATTAGCCGAAGGAAAAACAATTTTTACAACCAATTGTGTAGCCTGTCACAGAGCTGATGGAGGAGGAAATATCGGACCAAATTTGACTGATAATCATTGGATTTTAGGAGGTGGAATCAAAAATGTTTTTCACACCATAACCAATGGTGGTCGAGATGGCAAAGGGATGATTGCATGGAAGACAACTTTAAAACCCAAAGAGATTCAAAAAGTGGCAAGTTATTTACTGTCATTGCAAGGAAGTAATCCCAAAGATGCCAAAGCACCAGATGGTGAAGTTTGGGTAGACCCAACAGATGCAAAAGCCAACGCTACAGTTGCAACTGCCACTGATAGTACCCAAGTTAAAAAATAGAAAAAATGTCAAAATTACCTGACGAAGCTTTTAGAGATACTATAGCCACAATCGATGAGGAAGGAAATAGAAGATTCATTTTTCCAAAAAAACCATCGGGTAAGTTCTATGAATACAGAAAGTGGGTCAGCTATTTTTTACTTATCGTTTTAATTGCAAACCCGTTCATTAAAATTGATGGCAATCAATTCATGATGTTCAATGTTTTGGAAAGACGATTCAATATTTTTGGATTTCCATTTTGGCCTCAAGATTTTTATTTGTTCGTTCTTTTTATGATTGTTGGCGTTGTTTTCGTCATTCTTTTCACGGTCATTTTCGGGCGTATATTTTGCGGATGGATTTGTCCGCAAACCATTTTTCTTGAAATGGTTTTTCGAAGAATCGAGTATTGGATTGAAGGTAATCGTGGGGCACAAATTAGATTGTCAAAACAAGAATGGAACGCAGAAAAAATAAGAAAAAAAGGGCTTAAGTGGTTTATTTTCCTTGTTATTTCTTTTTTTATTGCAAATGTTTTTTTGGCTTATTTAATCAGTAGTGATGAATTGTTTAAGATGATTGAAGACGGACCAGAAAATCATGTAAGCACTTTAATTTCGCTATTAATTTTTACGGGTGTATTCTATTTTGTTTTTGTTTGGTTTAGGGAGCAAGTGTGTATTATTGCTTGTCCGTATGGAAGACTGCAGGGAGTACTTTTAGATAATAAATCGATTAATGTCGCCTATGATTTTGTCCGGGGTGAAAAAGAATTAGGAAGAGCTAAATTCAACAAGCAGGAGGATAGGGCAGCCTCTGGTAAAGGAGATTGTATCGATTGTTTTCAGTGCGTTCATGTATGTCCAACAGGAATCGATATTCGTAACGGAACACAATTAGAATGTGTGAATTGCACAGCTTGTATTGATGAATGCGATACAATCATGAAAGGTGTAGGCTTGCCAAAAGGTTTGATTCGATATGCGTCTGAAGATGAAATAGAGAAAAAAGCCAAGTTTAAGTTCACAACCAGAATGAAAGGCTACACAGCAGTTTTGGTAATATTAGTTGGTATTTTGTTAGGCTTATTGTTTTTGAGGACAGAGGTAGAAACTACTATATTCAGACTGCCAGGACAATTATACGAGCACAAAGGTGACGATATAAGCAACATATTTACCTTTAAAATTATCAATAAAACAAATACTGATTTAGAAGATATTCATTTTAAGTTAAATGGAATTAAAGGTGTTATAAATGTCGTTGGACAGCAAGAATTCAAAGTAAAAAGACAAGGAATGAGTAGCGGAACATTGTTTGTCCAAATACATCAATATCTGTTAGAACATGATCGAACAAAGATTAAAATTGATGTCTATAACGGTAATAAAAAGATTGAGACAACCTCTACTAATTTTTTAAGTCCTCGAAGTTTTGATTAATTACAAATTATAAAATTAATAAAAAATGCAGATAAAAATAAATTGGGGAACAGCTATAATACTAGCATTTGGATTGTTTATGACCTTTATCTTGTATTTTGTATTCAAAGTACAATCCAATAGTAAATACGATAATGAGTTAGTTGTTGACGAATATTACAAACATGATGCTCATTTTGGAGATGAAATGATACGCATACAAAATGCACACGATTTAGTACAGAAACCAATGATAGTCTCAAATAATGATGGAGTAACAGTTGATTTTCCAGAAACTTTTGTTCCCAATAAAATAAAAGGAAAAGTGTCCCTCTACAGACCGTCTAACAAAAAATTAGATTTTGAAGTTCCAATTTCATTATCTAGTTCAACTTTGCTCATACCTAAAACAAGTTTGGTAGGCGGTCGCTGGGACATTAATATGGAGTGGCAATACGAAGGCAAATCCTATTTAACAAAGGAAATAATTTATATTAATTAGTAAAAATGCTTTATACCGCTTTTATCTTTGGCTTAATCAGTAGTTTGCATTGCATTGGGATGTGTGGACCAATTGCTATGATGCTTCCTGTAGATAGAAGTAACCAAACTAAAAAAACACTACAAATTTTCACTTATCATTTAGGGAGATTGGCTGCTTATGCTTCAATCGGGTTTATTTTTGGTTTGTTTGGAAAAGGATTTTCTATGGCCGGAATACAGCAAGAATTGTCTGTACTTCTGGGAATCATAATGATTGTGATAGTTGTAATTCCTGAGAGGGTGTTCATCGCTTACAATTTTTCAAAACCTATTTTCAGCATTATTTCAAAAATCAAAACGTCTTTAGGAAGTCAGTTTAAAAATAAAAGTTACCAATCTTTGTTTACCATAGGAGTACTCAATGGTTTTTTACCCTGCGGAATGGTCTATGTAGCTTTGTTTGGAGCTGTTGCTATGCAAAGTCCTAGTTTTGGAGTTTTATACATGATATTGTTTGGTATAGGAACCATTCCTATGCTGAGTAGTGTTGTCTATATGAATTCTTTTTTGACGCTTCCTTTCCGAAATAAAATCCAAAAAGCGATTCCCTATGTTGCAGTATGCATTGGGATTTTATTTATTTTAAGAGGATTAGGACTAGGAATACCCTATATTTCTCCGAATACGATGAGTTTATTTGTTCAGCAACAACCTAATTGTCATTGAAATTAAACCGTCATCGAAAACAGTTGAGTTTCTGGAGCTTTTCGTTTCAGGCGTAAGTCAAAAGCCATACAAATGTTTCTAACAAAAGGTTTTCCAGCTTCGGTAATTTGTATTCCATTTTTTGAAATTAGAAGTAATCCATCGTTTTCCATTTCCTTCAATTGGATCATAATTTCCGGAATCTCGTTAAAATAATCTGATTCTTCTTCCCATGAAGTTTCAAAGTGACACATTAAATTCAAAATGTGTTCTCTAATTTTCAAATCTTCTTCGGTCAATATATGACCTCTCAAAACAGGTAATTTATCCCATTCTAATAGTTGATAATAATCCTCTAAATTTTTAACATTTTGAGCAAAACTGTACCAACTATCACTTATTGATGAAACACCTAGGCCAATCATCAATTGTGTTTTTGATGAGCTGTAGCCCATAAAATTGCGATGTAAAGTATTGTTTTTAAATGCTTTATAAAGACTGTCGGTTTTCAAAGCAAAATGATCCATTCCTATTTCGTAATATTCATTTTCATACAGTAACTCTTTGCCTATCTCATATAATCTTCTTTTTGCATCATCTCTTGGGACATCTTCATCTTTAAAACCTCTTTGTCCGTTACCTTTAATCCATGGAACGTGTGCATAACTGTAAAAAGCTAGTCTGTCAGGTTCAAGAGATTTTGTTTTTTCAATAGTATCAATCACGTCGTCTATTTCTTGAAAAGGAAGTCCAAAGATAATATCGTGACCAATAGAGGTATAACCAATTTCTTTTGCCCAAAAAGTGACCTTAGCTACATTGTGAAAGGGTTGTTCACGGTGAATAGCTTTCTGTACTTTTTCGGAGTAATCTTGAACTCCAAAACTCACTCTACGAAAGCCTAAATCGTATAATTTTTGTAAATGCTGTCTCGTTGTATTGTTGGGATGTCCTTCAAAACTAAATTCGTATTCTTTAGCCAAATTTGAGATGTTCAGAATTCCATTGATTAAATCTTCTAAATTTTTGGTCGAGAAAAAAGTAGGGGTTCCGCCTCCCAAATGAATTTCTTTTATTGTAGGTTTTTTGTCAAGTAGTCTACAATAAAGCTTCCATTCTTTTAATAATGCATCAATATATTGATGTTCTACACTGTGATTCTTTGTGATGCGTTTGTTACATCCGCAAAATGTGCACAGACTTTCGCAAAAAGGGAGATGGATGTAGAGACTAATTCCTTCTTTGTCATTACTTTCTTCAAATGATTTTTTAAAAGTGTTTATCCAACTTTGATGAGTAAAATCTGTTTCGTTCCAATAGGGAACAGTTGGATAACTAGTATACCTTGGACCAGGAACGTTATATTTTTGAATTAGTGATGTTTTCATGACGGAAATAATTACGATAATCAAAAGTAACTTGACAGAACAATAATTAAAATGATAATTATCATATCAAATAAAAAATATACCCCGAGCTGATGGCTCGGGGTATATTGGAATTATAAAATATATAAATAATTACTCTTGTTTTAAATTTCTCAATTGTTTCAGTTTTTCTTTCCACACTTCAAGATTTTCTTTATGTAAAGCGATGTTTTTACGAACTTCCAATACTATTGAGTTTTCCTTTTTTGCATTTTTAGTATTGGTAAAAAACTGAATGTTATTTTCCAATTGGAAAATTTCATTTTGAATTTCATCAATCTTGCGTATCAAGAAGATTTTTTCGTTTTCTAATTTTCGAGTATCATTACTTTCCGAAAGTTGATCAATTTTATTAGAAAATCGCATCATTTCATTATCTCTTTTACTTAGGCTTAGCTTTTCAAACAAAGCATCCAAGATTTTATTGAATTTACCTTCTATGTGTCTTCTAGGAAATGGAACTTTTCCAAAGCTTTTCCAAGTTTCAATATGCAATTTTATAGCATCCAAATCGGTCTTGTGGTTGCCAGACATTTCAAATGCTTTAAGAGATTCTAGGTAGTCTTTCTTTTTTTCAAAAGCCTCTATTTCTTCAGCATTTTCCTCTGTTTTGTGTTCTTTAACCTTTTCGAAATAACTGTTGCAAGCACCTCTAAATTCTGCCCACAATTTATCAGAATATTTTCTGGGAACATGGCCAATTTCTTTCCATTCCTCCTGAATTTTCTTCATGATAGGGGTTGTAGTTGCAAAGTCGGTGCTGTCTTGTAATTCTTTTGCTTTGGCAACTAAAGCTTGTTTTTTGCTAAGGTTATCATTTTGGTCTTTTTTAATGTCTTTGTAAAAAGAGTTTTTTAAAACATTAAAACTTCTAACCGCATTTTTAAAACTAGCCCACGTTTCTTCATTAACATCACTAGGTACTTTTCCTGCTACAAAAAATTCGTTACGTAATGCTTCAACTTTTTCAACCTGAGACAACCAAGCCGCATGACTAGCTACTTTTTCTTGAGCTAAAACTTCAATTTTTGCAATAATTTCTTTTTTGGAGGCAAGATTTTCAAGTTCAGTTCCTCTCAATTTCTCGAAAAGTAATTCTCTTTTGTCGTGAATTTGTTTCGTTAAGTCACTGAACTTCGTCCATATTTCTTCTCTGTGTTCTCTGGAAACAGGGCCAATGTCTTCTTTCCAAATTCGGTGCAGGTCTTGTAATTCTCTAAAAGCTTTATTGACATCCGCCTCATTTACCAGCTCTTCAACACGACTAATGATTTTTTGTTTTTGTTCTAAATTGTGTTTGAAATCAATATCCCGAGCTTCTCTGTCAAGGTGTAAATAATCATAGAAATTTTCAACATGAAAATGATAATTGTTCCAAACGTGGTTGTATTTATCTTTTGGAATTGGACCTGCATTTTTCCATCGTTCTCTCAAATCATTGAAGTGTTTCAACGAATCTTTGATGTTTTCTTGTGGATTTATAAGGTTTTTCAATTCTTCAACAATAACCAAACGATTTTCAAGATTGGCTTTTAAATTGGATTCAAGGCTTTTAAAATGCGTATTTTTTCTATCTCTGTATTGGGAGTATAACTGGTCAAATTTTGATTTTAAAGGAAGATGATAGTGGAAATCTTCTGTTGAATCAGGATTTTCTGCATGAAACTCGTCTTTCTTTTCTTCGATGAAATGGTGGTATTTAGACAAAAATGCTTTTTTAACTTCTTCTACATGGTCTTTCACCGCCATAACCTTTTCGTTGGCTACCAGAGTTTCTAATTCTGCTACGAGCGCTTCCATCGTCAAGGCTTCGTAATCTTGTAAAGGAATTTCATGGCGAACCGTTTCATCTTCACTTTCAGCAGCATTTACATTTGCGATAGCGTTGATGATATCATTAGTTCCATGTTCATAGACTAAGGCATCATCTGCTAATTGTTCTGGGGTAAGCTCTACGGTATGGCTGTCGTCTGTAATTACATTTTCAACTTTAAGTTCAGAAGTTTCTTCTGTAGCTATTTTATTATCAGCAATTTCCTCACCAACTAAGTCTTCTACTTCTGGTACATCATTGGTTTCTGCAACAATTGGTGCTTCTACTTCAGTATCTGGTACTATTTCAGGAACGGTCCCAACAACGGTTTCCGAAGTAGTAATTGTTTCATTTTCAGATTGAATTGTTTCAGTCGATTCAATAGTTTTGTCTCCATCTGCGGCAAGCAGGTTATCATTCTTTTCTTCTAACATTTTATAAAATGTGTAAGGTTCCTAATTTTTTGAAGGCGAAAGATACTAAAGACACACTAAAATTCAAAGGAAAAGCAGTATTTATAGTGATTTAATGCTTAAAATAGCCTGCAAAGGAGTCCTTCTTCTAAAAAAGAGTGAAGAAAACGGTTATTTTGTGAATAAATTCAATAAAAGTTATTCATTCCATATTTCCCAGGCCTTTTCTGCTTGAAAAACGAGCATGTCCATTCCGTTTTTGGTAATTGCTCCACACTCTTTAGCTTTTTTCAAGAATTGGGTTTCGCTAGGATTGTAAATTAAATCAAAAGCAATGTGTTTCGATGTAAAATAAGGATACGGAATTTCTGGAAATTCATGCGTATTAGGACTTGTACCAAGTGGAGTGGTATTTATAACTATTTGGAAATCGTCAAAAGTTTTTGCATCTATTTGATTGTAGTGAATGGAGTTTTCGGAAGT
>Ga0315904_10006148_pt1 | contig 16478 bp, 10 predicted proteins | sample LakEriMetagenome_6_FD_203529 | JGI IMG/M metagenome (GOLD analysis project Ga0315904, IMG submission 203529) | Freshwater fungal communities from buoy surface, Lake Erie, Ohio, United States - Buoy 12 MA120 | ecosystem: Environmental > Aquatic > Freshwater > Lake | place: USA: Lake Erie, Ohio... | reverse complement strand
AAAAAACAATGAAAGAAAATATTAAAATAATTAATTTTTTCTCAAAAAATGATATAGATTTTAATAAAGTTACCCTATTCGCAGATTCAAAATTTTTCAATAAAAAAAATATTAGAAAATATTTTATCATTAAAAAACTTGACGATGGTAAAATCGTATTGACCGACCATAATCAGTACGATATTAAGGAAATGGTCATGACTCTTGAAGATTTTAAAAATTATTATCAACATCCTGAGTTATTTTAATTTTTTTTTCATTATATTTGTAATATGGAAAAAAATATTGATTTTTTAAAAGAAGTTTTGTCTGTTCCGACAAAAACTTATCAAGAAGATTTAATGATTGAATTTTTGGAAAATTGGTTAACAGAAAATAACTTACCATTTTTTACTGATGAACATCAAAATATCTATGTAACAAAATTAACTGAAAAGGTTGATGATGATTTTCATTTCCCTTGCGTTGTCGCTCATACGGACACTGTTCACAATTTGGACGTAATTAATATCCGAGAAGAAAATTTACCAAACGCTCAAAACGAATTAAAATTAGCTTTAAAGGCGTATAACAATTTTAACGAACCAACCGGTATTGGTGGTGATGATAAATGTGGTATTTTCGCTTGTTTAGAGTTGCTAAAAGAATTACCAAACTTAAAGGCTGCGTTTTTTGTATCTGAAGAAACGGGATGTCATGGCTCACGAAGAGCAAATAAAGAATTTTTCAAAGATGTGGGGTATGCTATTCAGTTTGACGCGCCTGAAAATTGGATGGTAACCGAAATATGTATGGGTACTAAATTATTTAATCGTGATTCTGAATTCTTTGAAACTTGTAAATTAGTAATAAACGAAAATTTCAATGGTAGAGAAAAATATCAATCACACCCATATACTGATGTTTATGCTTTGAAAAATTCATTTGATTTTGCTTGTATTAACTTTTCTATTGGTTATTATGATTACCACACAAAAAATGAATATGTTGTCGTTGAAGATGTAATCAACGGTATAACTACTGGTAAAAATTTAATTGAAAAATTAGGGTATAAGTACTATGAAGAAATAAAACAAAAATTTTCATTTTTTTAAAAAAAAAGGGGGTTTATTCCCCCTTTTTCTTTCTTGTTTTTTTCTGTTTTTCTTCAACAAGTTTTACCTTAATCTCATTGTTTTCCACATATAGGATATACGGGATATCTTCCTTTAAATCACCCTTCAGTACTTCTTCAGACACATAATCTTCTATCTTATCTTGGATGGCTCTTTTAAGTGGTCTAGCACCGTATGTCTCATCAAATCCAACTTCAGAAATTAAGTCAATTACACTTTCGTCATACGTAACATTGTATTTCAAAGAAACTAATCTACTACATAACTTATTAATTTCAAGTTTAACAATTTTCTTAATATCTTCTTTAATTAAACTGTTGAATACAATTACCTCATCAATTCTATTTAAGAATTCAGGTGCGAAAAATTTCTGAAGTTCTTTCTTTAAAATATCTCTTTTTAATTCTTCTTGTATATAACTGTTGCCATCATTTCTAAATCCAATACCTGTTCCAAATTCTTGTAATTTCTTAACACCTATGTTAGATGTCATGATGATTACACAATTTTTGAAGTTGATTTTTCTCCCCAAACCATCGGTGATGTGACCATCATCCAATACCTGAAGTAACGTTGAGAAGATGTCTTTATTTGCCTTTTCAATTTCATCAAATAAGATTACAGAATAAGGTTTGTTTTTAACTTGTTCTGTAAGTTGACCACCTTCATCATATCCAACATAACCCGGAGGTGCTCCTATCAATCTTGATATTGTATGTTTTTCTTGGAATTCAGACATATCAATTCGGATAAGGTTATCTTCATTTCCAAAAATTTGTTTTGCCAATTCTTTAGCTAATAATGTTTTTCCAACACCTGTTGACCCCAAGAAAATAAATGAACCGATTGGTCTATTTGGGTCTTTAATTCCCAATCTATTTCTTCTTATTGCTTTTGCAATTTTTGAAACCGCTTGAGCTTGTCCAATAACTTTGTCAGATAAATTATTCTCTATTGAAGATAATACTTTTGTTTCATCAGAGTTTAATTTAGAAATTGGTATTTTGGTCATGTTTGAGACAACCTCATAAACCATTTCTACAGTAACTTCCTTTTTTTGAAGGGACATCTCTTCCTCAAATTTCTTTTTTTCTTCATCAAGTTTATTTAAGATTTTCTTTTCTTTATCTCTTAAATTTGCTGCCTCTTCATAGTTTTGTTTTTTAACCACATCCATTTTTAACTTCTTAATTTCAGAAGCCTCCAATTTTAAGTTTTCAATAATTTCAGGCATTTTTATGTCAACTTGACTTCTTGCTCCGACTTCATCAATAATATCAAATGCTTTATCTGGAAATTCTCTATCTGTAATATATCTTTCCGCCAAGTCAACACAAACACTTAAAACCTCATCATTATATAAAACTTTGTGATAATTTTCATATCTGTCTTTTGTGTTTTTTAAAATTTCTAATGTTTCATCTTTAGTTGCAGCATCTACAATTACCTTTTGAAATCTTCTTTCAAGAGCTCCGTCTTTTTCAAAATTCTTTCTATACTCATCTAAAGTTGTTGCTCCAATACATTGGATTTCACCACGAGCAAGTGCTGGTTTGAAGATATTAGAAGCGTCTAATGAACCCGAAGAATTACCTGCCCCAACGATGGTATGAATTTCGTCAATGAAAACAATTATGTTTGGAGCATTTTGTAACTCGTCAATAATCACTTTCATCCTTTCCTCAAATTGTCCACGATATTTGGTACCGGCAACTATAGATGTCATATCTAATGAAACAATACGTTTGTCCATTAAATTTCTTGGACATTCTCCGTTAAAAATTTTGATTGCCAAACCTTCCGCTATCGCGGTTTTACCACAACCTGGTTCACCAATAATAATTGGATTGTTCTTTTTTCTTCTTGATAAAATTTGGGCAATTCGTTGAATTTCCCTTTCTCTACCAACTACAGGGTCTAATTTCCCTTGTTCTGCTAGCTTGATTAAATCTCTACTGAAATTATCAAGTACAGGTGTTGACGAGTCACCTGATTTGTTTTGTTTTTTACCGTCACCATCTATAGATTCAATCATAATAATATTGTATAGTACAAAAATATGATGTTATTTCCGAAATATCAACCCATTGTTAATTATTTACGATTTCTTTATTTTTTTTATTTTAAATAAAAAAAGTTATGGCAATTTTAAAAGAAGAAATTAAAGGAACAAAAATCTTTAACGAGATACAATCAAGTAATATCAGAAAATCTGAATATGATATTGAAACAAAAAAAATGATTGTTGAATTCAATAACGGTCAGAGATATGAATATGATGAAGTACCACACCAATTGTATACTCAGTTCAGAATTTCAGAATCACAAGGTAAATTTTTCAATGGTAAAATATCAAAAGTTTTTAAATATAAAAAAATTTAAATATTACTTTAACTCAAATATTTATGAGTAATGAGTAAATTTGAATCTATATTAAAAAGTTTTCATTCTAAAGACAATCTTAATTCTAAGATTTGGAAAGAAAGTGCGAATGATATAACTATTAACCCAAAAGTTAGAAAAAAACTTTTGGAAATTGCAAATGAATTTATTGAATTTTTAAAAGTTGATGTTGTAGTTTCTGACATTATTATGACAGGTTCTTTGGCTAATTATAATTGGTCAGAATTTTCAGATATTGATTTACATATTGTTGTTGATTTTGAACAATTTAGTAAAGAACAGTTACCGTTATACGAAGAACTTTTTAGACTAAAGAAGACCCTATTCAACGAACAACATGATATAACAATTTATGGTTATGAGGTTGAGTTATATGTTCAAAATGAATCAGAATCACATTTTAGTAGTGGAGTTTTTTCTGTATTAAATGATGAATGGATTGTTGAACCAAAAAAAGAAGATGTAAAAATTGATATTGGTTTAATAAAAAATAAAGCGGAACAATGGATGAGAATCATTGATGGTGTTATTGAAAACGCATCGGATGAACCACTTGATGAAGCTAAAAAAATCATTTCAAAATATAAGGATAAATTAAAAAAATATAGAACCTGTGGATTAGAATCAGGTGGAGAATATTCTGATGAAAATTTAGTTTTTAAAATTTTAAGAAGAAATAACTATATTCAAAAGTTATTTGATTTTGAGGTTGAAATGGAGGATAAAGAACTTTCTTTGAATGAAAGTAGAATGAAAAAAATAATACTTGAAGGTTCTAAAGATAGTTTAGACCCAAGTGTTTTAAAGGCATTACAATCTGTTGAAACTACTTACGGGGTAAAAATAACTGATGATAATGTTAATGATGAGTTGGAACAAGAAAAACAAATCTATCCTGATAATTCAGGAATAGATTCTTCAGCATTATCACAATTAAAAAAGTTATTATCTGATTTATATTCTAAATTCCCAAACGCTCCTAAAGATTCTAACAGTAATTGTGATGGAGTTAAAGGTTGTGTTTCAGGATATAGAGGATATTCCACACAAGTTAAAACTTTTGGTAGTAAAATCAGTAGAGATGGTGGTGTGTCTAATAGACAGAAATTTTCAGCTTTACCAGGATTTTCTCAACATCACACAGGTAAAGGATTTGACATATTAAGTGTTGAACCATCATGGTGGAATAAAAATTCTGACATTAAATCATGGGTTGCAAATAACGTATGTAAGTATGGATTTAAAGTATCTTACCCAACACAGGGAGTTTTAAGAAGTGCTGAACCTTGGCATTTATTTTTTACAGGACAATTTTGTGAAAAAGAACAAGTTGATAATAAAACATCAGATAATGGAAAAGAAAAAGTTGATAGTGAAACATTGGTAAGTAAAAAAGAAAAACCAAGTGAAGATAGTTTAGTTGGTGATTTAAATAATTTTGTAAAAAGTTCAAGGACATTGATTAATTTAAAAAAAGAAGGTGGTAGATTATCTTTTAATTTAGAAGTACAAAATTTACAAAAAGCATTACAATTTTTAAAATATTCTTTACCAAAATGGGGTGCTGATGGTAAATTTGGTAATGAAACAGAATCCGCATTAAGAAAATTTGAATCGGCAAATGGATTAGAAGAAGATGGTAAATTTGATTCTAAAGACGCCGAAGTTTTGGTTAAAAAATTAATTAGTTCAGGGTACGAAAAAACTGATGACCAACAAATACAAGTAACTCCAAGTGAAGTGGAAAAAGATAAAGTTGTTGCAACTACAACTAATGATGATGAATATGTTGTTTTAATTCCACCAAACTATCAGGGTAAAAATGTTCACGTTTTATTTGGAGGTTCTCATACATCAGGGTATTCAAAAAATAGTTTTAAAACTGAAGCCATACAAAAATATGGTAATATTTTGAAACCTTACGCCACTAACACTATAATTGTGGTAACACATCATATGAATACCGTAAGTAATGTACAAAAATATGTTAGTGAAAAATACGGTGCAAATGTTACGTCTCTTGCAGGGTTTTCACAAGGTGGTAAAGAAGCTTGGAGACACGCATCAGATAGTTCATATAAATTAGTTGGGTTAATTGACCCATCAACATATCAGACAGATGTTCCGTTTGGTAGTGGTACTTATTTATACTGTGACCCTAAAAACTGGGGAAAAACAGGATTTTACGGAGAGACAAGACGAAAATTAGAATGGTATTGTGAGAACAAGGAAAAATATTCCGGTCACGTAATTTGTTTTGATAAAGGTGGATGGCATATGAATTTTGGTATTTTAAAATCGTTCTACGACACATACGGTTCAATGATTTAAAAGTAATTTTTCAATTGCCAATATATTTATATATAAAATAATTTTTTAAATTAAAAAAAAAATGGGAAAACTAAAACCAATTGGTAGTGAGAAACTACAAGGTATGGATAAAATCAAACGTATGATTGAAATTGCTACGTATAAAGAGAACATTCCTAACCCTTTAAATGAGACTGCATCACACGAATACGATATTAAATTAGCTGATGGTAATAGATACCATATAGTTAAAGAAAAATCAGGATACGTTATTAAAAAAGGATTGACTGAATCTACTTCAGATTATGTTGAACCTATGAAAGGTAGAAAATATTATTCTTCATATTCACAAGCATTTAAACGTTTAAATTTAATTGCTAAAGAAGTTAATATTAATGAAGGTTTTGAAAAAAACATTTCATTATTTAACGAAGGTGATAACGATGAAGTTAAATATTATTTAAAGACCACAACTAATGAACAGGATGTTCCGGCGGAAAACCCAGCTCCTGCTCCCGCACCGGCTCCCGCACCGGCTCCAGCTCCCTCACCTGCCCCTGAACCTGAAATGGGTGATATGGGTGGTGAAGAATCTTCTGAAATGGATGACATGGCAGACGAACCAATTGGTGGTGAAGAAGACAACAACGAAGAGGAAGTATCTTTTAAGTCAATTCAAAAGTTAACAGGTAAGTTAGCTCAAAAATTAAGAGAATTAATGGACAGTGAAGACGAAGAAGAAATTTCTTCTAAAGATAAAAAATATGTAATTAATTCAATACTTTCAGCCATTGATTTAGAATCTATGGAAGAAGATGATAAAGAAGATATTATCGACAAATTAGAAGGTGAAGAAGATATGGAAGGTTCTGAAGAATCTTCTCAAGGTGAAGAAGATATGGATTTTTCAGATGATATGGCAGACCAAGAAATTGGTGGTGAGGAAGAAGAAATGGGACAAGAACCAACACCTCCACCAGCACCAATGGAAATGGGAGAAATGTTTGATGAGGAAGATGAATTCACACCTCACAGACCAAGATTTAGAAATAAAGTTGGACATAGAAGTATGAATACTGACGATGTATTTGATGGAATGTTTAATGAATCGAAAATAGACAAAGTATTAGAAAAATATTTTGAACCAAAAATTAAAAACCAAGTAGATTTAACTTCAAAGATTGAAAGAATTTCTGAAACAACACTACAAGAATCATCAGCTAAGAGTTTTATTAATAAATTCCCTTCAGCTAAATTGATTGGTAAAAATAAATTAGGTAATATTATTTTTGAAACCAATAAAGGTAGAAAAGGTATAACACCAAAAGGAACTATCCTATAATGTATTTAATTTATGTTAACGAATTAGGACCAAACTATAAAGGAGATAATATTTACGAATTTATTTTCTCAAAAAGTTTGGAAAATGTGTGGGGTGATTCATGGGAATCAAAACCAGCAAACGGTTACCCCTCACCACCTGATTTAGAACATATAGATAAAGTTGGAGTTTTGAAGAATGACATAATTTCATTGTCAGTAATTCAAAACTCTGATTATTTTTCAATGACTGATGCTCAGGATGGTGTTATAGCATTGGGTTGGGAAAACGAGTCAGAAGATATTAATTTTGACTTAAAACAAAGATTAGTTTTCAGATTTGGAGAACCCGAAGAATCTGTAAAAAATAAACTTTATGAACGAGATATCGTTCTTGAATTTGAAAAAAAAGTTATTTATGAACACTAACAGAAAAATATTAGATTTGGTAAATCACGGATTTAGCGGTACACTTATTTCAGAATTAAATGAGGGTCAGATAAATTCATTACACAAAAGATTAACTGAATCAAAAAAAGAAACTAAGGAACAAACACCACCAGGTGTTAAGGAAATCCAAAAAACAACTAAAGAGTATCAAATCGACCCTGGTAAAGAAATGGCACTTGGTAATTATGTAGTTAAAAATCAAGGTGGTAAGGCAGTAGTTAGTACTACAAATGAAAGTGATGATTTAGAAAATAATGATATTGCATTAGCCGTTAGTGAAAAAGACCCTAATTTAGGTTTGGCTATGAGTGATGATTTACAAGAAAAATTTGAGTCAAAAGCACAACAAAAATTATTTTGGGCAAAATGTGGTGAAGGAAAAACTAAAGAACAAAAAAAATGGTGTAAATTAGCAAGAGAGTTTTCTGATAGTACATCAAAAAAAGAATACAAAAAAATGCCTGAAAAAATTCATCCTGAAAAAACTGTTAAAGTTGTAAAGAAAGAAAATAAAGAAGGTTATTTAGATATGGTTGGAAAAGCGATGAATAAAAATATGATGAATAAAATATCAGATATTAAACCGGGATTAAAATTTGAAAGTCAATTACAAAGTAAAATTGAAAACTTGGTTGAGAAATACGTTTCTGCAAAAATCTCAAAAAGAGATTTATTAGAAACAATTAAAGGTAAATCAATGAATGAGGCGGGTAAAGAAGTTGAAACTCCTGTTAAACCCGGTGTTGACACTCCGTCGAAACCAAAACCTGGCACTCCGTATCAACCAAAACATCAGCCGGCACCTAAAGCGGGTAAAGAAGTTGAAACACCTGTTAAACCGGGTGTTGATACACCATCAAAACCTAAACCTGGTACACCTTATCAACCAAAACATCAACCAGCTCCAAAGGCGAAAAAAGAAAAATTACCTACATGGTTGTCGTTTAAATCAATCGGTATTAATTTAAAATAATATGAGTGCAAATTACAATTACGAAACTGTTTTCAAAATAAAAAACAAATTGGAAAAAAAATCTTTAAATGAAGGTTTAAGTAAGAATGAAAAAATTCTTTTGGAATCGGTGTATGAAGCACTGAATGAAGCTCCGATTGATTACGAAGGTCCTGAGAGAATGGAACCTGGTATTGAAAGAAAAATCACATCAAAAGAAACTCCTTACAAAGAACACCCAAGTTTACCTGTAGGTGATAGAGATTTTATTGAATTAATTTCATCTAAAAGGTTTAAAGATTCTGTTGACAAGGTTAGAAGAGTTATGGGTAACACCGCAGCAATTCAAGGACCAAATCCATTGATGGGATTAATGATGACTGTTATGCAATCTTTACAACAGATTGTCAGTATTCAAATGAACAACAAGGAAGCATTAGAAAAATTGGCAGTCGATTTAGTTGTTAAAGAATTAGGTATTCCTGAAGGAAGTTTACAATTTGATGCTGAACTTGTTATGCAACCAATGGGTTCTGCTGAAGGAATGAAACCAGAACCTGAAATACCATCAGAAGAAGAGATTGAAGAATTCATGGGTGATGTTGAAACTTTTAATTTAGAAAGAGCTAAAAGAAGATTTATTAATTCTTTAATTCAAGGAGCGGCGTTTAAAGGTGGACATATGTTCAATTTAGTATCAAGTGAACTTGATGAGATTAACCCAAGATTGATGAACTTATATACTGTTTCACAAGCATTAATGGAACACGCATATTGGTTATTTCCTGACATGGAAGCTATGGCTGGAAGTGGTAGTGGTCAAATGGGTCAAGAAGAGGTTGATACTCAAACTGACCCACCGACTGTTAGAGCAAGAGCATTAACTTTTCCATTATTAGTTCATGAATTAGTTAAAGGTGTTTATGAAGTATTTGGTACTCACGGTTTACCTGATGACCCAAAAGCTGCTGAAATGGTTATGGGTGCTGAAGATACACTTCCTTCTGAAATTTGGGATTCAAGATTGGGACCAATTTTTTGGGAAAAATTCCAAGAAGCTTATCCATTAGAACTTTTTGAAGATGATATGAAACACATACAACATCATTTGTTTTTCAGATTCTCTAAATTAGACGCTAAACAATTCTTTAAAGTGAGTAATGCTATTTTAGCAGGTAAACCTGAAGGTATGACATTCATTCAAAGATTGGTTGATGAAATTGTTTCTGATTTGAAAAAACAAGAATATGAAGATACAATGAAACAATATGGTTCTGATGACGATGATATTGATGATATAGACATTTCAAGTTTAGGATTCTAAAAAAATAAACCCCTCAATAGAGGGGTTTCTTATTAATGAACCATTATTATATTTATTAATAAAGGTATGACTAAAGAACAAGTAATGATTGAGTATGTAAGATGTATGAAAGATACACCTTATGCTCTTAAAACGTATTTACAAACTTACGATAATACTGTGTCAAGATATGTTCCATTGGAACTATTTCCTGACCAAATTAGTTTGTTAAAAGATTATGAAGATTATAACGAAAATATTGCTTTAAAATATAGACAGGCGGGTGTATCTACAGTAACCGCTGCTTGGGTTTCAAAAAAATTAGCATTTGCTAAAAAAATAAAACCTGAAAAGATTTTGATTATTGCCAATAAACTTGATACATCACAAGAAATGGCAAACAAAATCAGAGCGTTTATTGGTCAATGGCCCGACTGGGTTGGTATTGATTTTGCCGCTGAAAAAAATTCACAAAAACATTATAAATTAAATAATGGATGTGAAGTTAAGGCGGTTGCGACATCTAAAGATGCCTTGAGAGGTTTTACTCCGACCATATTGATTTTTGACGAGGCGGCCTTCATTGAGGCCGATAGTGATTTTTGGGCGGCTTGTATGGCATCCCTATCTACGGGTGGTAAAGTAATAGTTGTGTCAACACCAAACGGGTATGACCCAATCTATTATGAAATTTACGACCAAGCAAACAGAAATATGAATGACTTCAAAATTTCTGAAATGTATTGGTATCGTGACCCAAGATACACAAGAGATTTATATATGGTTAAGACAAAAGATATTATTCATTATCTTTTGAATAAAGAAGAATATAATGTTAGTGATATTATTAGTTGGGAACCAATAGAATTTTCAGATAGGAACTATGATGATTTAAAAAAAATTATTGAGGACGGTTACAAACCATGTTCGGCTTGGTTTGAAAGTATGGTGAAAAAACTTAAGTACGACAAACGTAAGGTTTCTCAAGAGTTAGAGTGTAATTTCTTAGGTTCGGGTGATAACGTATTTGATTCTAATATGATGCAAAATATTAGAGAAAATATGATTCGTGAACCACAAAACAAGATGATGGGAAACTCATTATGGATATGGAAGGAACCTGTATTAGGTCACAAGTATGTTATGGGTGTTGACGTTTCAAGGGGAGATAGTGAGGACTTTAGTTCTTTCCAAATCATTGATTTTGATGAGAGAGAACAGGTTGCGGAATTTGTTGGAAAACTACCTCCTGATACTATGGCTGAGATATGTTATAAGTGGGCAAATATGTATTCTTGTTTCATCGTGATAGATATTACGGGTGGTATGGGTGTTTCCACGTCAAGGAAATTACAAGAAATGGGTTATAAAGATTTATATGTTGATGGTGTTGACACAGCAAATAAATGGAAATACGACCCAAAGGCAACTGAAAAAATTCCTGGAATCAATTTTAATAATAAACGTGTTCAAATAATTGCGTCGTTTGAAGAGGCATTGAGACATGAATTTAAAATTTATAGTTCAAGATTGTTCAACGAAATGAATACATTTATTTATGTTAATGGACGACCTGACCACCAAAAAGGACAACATGATGACTTGATTATGTCACTAGCTATGGCTTGTTATGTTGCTGAATCTTCATTTACAAGTTTAAAAAGAGTTACCGAACAAACAAAGGCGATGTTGGATTCATGGAGTGTTGCCAATAACGATAATGTTAGTAAACAAATTGAATTCAATCCTGTAATACCAACTCTTACTGATAATATGAATCAATCAAGTAGGAATAGTTATTCAAAAGAGGATTATATGAAATACGGTTGGCTATTTGGAGTTAGGTAATATTTATGACTAATGGGATTTTCATCAAGAAAGAGAACAAAAAGTATTTACATGGGGTCAAAGTTAAGTGTCCCTGGTCAAGGTATATATACGGCTAAATTAACTCCGTCTGAAAAGACTCAAGTTAACATACAAACTAATAGAGAACCAAGACCATCGTCAACACCAAAACCGGTGGTAAGTTCAACTCCTACACCGACACCAACTCCTAGTACAAGTCCTGTAAGTGTAACACCAACACCAACAGTAACTATTTCAGTTACACCTACTTTAACACCAACTATTTCAGTTACACCTACTTTAACCCCAACACCAAGTCCTTCATTTATACCACCAACACCATTTATCGGTATATGGAGAACAACAGGGTCTTCTGAAACTATTACATTACCATTCAAAATTAGTGGAACGTATAGTGGAACAATTGATTGGGGTGATGGTAATACATCAGTTAACTCATATGGTAATAGAATACATATCTATGATACCCCAGGTGACTACACTGTAACAATATACGGAGTGGTAAATGGTTTTGGATATGTGTTTGATGATATTGGAAGTGGTGAAACTTTAAAATTAATAGAGATTCAACAATGGGGGGCCCAATTTAATTTAGGTAGTGATTATAACTATGGTCGTTTTATGGGATGTTCAAATTTAACTTTAACAGGAGTTACTGATACATTAAATCTTAATGGTACTATTGATATCATGGCAATGTTCTCGGATTGTAGTAATATTACGACAATACAAAATATTAATAATTGGGACGTTAGTAACATTAACAATCTATTATTTATGTTTAAAGATACACAATTTGACCAAGATATAAGTGGTTGGGATGTTTCAAACGTTACTAATATGAGAGGTATGTTTTATAATTCATCATTCAATCAAGATATTAGTGGATGGAATGTGTCGGGAGTTACCGATATGTTTAGTATGTTCCAAGGTACACAATTTAATCAAGATATAAGTGGTTGGGATGTTTCAAACGTTACTAATATGTCAGGTATGTTTAATAATACACCATTTAATCAAGACATTAGTGGATGGGATGTATCCTCTGTGACAAATATGGGTTTTATGTTCCTATCAACACCATTTAACCAAGATATTAGTGGATGGGACGTTTCAAAGGTAACAAATATGGGTCAAATGTTTCAAAATTCATCATTCAATCAAGATATTGGTAAATGGAATGTGTCTGGAGTTACAGATATGGGTTCCATGTTTTGGTCAGCATTGTCATTTAATCAAGATATTAGTGGTTGGGATGTTAGTAATGTAACAAGTATATTCGGTATGTATGGTATGTTTTTTAGTGCCACGTCATTTAACCAAGATTTAAGTAGTTGGTGTGTACCATTAATACCTTCATTACCTCCATTTTTTGACGATAACACACCTTCTTGGGTACTACCTAGACCAAATTGGGGAACTTGTCCACCATTTATTAGTATTTGGAGAACAACTTCACCAAATGAAACTATAACATTACCATACGAAAATACAGGAACATATGATGGTACTATTGATTGGGGTGACGGTAACACTTCAGGTAATTCATATTCAAATAGAACACATACTTATTTAACACCTGGTGATTATACAATAACAATATCAGGTGATTGTGTTGGTTTTAGATTTAACGATAGTGGTGATGATACAAAAATTAGAGAAATTACTCAATGGGGTAGCAAATTTAGATTAGGTAATAATGGATATTATTTTGCGGGATGTTTTAATTTAGTTTTAACAGGTGTTACTGATGTATTAAATTTACAAGGAACAGATAACTTAACAAGTATGTTTGTAGGATGTAGTCAAATAACTACTGTTAATAGAATGGATGAATGGGATGTCTCAAATGTAATAAATATGAATTCAATGTTCCTTAATGCAACTAGTTTTAATCAAGACATTAGTAGTTGGGATGTTTCTAATGTTACGATTATGACAGCAATGTTTTTAGGTACACTATTTAACCAAGACATTAGTAGTTGGGATGTTTCAAGTGTAACAGATATGGGAAGTATGTTCTCATTTTCTCAATTTAATCAAAATATAAGTTTATGGAATGTGTCAGGAGTTACTAATACTTCATTTATGTTTGCGATTACACTATTTAACCAAGATATTGGAGTATGGGATGTCTCAAATGTTACTTACATGTATGGTATGTTCCAAGGTTGTGTACCATTCAACCAAGACATTAGTAGTTGGGACGTTTCTAATGTTACCAATATGGATTACATGTTTTATAATACATCATCATTTAATCAAGATTTATCTTATTGGTGTGTAGCATTAATCCCTTCATTACCTGACAACTTTGACACAGGAGCATCTTCATGGGTATTACCTAAACCAGTATGGGGAACTTGTCCCACACCTCCATTTATTAGTATATGGGACACTACTAAAACTTCAGCAGGGTCATCAAGTTCTAATCAGGTGTCTCTACCTTTAGACTCATTTGGAATTTATAATGGTACTATTGATTGGGGTGATGGTAATATTAGTGCGAATACTTTCGCAAATAAAACTCATACGTATTCATCACCAGGTGTTTATACAATAACCATATCAGGGACAAGTATTGGATTTGGTCCATTTAATAATGGTGGTGATAGACTTAAATTGATTGAAATAACTAAATGGGGAAATTTTACTTTTCAAGGAACTTCTTTACAAGGTTATTGGTTCTCAGGATGTCAAAATTTAAAATTATCTGGAGTTACCGACTCTATTACTTTAGGTTTTACAACTGATTTAACTTCAATGTTTAATAATTGTACTTCATTAACTACAATAAACAACTCAAATAATTGGGATGTGTCAAGTGTTCAATTTATGGGTAATATGTTTTTAAATTGTAATCAGTTTAATGATTCAGGTATTACATCTTGGGATGTGTCAAACGTAACTAATATGAATGGTATGTTTTTTCTTAACACATTATTTAACCAAGATTTAAGTGGGTGGTGTGTTCCATTAATACCGTCATTACCAACAAACTTTGATACCGCCGCAACTTCTTGGGTATTACCTAGACCAATTTGGGGAACTTGTCCACCTTAAAATATTATTTAAATATTTAAATATAAAGATTTAGAATTAAAATTATAATATGGAAAACAATCAAAATAATCAATTAACGGTTTGGCAAAAATTATCCCAAGCATTTGGGCCTAATTCTTTACTGAATCAAGATTATCCAACTTACAAATACGATAAAGAGGAATTATTAAAAACCACTTCTAAACAAGAATTTGATAAAGAACTTTTACAAGCTCAACAAACATATTATTTAGCAAATCAGTGGACTAAAATTGAAAGTAATTTATATACTCAAGCAGTATATTACGAACCAACTCGTTTAGCGTCGTTCTATGATTACGAGTCAATGGAATATACTCCTGAGATATCTGCAGCTTTAGATATCTATGGTGAAGAATCAACAACTGTTGACCAAAATGGTTATATGTTACAGATTTATTCTGAATCAAAACGTATCAAATCAATCTTGGCGGATTTATTTAACAACGCATTAGACTTAAACACCAATTTACCTATGTGGACAAGAAACACATGTAAGTATGGTGATAACTTTGTTTACTTAAAATTGGACGCTGATAAGGGAGTTGTTGGATGTATGCAATTACCAAACATTGAGATTGAACGTCTTGAAAGGGGTATGGCTGCAAAATCTCAAAATGTTGACGAACCAAAAGAAAATAAAGGTTTAAGATTTAAGTGGAAGGCTAAAGACATGGAATTTAATTCATGGGAAATGGCTCACTTTAGATTATTAGGTGATGATAGAAAACTTCCTTATGGTACTTCTATGTTAGAAAAAGCAAGACGTATTTGGAAACAATTATTGTTGTCTGAAGATGCGATGTTGATTTATAGAACGTCAAGAGCACCTGAAAGAAGGGTGTTTAAAGTCTTTGTTGGTAACATGGATGATAAAGATGTTGAACCGTATGTACAAAGAGTTGCCAATAAGTTCAAAAGGTCTCAAGTTGTTGATAGTAACACAGGTAATGTAGATATGAGATTCAACCAAATGGCGGTTGACCAAGATTACTTTATACCTGTTCGTGATGCTGCGGCAGCAAGTCCTATTGATACTTTACCTGGTGCTCAGAACCTTTCTGAGATTGCCGATATCGAATATATCCAAAAGAAATTATTAACAGCTCTTCGTGTTCCTAAAGCGTTTTTAGGGTTTGAAGAAGTAGTTGGTGATGGTAAAAATTTATCATTACAGGATATTCGTTTTGCAAGAACAATTAACAGAATTCAAAAATGTATGATTGCAGAGTTAAATAAAATTGCAATTGTTCATTTATTTATTTTAGGATTTGAAGATGAGTTAAATAATTTTACTTTAGCACTTACAAATCCATCGACACAAGCTGACTTACTTAAAATTGACGTTTGGAAAGAAAAAATACTTCTATACAAAGACGCAGTTACCGCTATTGAGGGTATTGCTCCTGTATCTGTTTCTTGGGCTAAGAAACATGTTTTAGGATTCTCAGATGAAGAAATTAAACTTGATTTACAACAACAACGTATTGAAAAAGCGGTTGGTGCTGAGTTAACTAACACCGCAACAATCATTGCTCACACTGGAATATTTGATAACGTTGATAAACTTTATGGAACTAAGTCAGGTAGTACCTCATCTGCGGGAACCACACCTCCACCACCACCTGGTGGTGAATTAGGAGGAACACCAACGCCACCACCGGCAGGAGGACCT
>Ga0315904_10006146_pt1 | contig 16479 bp, 12 predicted proteins | sample LakEriMetagenome_6_FD_203529 | JGI IMG/M metagenome (GOLD analysis project Ga0315904, IMG submission 203529) | Freshwater fungal communities from buoy surface, Lake Erie, Ohio, United States - Buoy 12 MA120 | ecosystem: Environmental > Aquatic > Freshwater > Lake | place: USA: Lake Erie, Ohio... | reverse complement strand
TTCCCCGATGAAACACTTCACCGCATTCCTCGCGTTCGCGCTGCTCGCCGCGAGCGCGTCTGGGCAGGATACCCGAATCAAACCCACCACGTCGCAGTCGTCCGCCGTCCGAAAACTCCGCGAGAAGATGACAAACATGCCCGTGCCAGAGAACCTCACGGTGATTTGGGCTTGACACGCGTCTGGGCAAGGAGCCAAGTGAAGAGCTCGGAATTGTAGTAGGTGGCGGTTCAGGAGTCGTGGCCGGCTTCGGGGTAGATGATGAACTTGACCTCCGTAGCCCCCGCTTTCAGGTGCGCCTCGACCATGCAACGGAACGAAAATTAAGAGTCTTGCTACGCCTGCTCCTTCAGCGACGCCCTCCCGCTTGTTTGCCTAAAGCATTTACTCTTACTGGTAATTTTCATTCCGTTGCAAGGTATTGACTGGATTTGGTGATGTCATTTCGTGATCTGATGCGCCGCCGTGCCTCTGGGGAACTCGATGCCGGGTTGGAGAGTGCCAAAACCAGTGGCCTGCCGGGTTTTGCCAGTTTCGTTTGAGGCATCCGTGTGGACTATGCCGCTGTCTCGGTTACCTTCTCTTTAGAGTGGAGTAGTGGTCTCACGGAAGGGCATGTCAACCGTCTCAAGCTCATTAAATGGCTGATGTATGGCTGAGCAAGCTTCGATCTACTGAGGCGGCGAGTGCTTCCCCTCCCGACTCCGCCGTAAAATTCAGAGCCGGATCAGGAAGGGAGAGGATGGCTACTTTTCACCGAAATTGTGGGACTTCCTGATATTCTCCGTTTCGTGAGGTAGCCCCACGTCCAGAATCCTTATTACGGATTTTCTCCCAGATGAGGCTAATACCCCTAATTCTAATCCGATTGCTTTAAGCCGCCCCCTTGGTGGAGCCAGTGTTAGAGTTAGCCTCCTTTACCATAACCAAGGCATGAACAATGTTTTCTGTGATGGTCATGCGAAGTGGATGCGTGGCGAGGCACTGGTTCAGACCCGCCTGGTTGGAACGCCCCCGATTTGCTATTTATGGACTATTGAGGAAGACTAGAGATCATGCTAAATCGTCGTGAACTCTTACTTGCCTCAGGAGCGCTGCTCCTCCCCCACATGGACGAGCCGCCCACCCTCTGGCTGATCGGGGACTCGACGGTTAAGAACAATACCAAGGGGCAGCAGGGCTGGGGAACCGCCCTGCCTGCTCTTTTTGATGCTACCAAGCTCAAAGTTAACAACAAAGCCCTCGGTGGCCGCAGTAGCCGGACATTTCTCACTGAGGGACTCTGGGATGCTGTCGCCAAAGAGCTGAAAAAAGGCGATGTTGTGGTCATGCAGTTCGGCCACAACGACGGTGGCGATAAGTTCAAGGGAACCCGCCCCCGCGCCTCGATCAAGGGCAACGGCGAAGAGACCGAGACGGGTACCCTTGAGGCAACGGGCAAAGAAGAGACCGTTCATAGCTATGGCTGGTACTTAAGAAAGTACATCACTGGTGCCAAGGCCAAGGGTGCCACGGTCGTGGTGTGCTCTCCGATTCCGCGCAATATCTGGAAAGACGGCAAGGTCAGGCGCGCCTCAGGCGACTACGGCAAGTGGGCCAAAGAAGCGGCTCAGCAAGAGAAAGTCCACTTCCTGGATATCAATACGCTCATCGCGGATCGTTACGAGCAGCTCGGCGAAGAAAAAGTCGTGCCCCTCTTCTTTGGCGACCACACCCACACCAGCCCCGAAGGTGCCGCCCTCAACGCGCAGATTGTCGCGGATGGTCTCAAAAAGCTCCTCAAACTCTAGGGCTATTCGCCGCACATAACGGTGTAGATTTTCGTTAAAAGGGAAGTTTTTTCTGGCATCTTTGGAGATTAGTACTGCGAAACGCCAAAAATTTGCATCACTTCCTCTCATATCTTAGTACCCATCCCGATGTTCCTTGGGATCGTAGCCCTTGAAGTCTCGACACAGCGTGATATACCAGCGCTTGACGGGCTTGTCGTAGCCGGGGCGGGTGAGGAGAATCGGGGGGAGCGGCTCGACGGAGGCAAAGTACTTCTTGGCAATTTCGAGGCTGCCTTTTTCGTCTTCCACATCGTTGACCAAGACAATACTCTTACCGATCAGGGCTTTCTCATCGGTCCAGAGCCGGTAGTTATCCCAGCGCACCTTGAAGTAGAGACCATTGGTCTGTGGCTGACCGGGCAGATAGAACGCCATCACGGAGTTGACCCGGTAGGTCACACTGCCGTAGGTCACTTCCCTGCCCTCGGCCTTGAGTTTTTCTCCTGCCACCGCCGTTTTTGCCATCAGCTCAGGCCAGCCGTAGGTCTCATTGAGCTTGATGAAGGGGGTCGCCGGAAGGGTCAGGCCCAGCATGCCAGGCAGGCCGGGGAAGAAGGCGAGCGTGATGAGAAAAAGATTCAGCGCGATGCTCGCTAGGGGGAGGGCGCGTTTGCCCTCACGCCAGAGCCGGTCAAAGAGTACGGCGACAGGCAAGAGACTGGTGAGGTGCATCGTGGTCGGCCAGTTGATCTCGAGTTTTGACCGCAGCGAGGTGTAGACACAGATCGCCAGCAGCGGGAGCGTGAAGGCGAGTACGAAGGCGCGGGGGGCATCATCGCGGAGGAGCTGCTTACTCTTCACCAGAGCCCAGAGTGTCAGACACCAGGCAAGTGGGCCGACAAAGAGCGCCTGGCCCACCAGAAAGTCCCCGAACCAGCGGCCAAAAGCGGCATCGGTGTGGCGCTGCGAGAGGGTCTTGATGTGCAGGGAGAACATCTGCTCATGCTGCCTGTCCCAAAGCGCGTAGGGCAACAAGCCCAGCACCGCAATTCCAAAGGCCAGATACGGATGCGGCGTCTTGAACCACTTGCGGTAGCCAGGCACGAGGGCAAGGAGCAGTAGAACGCCCGGCGCGAAAGTCAGCATGGTCAGCTTGGAGGCAATCCCCAGCCCGACAACGGCACCAACCGCGTACCAAAGAATAGGCTTGTTCTCTTGCAGCGTCTTGGTCAGCAGCCAGCTTGCCAGCGCCCAGCAGAACACCAGCGGGCTGTCGTAGGTGGCCAGCAGGCTCCCGGCGGCGTAGAGCGGCGCAAGGCTCATCAGCAAGAGCATCCACCATGCCACCGACTCCCCCAGCCAGCGCCGCGTCGTTAAGAAAGTCAGCCACGAGCCGAGCGCCGCAAAGACAATCGGTACGAGGCGAATTCCCAGGTGCGTATGGCCCGCAATTAGCGTCCCAAGCTTGATACAGTACGCAATCCCCGGCCCCTGATCGTAGTAGGAGAGATCTAAATGGCGGCTCCACTGCCAATAATACGCTTCATCCCAGGCGAGGCCAAGCTGTGCACCATAGAAAAGCCGAAAAAGTGTCAGCGCCCCGATAAGCAAGAGCGCGGAGCGGGTGAGCGAGGTCATGGTCTCTATTATACGCCGTGGGATGGTACCATAGAGGCATGCAAAATCTTTCCAATAGTGCTTTATGGAAAGAGGCGGAGACGTTTCTTGCACGGCTCCCTCTGGCACCTCGCAGTGCCCCGCCTTGCCGCGACCCACGCCTGCGCCGTCCCCTACTGGATGAGAAGCAAAAAGCCGCTCTGACACCCAATCCGAAGCTCGCCGAGCGGATCCAATTCCTCTCCGAAAAACTCATGCCCACAGGCAATCCCTCACTAGCAGAGATCAAGCTACTGCTGAACAACCCGGAGTATAAAGAGCTGATAGCCCTAACACAGCAGCTCCAAAACAACCCTGAGCTGAAACGCTATGAGGCGCAGCAACAGACCTTTAACCAGGAGCAGGCTCGCTACGACGCAGAAACCAAAGCCTGGCTCAAGTCGTCGGGCTACGCTATGGTTCCTGCGTGGCGTGGACGAGCCGTGGCACTCTACCTTGGCACACGCTCACAGACGAGCACTGTGAGCTTCACCACCACTAAACGCTACTTCGACACTAGTAGCGGACGGCAGGTGTGGAGTGGCCCCTGCAGCCTGGTTACGGGGATAGATGGCGAGGGAGAGCGCCGCTATGAACGGACAGATCCTGCCAATCTCCAGTTTTTCCTTGGCCAGGAGGGGTTCTTGTTAAAGTACTCGGGAGCCTCTTTCGGCGAGAAACGCCTGCTGATCTACCAGCCTTTTATTAGCACCCATCTCTTTTCGCTCTCAAAGACCGAGCACTTCCCCCGCATCTTGGGCTCGCCAGGCGATGCAGGCTTTGTTGGCTTCCCTTTTTCAGGGGGGAACAGCAAGAAGCTTATTGGAAAGCTTGTGCTCTCTCTGCCTGACCAGGCAACCTACACCACTGGCTGGGAGCTGGAGCCAGCTACTCAATAATCAGCTTGACTTGCTCGGACTTGGTGAGCTGAATCTCAGTGCTACCTTTATAGTCCACAAACGTACCGGTGATCAGCACGTGCTTGCCCTTGAGGGTCTGCATATCCGGGAAGCTCGCGTAGTTCTTCACCCGGAGCACCGCCGTCAGAGCATTACGATAGTTCTTGTCGAAGTTCAGAATGACCAGGCCATTGCTACGGGGCGAGAAAACTTTTACGACCACTCCCTCAAACGCGCCGTCTTTGCCGACCAGCTTCTTCGCCCCCGCCAGATCGGTCGCTTTGAGTGCGGTTTTCACGGAGCCATCCCCCCGCTTGACCGTGTCAAACTTAGCGGTCTTGGAAGCCACACTCGCCTGTGGTTTAGCAGGATCAGACTTGGGTTTCTCATCTTGGGCAAAAACAAAAGATACCGCACAGGCACAGAGCGCGGCTAAAACAGGAAGGCGAAGTTTTAACATGCCTCCATTGTACTACAACGATCTCGCGCAGCGAAATCCGGTGTCGTCTCAGGTGGCTTTTGCGCCCTCGATTCCCCGCTCATAGGTGCGGCAGCCACGCTCGCTGTAGCCCACCGCGCCGCCTTTGATCATGCGCTGCTCCGTGTTACCGTTGGGGTGCCCCTGTACCCACTCCCAGGCATTTCCCGCCATGTCCACGCAGCCATAGGGGCTTGTCCCCACAGGGACAGACCCAACAGGCCGAACGCGCGAGGGCTTCCCGCAGGCGAGCTTCTGGGTCGGCTTAGGAGCCCGAGCCGCGACTTTGCTCTTATCCCAAGTGTTGCCCCATGGAAAGACACGGCCATCAGTACCACGGGCCGCCTTCTCCCACTCATCCTCGGTGGGGAGCCGCTTCCCAGCCCACTTTGCATAGGCCTCGGCTTCGTCGTAGGTGATGCCCGTTGCAGGGAGCTTAGCCTGGCTAGGATCAAACACGTGGGCCGGTCGAAAATGCGCAAACTCGGCGTTGGTAACCTCAGTCCGGTCTATAAAAAACCCAGAAAGCCAGACGGAGTGCAGGGGCTGACGTTCTTCGTCGCTATCCGGGTCATCGCTGCCCACGAGTGCAGCTCCAGCGGGAACCAGCACCATTCCCTCAGGTGTTGGTGGCAAGACAGAGGGAGCTATCACGGGCCGACAGCCGCTTAAAAACAACAACACCGCACCGACTCGCAGAATGGCTTTCATAGACACTCTACAGATCGGCGCGGCGGAAAGTTCCGGTAGCGTGATTAGCTCTTGCGGCGGCGGGCCTAAACGGCTAAATACTGGTAGTGCGCAGGGTGACACACGCTTCGACAGGAGTTAAAAAAGTCAGGAGCACTCGCACCAGCCCCGGCGCGGGTTCCGAGTCGCGCATGGCCCACATCTGATGGGCACTGGCTCCCGGGGAGACTTCAATCATATCGCGGCCATAGCGCATCCTCCCCACGCCGCTTTTTAAAAAGATCACCTGCCCAGCCTGTGGTTGAAGCGCCGTATCGTCGGTCTCCCACACGCCACCGACCGCAAAGTCCAAAGCAAGCTGTGCTGGGACGCGATCTAGGCCGTCGCGTGTGACATAGCGCAGGGAAATCCCACTGCCGTCCTCAAGCTCTTTTATCTCCAGCTCACTGGTGCAGTCCGCGACGCGGCGTAGCGCACGCTCGGCCCGTAGCTCTTGGTATTTTTCCGGAGGCACAGGACGCCCCAGCGGCAGCTCGTAGCCGGGACGGTAGGGCGAAAGCTTGCCCTCGGAGCGGAGCACCACCACACCGTCTTCTTCGCCAATGCTATCCCCAACAAAGCGCCCGACCCCGAAGTACGCCTGGCTGATCTTGACGCTCACTAGCTCCGCCTGGCCACTCACAAGGTGCAGCAGCCGGGTCGTGCCGCCAAACGCGGTGACACTCCGCTCCCCGCGCCGGATCCGATGGGCCTGCAAGACGGGATAGTGTGCTGTGTAGTCATCGGGCAGCCTTGGCTCAATGGCTCCCGGCTCGCCGTACTGACGCAAAAATTGCGTCAGGGAGTAGCCATCGCACGACGATTTTTCTTGTAGAAACGCCGCCGCCTGCAAAAAGCGCGGCTCGTTTACAAGCGTCCCTGCCCAGAGTAAGGGAACGATCAGTGACGAGGGCACCGCACGCGTCCCGTGATCCTGCCTCCGCGAGAGCCCCGTCTCGATCGTGCCGTCGGCATGAAAGAGCTGCAAGTTGAGCGTGAGATTGCGCTGTACCGCCTCCAAACACGTCTCACGCTCGTAGCCACACTCCGCGAGAATCAGCAGAGACTTCGCACAGATCGCATCGTAGACCCCGGCGCTGCGCTCGATCCAGGCGCTGTCGGCGTTTAGGTCAAAGCCCTCCGCCAGATAGCTCTCGATCACGGGTCGAATTTGCTCGGAGAGATCCGGGAAGCACTTCTCGGCGAGCGCCAGCCCCGCACTCATCACCCAGCGATGGTTCGGTGTGTGGAAGCCACCCGTCAGTGTCCCCGCGACCATGCGGCGGAGGAAAGCTTCTACCCTCCTCCCCCCACCCCCCTCCTCCCAACCCTGGGAGGAGGGGGCGAGCGTGGGGGAGGTCAGTGCTCCCTCCGCCAATCCTGCCTCCGCAGGGTTGGCACCCAGAGGGTACAAGGCAGGGCACATGGCCTGGAGGATAAATCCGGCATCAGGGCTGGAGTCGAAGTTGCAGTCTCGCAGGTCGGTGAGGCCACTGGGCCGCTGGTAGGCTTCCAGGTAGTCTAAGGCGTGAGCAGCGGCATCTAAGTGACAGCCTGTGTAGAGGCATAGGGCGACCAGCGAACACGTGGCTCCGGGATCGTCAAGGCCCCAGTCGGCTCTATGAATCGCGCCATCGGCTTGCTGGAGGGCAACGTAGGAATCACACTGAGCAAAGAGCGCTTTCTGCGCGGCGGCGAGAGAAAACATAGGGGGAGGTTCGGCGTAGCGCAGGAGAAAACCTTTTCGATAGGGAAACCTTATTTTATGTCAAGAACGTCTTTTGCGCTCCCTGAAGCGCTACACAGCTATCTTCTCACCGTCGGGACGCGCCCTGATGCCGTGCGCCTCGCTCTGCGCGAGGCAACCAACGCCCTTCCCAACTCTGGGATGCAGATCAGTGTCGAGCAGGGTGAGTTTATGGATCTGCTGATCAAGCTCACCGGCGCAAAAAAGTGCATTGAAGTCGGGACTTTCACCGGCTACTCCGCGCTTGTCACCGCACAAGCACTACCTGAAGACGGCAAGCTGATCTGCTGCGATGTCTCGGATGACTACACCAAGATCGGCAGGCCGTTCTGGGCACAGGCAGGTGTGGCACATAAGATTGATTTACGCATCGCCCCAGCGACTGAGACTCTTGATGCCCTCCTCGCTGATGGCCAAGCCGGGACGTTTGATTTTCTCTTTATTGATGCCGACAAGAACAACTACGACCACTACTACGAGCGTGGACTCAAGCTCCTCAAGCAAGGCGGCTTAATCGGCATTGACAACACTCTCTGGAGCGGGAAAGTCATTGACGACGAGGCACAAGACCCAGATACCGTGGCTCTGCGGGCACTCAATCTGAAAATTCACGCCGACCCACGGGTTCAGGTCTCGATGCTTCCTATTGGTGATGGTTTGACGCTCTGCCGAAAAATCTAATCCCAGCTGTCCGGTCGCGGAGCGACTTTTTAGCCTACGAGCGCTTCTACGACAATATGGGCTAAAATTGCCCTAGAATGAGTAGCACCCGCGCCATAGGAACTCTGGGAGAAGAGGCAGCCATTGCCCACCTAGAGCGGCGCGGGCTGCGGCTGATTGATAAGAATGTCCAGTTTGGCCCCAAGTCGGGCCTTAAAGGGGAGCTGGATATTATTGCCTGGGATGGCGAGACCCTAGCCTTCATCGAGGTCAAGACCCGCCGTGGCCGTCCAGGACGCGTCGCTCCCGCAGAAAATATCACGGTAGCCAAGCGCCGCCAGCTCTCCCTGCTTGCCCAGAACTACGCTGCCCGTCATCACCTGCTCGATGAAGACATTGGGCTGCGCTTTGACATTGTGAGTGTCTTTTTGGGGGAGCAAGACCAAGTGCTTGCCGTTCACTACACCCGTGGTGCCTTTCTCGCGGGAGACTAGCCTTGGCGTTTTGGCAAATTAAACTTGACGAACCCCCGTTCGCACGATAGAGTGTATCTCGCACGGACGGTTGGCGCAGTGGTAGCGCGTCTCCTTGACACGGAGAAGGTCACAGGTTCGAACCCTGTACCGTCCACTCGTAAATATATTTGCCATGGGACTTTAGTCTCATGGCATTTTTGCTTTTTAGGGGCATAATGGGAACCAGTTTGAATTAAGATAGGTTGAAAAGAATTTGTCAGCTCCCACCCCCACCCTGCCATCCTCGTCCCTGCCATCCTTCTCCACACGTCGTCAGCCCCTGCCTGACTGGTACCGTAAGCTCTCCGACTACGAGCAACCAAGCACCCCGCGTGCAGTGCGTCAGCTGCTCAACACGCTTATCCCTTATGCTGGTCTCTGGCTTGCCATGGCCTGGATGCTGAGGCACGGAGTGAGCTACTGGGGCGGCGTGTTCCCAACCGCCATTCTTGCCGGCTGCCTACTCATCCGCGTCTTTATCTTCTTCCACGACTGCGGCCACGAGTCGTTCTTTGCGTCGGCGAAGGCCAATAAGTTCTTTGGCTATCTGTGTGGCATTCTTGTTTTTACCTCGTTTGAGGACTGGCGACGGCCCCATGCACGCCACCACGCCACTGCCGGCGATCAAGACCGACGTGGCGTGGGCGATGTCTGGACCATGACCGTCGAAGAGTTTAAGGCCGCAACACCACTCAACCGATTTCTCTACCAGGCCTACCGCATCCCGATCTTCATGTTCACCTTTGGCCCTGGCTTCATGTTCCTGATCGGCAACCGCTTCCCGCACCGGGGAACCAGCGCCCGTGAGAAGCTCAGCACGCTCTACACCAATATCGGCCTAGCTGTCGTCGCAACCGTCATGAGTTTTGTGATGGGCGGCTTTACAAACTACCTCTCCGTCCAGCTTCCCGTGATGCTCACGGCAGCGACTTTAGGCGTGTGGATGTTCTATGTCCAGCACCAGTTTGAGGGCACCTACTGGAAGCCGCACGACGAGTGGAGCCCGATTGAGGCCGCGCTTCAGGGCAGCTCGTACTACAAGCTCCCTAAGCTCATGCAGTGGTTCACCGGCAATATCGGCCTGCACCATATCCACCACCTGCGCCCCAGAATCCCCAACTACAACCTCCAGCGCTGCTACGACGAGGTTCCGGCGATGCAGAACGTGAAGCCGCTGACGATTCTGGAGAGCTTCAAATCCCTCAACATGCACCTCTGGGACGAGAAGAGCGAGAAGCTCATCAGCTTTCTTGAGTACTACCGCCGCACCAAAACCGCGGGCGCATAACTAAAAACCACGCAACAGCGGGCGGCACAAGCCGCCCGCTGATGAATTTAGCGATTTATTACAGGTATACTAAGGCCGACCCGACGATGTGTCCGATACTCTAGATTGGATTCATACATCGAAAGGATTTTTTCGTGCCCCGAACTCTTCATACCTACACCGTCACTCCTCGGCTTCCTGAGCGGCTCGCACCACTTCGAGAGCTTGCCTACAACCTGCGCTGGACCTGGCACCCCGATACCCGTGCCCTCTTTGTCACTCTAGGAGGCGAGGCACTCTGGAAAGAGTGTGAGCACAACCCCGCCAAGGTCTTAGGGATGGTGCCACAAGCGACCTACGATGCGCTCTCCCAGAGCCCTGAGTTTTTAGAGAAGCTCGATGCGGTCTGGGAGGATTTCAGCACCTACAAAAATGCCCCCGCAGATCCGCGCTGGGAGGGCTTGGGAACCGTGGCGTACTTCTCCGCCGAGTTTGGACTCACCGAGAGCCTGCCGATCTACTCTGGGGGTCTGGGGGTACTGGCCGGCGATCATCTCAAAGCCGCCTCGGACATCAACCTGCCGCTGGTCGCCATTGGGTTTCTCTACCAGAACGGCTACTTCCGCCAGAGCCTGAACATCGATGGCTGGCAAGTCGAGCACTACCCCGCCAACGATTTCTACACGCTCCCAATTGAGCCTACGGAGAAAAAGATCGCGGTGCAGTTCCCCGGGCGCATCGTCCACGCCGCGATCTGGAAGGCGCAAGTGGGGCGCATCCCGCTCTATCTTCTGGACACGAATCTTCCTGAGAACGCCGACGCGGACCGGCACATCGCGGGCAACCTCTACGGCGGTGACCAGGAGACGCGCATTCAGCAAGAGCTTGTCCTTGGTGTGGGCGGTGTCCAAGCCCTCGCCGAGCTCGGGATCACGCCGACGGTCTGCCACATGAACGAGGGACACTCCGCGTTTCTGTCTCTGGAGCGGACACGCCAGCTCCGTGACAAAACCGGCCTGAGCTTCTCGGAGGCGACCAATGCCACCGCCGCCGCCCATCTCTTCACCACCCATACGCCCGTCCCTGCGGGCTTTGATATCTTCCCTGGAGAGCTCATCTGGAAGTACTTTGGCGAGTTTGCCACCAAGCTTGGGATCTCGTTTGACGAGCTCCTTGACCGAGGCCGTGCGCCCCAGATGGAGCCGGGCAAGTTCAATATGGCGGTTCTTGCATTTCGACATGCCCGCTACATCAATGGCGTGAGTAAGCTCCACGGTCATGTGAGCCGCGAGATGGCCCACCCCGTCTGGCAGGAGTTCCCGCTCGATGAAGTGCCCATCGGCAGCGTGACCAATGGCATCCACACCCCAAGCTTTCTCTCGCGCCAGATGGCCGAGCTGCTGGAGGCGCACGACAACAACCCGCTGGAGCTCCCCGATGAGGCACTCTGGAGTATCAAGCAAGAGCGCCGTGAGATCCTGGTCAAGTGGGCTCGTACCTACCAGCGCAAGCGGGCCGAGCTGCGAAAAGCCTCGGATCGTGAAGTGGACGAGGCCGATAATATCCTCGATCCCCATGTCCTGACCATTGGTTTTGCACGGCGCTTTGCCACCTACAAGCGCGGCGATCTGCTGCTGCGCGAGGTCGAGCGGGTCAAGCGCTTGGTCAACCATGCCGACCGACCAGTGCAGTTTGTCTTCGCGGGCAAGGCTCACCCCCGCGATGATGGCGGCAAGGAGCTGATCCGCCATATTGTCCAGTTCTCCCACGATTCGCAGGTCCGGGGGCGCATTGTCTTCTTAGAGGACTACGACATGGCCATGGCGCGGCGGCTGGTACAGGGCGTGGATGTCTGGCTTAACAACCCGCGCCGTCCGTACGAGGCATCCGGCACCAGTGGCATGAAAGTGGTGATGAACGGCGGCCTGAACTGCTCGATTTTAGATGGCTGGTGGGCTGAGGCCTACGCTGATCATGGCTCCGCCGTGGGCTGGGCGATTGGGCAGGGCGAGGACTACGCCGACCTGGGCTACCAGGATCATGTCGAGGCGCAGGCGATCTACCACTTGCTCGAAGACGAGATCGCGCCCTTGTTCTATGCCCGCGATGAGTTCGGTATCCCGCGTGGCTGGGTCGCTAAGATGAAGCAGTCTATGCACAAGCTCGGCCCGGTCTACGACACCCGCCGCATGGTCGCCGAGTACGCCACAACCTACTACTTGCCTGCCGCCAAGCGTGCTGCCAAGCTGGCCGAGAGCGACTTTGCCCTCACCCGAGAGCTGGTGGCCTGGAAGCTCAAGGTGCGAGAGCAGTGGTCTCAAGTACGCCTAGATTCTGTCACCACCGACTCGGATCACCTAGAGGCGGGTCAGCAAGCCACGGTGCGTGCCGCGCTCTGGCTGGGCGAGACGCTCCTGCCGGGTGATGTGCAAGTCCAGCTCTACACCGGACCTGTGGACACGGACCGAAACTTCCTCCACGCTACAGGCATCCCTCTCACGTGCGAGGGAAAAGATGGCGGCGCGTGGATCTACACGGGTCACTTGCCCACGGAGCACTCCGGCCAGCAAGGCTTCTCAGTGCGGGTGCTCCCCTACCACCCCGAGGCTGTCCTTCCCCAAGAGCTGCCCCTGATCGTCTGGGAGTAGTCCCCTCGATTAGAGCGAGGGGACACATACGGTAAACTCTCTGAGTGAGTTTTGAGCATTCTGAGATTGCAGTTTTAGGAGCGGGTTCGTGGGGAACGGCACTGGCTCTCTTGCTGGCCCAAGATGGTGGGATCGTGCGACTCTGGGATCGCACGGACACACAGATCGCGGCTCTGCTGACGGAGCGGGAGAACCGGCGCTACCTGCCGGGACATCGTCTTCCCGAAAATCTCCACCCGACGGCGGAGCTGGGCGTCGCGCTTGCGGGGGCGAGCTGCGTGGTCGTGGCCGTGCCCTCGGCCGCGGTCGATGAAGTCTTGGTTAGGGCAAGACTCGCAAGCGGTGCCGATATCGTGCTGGCCGCCAAGGGCATTGACCCCGAGACACTAGAGCTTCCCTCGGATGTGACGACGCGTCTTGCCCCCGGTCATCCCGTGGTCGCACTCTCTGGGCCCAATCTCGCACGTGAGGTTGCCGCCGGGATTCCTGCCGCCGCCGTGGCGGCCAGTGGAGACGGCGCAGCGGCACAGCGCGTGGCAGAGCGCTTCAACCGAGCGACCTTTCGGACCTATGTCAGTGACGATCTGATCGGTGTCGAGGTGGGCGGGGCAGTCAAGAATGTCCTCGCCATTGCAGGCGGCATCTCGGATGGCTTGGGCTACGGCGACAACACTAAGGCCGCGCTCATGGCCCGTGGGCTGGCAGAGATGGCACGGCTGGGGGTGGCTCTGGGCGGTAAACAAGAGACTTTCTACGGGCTTGCCGGTGTCGGGGATCTTATTGCCACGGCAGCCTCCAAGCTCTCCCGAAACTGGCGCGTCGGCCATGGGCTCGGCCAGGGCAAGAACCTCCCTGATATCCTCACGGAGCTGGGCCAAGTCGCGGAAGGTGTCCCCACGGCACGCGCCGTCGCCAAGCTAGCCATCAGACATGGTCTCTTTCTCCCCGTCTGTAGCACCGTCGCCGAGCTACTTGAAGGAAGCCTCACCCCTCGGGAGGGTGTCGCCCGCCTCACCGAAAACCGTGCTGCCAAAACGGAATAAGGAACGGGGTAAACTAAAAGCCTATGTCTGTCCATGCTGAGTCCCTGCCGCTTGCGCCGGAGCGCATGCCCTACATCAACCGGGAGCTTTCCTGGCTTGCCTTTAACTCGCGTGTGCTGGAGGAAGCCTGGGACACGACCAACCCTCTTTTAGAGCGCGTGAAGTTTCTTTCAATCTTTGGCAACAACCTCGACGAGTTCTTCATGATCCGCGTCTCCGGGCTTCAAGCGCAGCGAACTGCCCATGTCGCTGATGTCGCCGCCGATGGCCTCACCCCAACCGAAGCGCTGGATCAGATTGGAAAGGAGGTTGAAAAGCTCTCCGCACAGGCCCAGGACTGCTGGAAAGAGCTGCGCCGCCTCCTCAAGCGCCAGCAGATTGAAGTCCTCACCTACGACGAGCTCTCTGACAGCGAGCGTGGACACTTAGCCCGCTTCTTTGAGAACGAGGTCTTCCCCACACTAACCCCTCTGGCCGTAGATCACGGGCACCCGTTTCCCCATATCTCCAACCTCTCTCTCAACCTTGCTATCGTGGTCAACGATCCGGTGCGTGGCCAGCGCTTCGCCCGAATGAAGATCCCAGCCACCCTCTCCCGGCTTGTCCCCACCGGCTCTACCACGCGCTTTGTCTGGATCGAGGAGGTCATTGCTCACCACATCGGGGCGCTTTTTCCCGGTCTGGATGTCAACCATAAAGCCGTCTACCCTTTCCGGGTGACCCGCGATGCCGATATCGAGATCCAAGAAGACGAAACCGAGGATCTGCTTCGCTCTATTGAAGCCGATATCAACAAGCGTCACTTTGGCTTTGTCACGCGCCTTGAAGTCACGGAGGCGATGCCCGCCACGATCCGCACTCTGGTTATCGAGGGACTGGAGATGGATCCGCGTAACCTTGTGGCCACGGGGGCAAGCCTAGGCGGTGAGCTGGGCTACTCCTCGCTCATGGAGCTGATGAAAGTGGATCGGCCCGATCTGAAAGACAAGCCCTACATCTCCCGAATGCCCGCCGCTCTCTCGACAGGGCAGGACATCTTTGGAGCCATTGCCAACAGCGATATCCTCCTCCACCACCCCTACGACTCCTTCGCGCCGGTTCTGGCTCTTGTGGAGACGGCTGCACGCGACCCGCACGTTCTTGCGATCAAACAAACTCTCTACCGTGTGGGAGCCAACTCGCCTCTGATCCCCGCCCTGATCGCCGCACGCGATGTCGACACCCAGGTCGCCGTTTTGGTGGAGCTCAAGGCCCGCTTCGATGAGCAGAACAATATCGCCTGGGCCCGCCAGCTAGAGAGGGCGGGTGTGCACGTGGTCTACGGCCTGATTGGTCTCAAAACCCACTCCAAGTGCCTTCTGATTGTGCGAAAAGAGGCCGATGGGATCAAGCGCTACGTGCACTTTGGGACGGGCAACTACAACGCCACCACGGCCCGTTTCTACACCGACCTGGGCCTGCTCACCTGCGATGAGGAGCTGGGTGCCGATGTCACGGATCTCTTTAACTACCTCACGGGCTACTCGCGCCAGACCAAGTTCCGCAAGCTTCTTGTCGCGCCCATCAACCTTCGTCAGGAGATCGCCTACCGCATCCAGCGCGAGACCGAGCACGCCAAGGCAGGCCGCCCTGCCAAGCTGATCTTCCAGATGAACGCGCTGGTGGATCCCGAGATGATTGGCCTGCTCTATGACGCCTCGCGGGCGGGCGTAAAGATCGAGCTGATTATCCGTGGGATCTGCTGCCTGCTTCCCAAGCTTCCTGGCTGGTCCGAGAATATCCGGGTGATCTCGATCGTGGGGCGCTTCTTAGAGCACGCACGCATCTTCTACTTCGAGAACGGCGGCGACTCCGAGCTCTACGCCGGGAGCGCGGATCTGATGCAGCGCAACCTGGACCGACGCGTGGAGGTCGTCTTTCCTATCGAGAGCCCCAAGCTTAAGGCGCATGTCGTAAAGAAGATCCTTGCCACGCTCTTAGCAGACAATGTCCAAGCCCGCGAGCTCCAACCCGATGGCAGCTACGAGCGCCTGAAACCCACCGATCGGAAACGCCGCGACTCCCAGATGCTCTTCCAGCGCACCGGCCAGCGGCGCTGACCTCTCCCGTGGCAGTGCATGGTCACAATTTGCCTAAAAACGCCGTATAATATTTGTCCATGACTCTACCACGCTACCATCTGGTTGATCTTTCCGGGCCGAATCCGAGCGCGAAGTTCGGTCTGCGCTCGCGTCTGGCAATCAACGATGCTGGGACGATTGCCGGGGCGTGCGATGACCGTGCCGCACTGTGGGAGCGCGGCAAGATTCACTTTCTGGCCGGGCCGGGCACCTACGCCTGGGGAATCAACCCTAAGGGCGAAGTGGCCATTGAAGACGGTAAGACCGGTCTCTTTTGGCGCAAGGGGCTGCTAGAGCCGCTTCCGATCCAGACACAGCCCGGCGAGCGTGTCGTCCCAAGAGACATCGCTGAGGGCCGAACCGTGGTGGGCACGACCCAGAGCAAGGGCATTCCACTGGGTCAAGCTTGGGTGCTCAAAGGGACGATCTTCCGCTGGCTCGCCGATGCGGCGGAGGCGTGCGTTCTCTGTCCCGATGGCCGTGTGGCAGGCTTTGCACGCGTGGCACAAGGCGATGTGCCCGTGGTCTGGAAGAGCAACCAGATCGCCTGGCTGCCACTCCCCACGCGCTGTAAAACGGGCCGCGTGACAGCCGTCAATGCAAGCAGTGTACTAGTCGGGAGCGGGATGCTTGCGGAGGACGACACCGAAGAGGGCTTTCCAACCCGTGCGCTCCGCTGGCGTCCCGGCGCGACCGCTGAGGTGCTCTTTTCCGGTGTCGCAACTGGCATCAACGACCGTGGCTGGGTTGTAGGGCATCAGGCAGACACGTTTGAGGGTGTCGGAGCGGGTGGCATGATCTGGATTGACGGCAAGAAGCATGTCGCCGATGAGCTCATCGAGAACCTAGGCCACTGGCATGTCCTAGAAATCCACGGTCTCAACAACAAAGGCCAGCTTGTCGGGCAAGCTCTCTACCGCGATGAGCTTCGGGCCGTCTTGCTTG
>Ga0315904_10006145_pt1 | contig 16480 bp, 8 predicted proteins | sample LakEriMetagenome_6_FD_203529 | JGI IMG/M metagenome (GOLD analysis project Ga0315904, IMG submission 203529) | Freshwater fungal communities from buoy surface, Lake Erie, Ohio, United States - Buoy 12 MA120 | ecosystem: Environmental > Aquatic > Freshwater > Lake | place: USA: Lake Erie, Ohio... | reverse complement strand
CTTTCGCCCGACCAAGAGTTCTTCGTGATCAGCTTCGACATCGGCGCTCACCCGATGTTCAATACGCTTCCTCCGATCGGAAAGTTCCTTCCCCCGACCGACGAAAGCCTCTATCGACTCAACACGTGGTTAAACGGCATCCAGCATCAAGGCTCGACGTGTCCGGCTTCGAGCATCGGCATCGCCCTGCGATTGAAACCCGATGCGATCTTCTTGCTGTCCGACGGCGAGATTCAGGATACGACCATCCAGGAACTCCGAGTCCACAATCGAACCGAGTCCGAGCAAAGCAAACGCAAAGTCGCCATCCCGATCCATACCGTTTTGTTGCACAGTCCTATCGGGGCTGGTCCTCTGAAGATCATCGCTGATGAAAACGATGGGGTCTTTACCCCAGTAAGTCCATTCGCAGGGCGCTGAGAATCCAGGTATACTTAAGCATCTTCGTGATCGTCTCCCGTTTGACCAGCCTTACGACCCTTGCGAGCCCGCCCGATGCATCCTGATTCCTCGACCGATCCTGTGCACCTCGAGCCCATACCCACCGAGCAATGCAGGCCCAAGCGGTTTCGCAAGGCAGCCAAGCGAACCGCCATTGCAAGCTGCCTGCTGGTCTTCGGAACCAGCGCCCTGGGAACCTGGAAGATCCGATCCAGCTTGCCGAACCTTAACGCTCGGCAAGCCACCGCGCATGTCGAGCAATCGGTCAAGATTCACCGCGATGCTCAAGGAATACCGACGATCCATGCCAAGTCCCGTTCGGATGCGGCCTACGCTCTTGGTTTTGCGCATGCTCAGGACCGATTCTTTCAAATGGACTTGCTCCGGCGCGTGCCCACCGGACGGCTAGCCGAATTGGTTGGGAAATCGGCCGTGGGAGCCGATAAACGGTTTCGCAAACATCGATTCGCTTCGATGGCCGAGCAAGTCTACGCCAAGGTAGAGATCGAACAAAAGGAGATCTTGGACGCCTACACACGCGGGGCAAACGAAGGCTTGCAACGGCTCGACGATGAACCCTTCGAGTACCAGGTGCTTCAAGCCACCCCGGAACCTTGGAAGCCCACCGATTCGTTTTTGGTCATGATCACCATGCTCTGTGATCTTCAACCCATGGACGGAACACCCGAGCAATCCTTGACGTTGCTCCACGAGACAGTTCCTCAAGAGGTCTTTGATTATTTGGTCCGCGGTGGTTCGCGCTGGGATGCAGCCTTGGACGAGACCAAGATCTCCATGCCCGCGATCCCCGGCCCTGAGATTTGGAGTTTAAGAGACGCTCAAGCGTCGATTCGAGCCCCGCTTGCGATGCGATCGGCCAACGAGAGCCAGCCCGACGAGAGCCACGCCGATCCGGCTCAACTGGATCAAGCCCAACTGGCTTGGTTGAACTGGACCCACCAGCTCGATGGCGAGTTCAAGGTCGGGAGCAACAACTGGGCCGTCAGCAGCAAAGTCGGCAAGCCAGCCGAAGGCCATGGAGGCACCTCCCGAGCGATCTTGGCCTCCGACATGCACCTGGGGCTCCGGGTACCGACCGTCTGGTACCGAGCCGTGATGCAAACCCCCACTCGGAATCACCCGAACCGCACGCTCGTCGGAGTCACCCTGCCGGGTGCTCCGGTGATGGTCGAAGGCTCCAACGGCACGGTCGCTTGGGGATTTACCAACAGCACCGGCGATTTCGGGGATTTGATCGAGCTCAAGATGCTCTCAGAAAACCAGTATGCAACACCTCAGGGACCACGGAGTTTAGAATCCTACACCGAGAAGATTTCCTACGGGAGCGGAGCTGAAGACTACACGTACGAATGGTCGATTTGGGGGCCGGTTGTCGAAGTCCGCGAGAATCGTCGTTTTGTCCACAAATGGATTGGGAACGATCCTGAGGCGTTCGATTTGAACATCCTGAAGATGGAGTCGGCATCGAGCGTCGAGGAGCTCGGGGATCTGGCCAACCGAGCTGGAATGCCCAACCAAAACGTGATGATGGTCGACGACCAAGGGAACATCGGCTGGACCATCTCAGGCAGGCTTCCGAAGCGTCAAGGCACACCGCAATGGGTCGCCGGTGATTGGTCGACACAGGAAGCTTGGGTCGGCTATTACGCACCGGAAGAATACCCCCGGGTGTTCAACCCAGCTTCGGGTCGGCTCTGGACGGCCAACAATCGAATCATGGGGGGCGATTACATGCAGAGTGTCGGCGATGGACGCTTTGATCCCGGGGCGCGGGCCAAGCAGATTCGGGACCGATTGTTCGAGAAGGAGCAGTTCGACGAAAAAGATCTTTTGGCGATCCAGCTCGATGACGAAGCTCGCATGATGAAGGTGTGGCAAAAGTGGCTTGAGGAGACCATCGAAGCAAACCCCAAGACGAACCCCAAAGCCACCAGCGAAGAATTTCGAACTTTCGCTAAAAAAGAAGAGCTTCGCGCTAGCACCAACTCGGTGACCTATCGGATTGTCCATGAGTTTCGCAATCAGGTTTTCTCGCGTATCTTCGGCTTCGATATCTCCAGACGCGGGACCATCGATTCGAGGAATCGAGGGCTTGCCAAAAAACTCGGGATTCAACGGACCATCCCGGTTTCCTACGAGGATGTCGCCGAGGAGCTCATCGAGCAAAAGCCCCAGCATTGGCTCCCCGAGGAGTTTGGCACCTGGGACGAATTGCTCAACGATGCGGCCGTGGCGACCCAAGAGGAACTGACCAAGGATCAACCCTTGGCAGAGGCGACCTGGGGCAAACGGAATCGGTCGGCGATCAAGCATCCATTGTCGATGGCCGTGCCTGCACTGGGTGGTTTTTTGGATATGCCCGAGGTCGAGTTGCCCGGCGATAGCCATTTGCCTCGCGTTCAGAGTCCTTCCGGGGGAGCCTCCCAACGCTTGGTCGTCAGCCCGGGCTTTGAAGAAATCGGGATTTACCACCAACCCGGCGGAGCCTCAGGCCACCCGCTTTCCCCCTATTACCGTGCCGGGTTCGACGATTGGGCCAATGGTCAAGCATCGGCGTTGATGCCCGGTCCTGCTGTCCACACGATCGAGATCACCCCGAAATAGCTTTCAGGGCGCTTTGCCGCAAGTTCCGATCGGCGACTCGGTCGGCAAAGAACTGCGCTTCGCTCTGGAAGAACTCTTCGAGGTCCTGGTCGTTGATCAGAAGCACATCGTAGTAGAGCGAGTCGGTCAGAAGCTGATAGAAAAACAGGTTTCTGATCGCCGAGAGTTCTTTCAAAGGGTACTTACCCATGAAATCCCCGAGGTTGTTATAGAGCAAGCAGCAGCTATAGCCGGCTTGATGAAAACGCTCAAGGGTTTCGGTGGCCTGCTCGATGAACCTTGCGTTGCCAAACGGCGCGCATTCAAAAAGGACCACCGGGCGATTTTCTGAAATGAACCGTTTGGCACCGGCTAAAACCTTGAAGTCATGCCCATCGGTGTCGACTTTCAAGATGTTGGCGTGTTTGGCAAAGCCATCGTCCTTGACGATGTCATCGAGCGACCGGCTGCGCAGGGCAAGTCCATCGGTTGCGGGAATCAGCGAGGCGGTTCCATTTTTCTCTTCGAGCCTGTAGGTCCCCTCGAGACTCTCACTGGAGCATAGATCGCTGATGACCCTGACATTGGGATTTGCACCCCAATTGGCGAGGAGAAATTTGCGAAAATTCGGGTCTGGTTCAATGGCCAAGAATTGATCATCGGGGCCTGTGTAGAACGCAGCGATCGTATCGCCGATGTTGGCTCCGACGTCGATCAGCCTGAGATGCCCAGCCTTGCGCTTGACGAAATGACCGATACGTTGCGGGAGACGATCGTAACAAGGGTGGTCTTGGAAGTAGATCGGCAGGCTGTGGGACAATCGCATCGAGAGCAAGCGTCCATGGACTTGCATCGAGCAGGTCGGATCGCCCAGGAGATGGATCAAGGCTTTGCGGGGCAGCGACCAGAATCTCCGGGCGATACGGCCCGATTGAAGGTACTTTCGGTAAACGAAGCTGGCCATGCGCATCGGAATTCCCTTCCTGTCGATCCCATAACTTGTGTTACTCGTGCTCGTGCTCGTGCTTTGGGCTTTGGGCTTTGGGCTTTGGGCTAGGCTGCTTCCCGGTCAAGCACTGGCCCGGTCAAGCACTGGCCCGGCTAGGTCTTTTTTCATCGCCGCGAAGCGATTTTTGAGTGTCTCTTTGGCCGCCACGAGTGCACCTTGGGTCCCCTCGGTGAGCTCTTCGTGGCCGAAGAGATAGAATTTGATCTTCGGCTCGGTCCCCGAGGGACGCACCGCGATGGCATTTCGGCTTGGACTCCCATCGCGGCTTGCCAGTTCAAGCATGAGCATATTGCTTTTGGGAGCTTGCATCATTTCGGTATGGGACTGGCCGGTCCGACGGACCAACGATCCGTAATCGCGGACGGCCAAGACCTCAAGGCCTCCGATCGACTTCGGTGGATCGGTTCGAAGTCCATCCATGAGCCTTTTCATGTTGGCCATCCCTTGGCTACCTTCCATTTGCACGTTGATCAAGTCCTCGAGGTAGACACCGTGTTCGAGCATCAATTCGTCGAGCCGCTCATGAAGTGTCTTGCCGGCCGCTTTGAGGTCGGCTGCAAGCTGAGCCATCAGAAGACAGGCCACGGCCCCGTCTTTGTCTCTTGCGTAGGTACCGATCAGATAGCCGTGGGATTCCTCGGTTCCAAAGACGAAACCTTCGGGTCCGCAAGCGTCGATCAGACCTGCGATCCACTTGAACCCCACATGGATGTTTCCCTCGCATCGGACACCTTGCGACTCGGCGACAGATCGCGTCAACTCGGTGGTGACCAGGGTTTTGATCACATAAGCATCTTTGGGAAGGTCGCCAGCTTGCTTGCGTTTCGAGATGACGTAGTCGGTCAGGAGCACACCGAGCTGGTTCCCATTGATCGTAGCCCAAGGGCTATCGGGTTGGAGGCTTATCGGGCAGGAGCAGCCCATCCGATCGCAATCCGGATCGGTGGCCAAGGCGATATCGGCCTGGATGCTCTTAGCGTGTTGGACCATGGCGTCGAAGACGGCGGGGTTTTCCGGGTTGCTAACGTGCCCCGGGACATTCGGGAAATCGCCGTCGGGGGTCGCATGAGGGCCATACTCAAAAACTTGCGAAAAACCCGCCGCTCGGAGCAGTTCCGGAACGACAAATCCTCCGACGCCATGCAGGGGTGAGTAGACGATTTTGGCATCGCGAGAGCCGGCCCAGGCGAACTTCAGCGTGGCACTTTGGAATTTTTCATCGATCTCTTGCGTGACAAACCTCACCTTGCCTTCCGCGACGGCTTGGTCGAAATCCACCCGATGGATTTGCTCGACCTGCATGACCCCGTCGATGATTTTTTCGTCATGGGGTGGCAGCACCTGCCCACCGGTCGACCAGTAGACTTTCACTGCATTGTCGCTCGGAGGGTTGTGCGATGCGGTCACCATGATGCCACAACTGCAGCCAAAATGCCTCACTGCATAGGACAGTTGAGGCGTTGCCCGGTATCCATCGAGGAACACGACTTGAAATCCGTTGGCTACCATGATCGAGGCGCACAGTTCAGCGAAATGCCGGGAACGGTGCCGTGTATCGTAAGCGATCGCGCAGGAGAGTTGGCCCGGATTCGGTTGGCTCAAAATGTAGTCCGCAAGCCCCTGGGCGCTTTCACCGATGGTTCGATCGTTGATCGCATTCGATCCGATAGGGTACATCCGGCCTCGCCTCCCTCCGGTACCAAAGGGGATGACTGTCCAGAAAACATCGTCGAGTTTTTTCCAGTCCTGACGCTCGATGTGGGCGATCAACTCACCTCGATATTCGAGGTATCGGGGTTGTGATAGCCAATCGGCGATATTTTTGGCCGCCGCTGGAGTAATTTTTCCTTGGGCCTCGGCAGACTCAACGGCGGTCAAATAGGGGTCCATAGACGATGTCTCAGTAGCTAGACTAATTGGAATGGCGATTCGATCCGGGGCTTCACCGGGCGGATCGAAAGCGAAAATGTCGCTTAAATCCTTGCAAACGTCAACGGCGGAATAGATTTCCCAATCGGCATTCTCGGGGTTCGACTGGGTAGGGAAGGTTGGATTCTAACGGCACGATAACGCCGACTTTGCCGGGTAGCGGTTTAATTGTGGGACACTCTGGAACTTTACGCCGACGAAGGGAATCATACGTCTCGGTCTGTTTTGTTGACAGCCAAGACCCTCCAACTAGGATGGAGGCCGCCTTTCGACGGCAAATGCCGTGTGATCGGATCTGCTGGTGGCGGTCCCTCCCGTGTGGTGAGAGCGTTGCGGCGTCGAGGGCGTACTGACAATTCCTTATCGTTCCTCAGTCGGGGATCCCATAGTGAAGTCGAACAAGCCAACTACTCAGAAGAATCAACCGAACAAGCGGGCTTTGAAAAAGGCGCCGAAACGGGCTCGCCTGTTTGAGCTTCTGGAACGCCGGGAACTCATGGCCGGTGACTTCTCGCCTTCGGTGGAGAGTCTCCTTTCCCGGATGTATTTTCGGAACGAAGAGGCCTACACCCGTGCCGGAACGGTCATGTCGGGTGGAGGCACTGGTAGCACCGGAGGCACTGGCGGTATTGGCTCGGGGGAAACCAACAACCCGTTGGCGATCAGCGAGTTGGAGCCGAACAACTTCGTCGCTCGCGCCCAACTCTTACCCCTTTCTGCTTCGCAACCGGTGAACGTCTCTGGGACGTTTAGTGCGCTGACCGATGAAGATTATTTCGCGTTGGACTTGAGGAAGGGTGATATCCTAGATACTCGATTGGTGGGAGTTCCTGGCACGCGACCTACGCTGGCACTCCTAGACGCTAACACCCAAGAGCTACTTTTTGCTCAAGGCCGTTTCCTTGGCGGGACCGCGTACCCTCCTTCCTCGCCATTGTACAAAGACGGTTTAACGACCTTGCCATATGTGATCGCGACGAGCGGTCGTTATTACTTGAGAGTTGCCGACGGTGTTGGTTCTTACGTTTTGAACCTGCGAGTCCAACGCTCGACGTTTGAGGCCGAACCCATTGGCACCCAGCAAACGTTGTACATCGATTTCGATGGCTCGCTGACCCGAGCGGAAACGCTCAACTTGACGGCTTTGGGTGTTCCTGCCGGAACCTTGCGTATTCCACCGTTGTCTCGCTATATGCCCCAATTGGGTCTGACAGCAGCCGATGCCCCCGCCGTGGCTCGCAACACGATGGCTCGAGTCGAGCAAAAGCTGCGCACATCGCTTGCGGCTCGCTCGAACAACGGGTTCTACGGGGCTACAGGCAACCCCGGTGAGTTCAACGTGCGGCTTGTTTCAAGCTTCGATTCGCCGGATCTTTGGGGCCAGCCGAACGTCTCGAGAGTGCTCGTCGGAGGTACGCAGACGGAAATCGGTCTCGACCCAGACACAGGCCTTCTAGGGATCGCTCAGTCGGTCGACGTCGGGAACTTCGGCCGCGAAGAGAGCGGCTTGGTGATGGTCGATATCCTGATCGCCGACTCGATGGATCCTGCACTGGTTCCTATAGCCGGAAACGTATCGAGATCGGATTTGTTTGCGGAACTTTTGTCGATGGTTATCGCCCACGAAGCAGGCCATTTTTTGGGTGGTGTTCACCAAGACCCCAACAATCTTCAGTATGGGATCATGGATCAGTTCTATGACCCCGCCATTGTTTCTGGTGCCGGTCGCGATGGAATCTTCGGCAACCGTGACGACGAACCGCTATTCTTCAGCGTCGACGAGTTCTCCCCGACCGCTGGGGTTCCCTTCGGCGGTGGAGTCAATGACAGCGCCAACATGCTGGCCTTCGGCATGTCGACTGGAACCGTTGGCGGAACGGTAACTGGCACCGTCTACAGCGACATCAACAGAAACTCCCGCCAAGACGCTGGCGAAATTGGACTCGCCGGATGGCAGGTCTTTATCGACTCGAACAACAACGCGGTCTTAGATGTTGGAGAACCTCGGGCAACTTCGGATGCGTCCGGACGGTATACCCTACGCTCTGCAAGCGGTACTCAAGTTGTCCGCGTTGTGCGACCTGCAGGTTGGCTCGCATCGACTTCCGCAGAGGAATCCAAGTCCGTTGCGGTGACGCTCGGCGGCACGATCACGGCCAACTTTGGATCCTTCGCTCCTTCGGGTAGTTCGACCGGCTTCAAATGGCTCGACATCAACGGCGATGGAATTCGCGATGCGAGCGAACCAGGACTCGCAGGTGTTTACATTTACCTCGACCTCGATGGTGACGCTCGCCCCGATGTGGGAGAACCTGCCTCGATCACCAAAGCCGATGGGTCTTACGTTCTTAACCCACCGGTGGCTGGAACCTACACGATCCGCGAAGTGGTCGACCCAGGCTACGTCCAAACATTCCCTCTGGGCGGTTTCCACACCGTGACCTACAACGGTTCGACCCCCCTGGGCGGTTTTGACTTCGGCAACCGAGAATCCTCCGACTGGGGCGATGCTCCGACACCTTATGCGACTCTGCGTGCCAACAACGGAGCCTCGGCCGGTCAACTCGACGGGTTCCGACTCGGTGCGAATTGGGACGCGGAAATCGATGGACGCCCCACCTCGGGCGCCAATGGCGATGATACCAACGGTCCTTTGAACACAACGGGCGCTGTCATCAATGATGAAGATGGTGTGACCCTTCTGACCCCGCTGGTACGCGGCGACACTCAAAATATCATCCGCATCAACGTTACCAACACCGCAGGTGCGGGTGCGTTCGTCCAAGGCTGGATCGATTTCAATGGCAACGGCGTATGGGGTGATGCTGGCGAGCAAATCGTCACGAACCTTGCCGCTGTTCCTGGCAACAATTTGGTGACTTTCACCGTCCCTGCCAACGCGGTCAGCACCGGCTTTGCTCGCTTCCGCCTCTCGCAAACCCGCGATGTAGGACCCACGGGCCGAACTGCCGCTGGGGAAGTCGAAGATTACGTTTACACGATCAACAATGGCCCGCGGACCATCCTGCAAAACGACAGCTTCACAGTCGCTCGAAACAGCACCGCTAACATTTTTGATGTCCTCGCCAACGACTTCCTTCCCCCGAACGATCCGGTGACGGCTGTTCTGCCAGGCCCATCGGCCCAAGGTGGTTCGATCTCGGTCGGGCCGAGCAACACGCTCAGATATACCCCACCACGCGGCTTCTTCGGACAAGACACCTTCACTTACACGGTCGTCTTTGCCTCGGGCAAACGGGAAACCGCAACGGTCACCGTCGGCGTTACCTTGCAGTTTACCGACCCGGTCGCCGTCGATGATTCCTTCGATCTTCCGACCAACTCGGTCTCCTTCCCGCTCAATGTCCTTCTCAATGACATCGAGGGGGCCGGTGGATCGCTGGTCGTTACGAGCTTCACCAACCCCGATAAGGGTGGATCGCTCTCGATCGGATCCGGCGGCCTGAGTATCCGATACACCCCTCGACGCGGATTCGGTGGCACCGAATCGTTTACTTACACCGTCATCGACGGCCAGGGCAAATCGTCGACGGCTCGAGTGACCGTCCATACCCTCGAAGGCGACCGGCTCGATGACAACGTCGAGTTCAGCTTCGGCTTCCGAGATATGGCCGGAAACACGGTCACCAGCGTGACCCAAGGGGACCAATTCCAAGTCTACGTCTACGCCTACGACCTGCGTCCCGAACGCGGTGCTGGACAAACCCCGCCGACCTCGGTCCAAAACCCCGGAGTCTACGCAGCTTACTTGGACATGCTCTACAACGCCAACATCGTCCTACCATCGAGCCCAGGTGTGAACAACAACCTGGACTTCGCCAACAACCCAATCGTTCCCTACACCAGTGGAGTTTCCGGATCGGCTTCGATCCCGGGTGTGATCCGATCGCTCGGCGCGTTCACCGGTGCTGAAAAGCCACCGTTTAGCTTCGCCGATCCATCGCTCATGACGATCCTGACCTTCACGGCCCGCTCGGCTGGTCTGGCTGAATTTGTTGGCGACCCTGCCAATGATTCGCCAAACACCGACGTCGTGTTGTTCAATCCTCCGAACGCTCCGGTACCTCTCGAACAAGTTCGCTACCTGCGTTCGAGCATCGAAGTCGTACCTCGTGGAACCGAACTGCCGTTTGCCGTCGATGATAGCACCGCTGTCCTGTTGCTCAACAGCACCTCGTTTATCAACGTGCTTGCTAACGACATCGTCGGAACCTCCGGTCCTCTTCGAATCACATCGGTCACCCAACCGGTCAACGGTGTCGTATCGATCGACAACCGAGGAACGACCAACCCGTCGGACGATCGAATTCAATTCGTTCCGTTTACGAGTTCCCTCGGCTTCTCCGATCAGTTCACCTACACGATCGCCGACACCCGAGGCTTCACCTCGACGGCAACGGTGACTCTCAAGGTCGGAGACACGACCCTTGACGACAGGATGAAAATCCAGCTCAAGGCGTTTGACCTCAACGGCCAGCCGATCTCGTCGATCACCGTCGGAAGCCAGTTCGAACTGCGTGGATATGTCCAAGACTTGCGATTCCCCAACACCCAAAGCGGGGTCTTTGCAGCCTACCAAGACATCCTCTACGACAGGAATCTGGTGAACGTCCAAACGTCTCCGAGCGGACTTGGATTCCAAATTGAATTCGCTGCCGGCCCGAACGGTTACAGCAATGGCAAGTCAGGCGATATCCGTATTCCAGGTCTGATCAATGAGGTCGGTTCGTTCCAAGATTCCGCCTCGCCACTTGGAACCTCGGAACTGCTCCAGTTCAGCATCCGAATGCGAGCCAACACTCCTGGTACGGCTCGATTCATCGCCGATCCGGCGGACATCAGCCCGTTCCATGACTCGTTGCTCTACAGTGATCCTCGCAACAAGGTCCCTTATAGCCAAATCAGCTACATACCAGCCGAGCTGTCCATCATCGGTGGTTCAGGTTCCGGCGGCGGTGAGGGGAACACCAACCCCTACGACCGATTCGACGTCAACGACGACGGATTCGTCTCCCCGATCGATGCGCTGATCTTGGTCAACAAAGTCAACAGCAATGGTGGCGGGGCACTCGGTAGCGGCGGAGGCGAAGGCGAATCGTCAGGCGAACGATTCTACGTCGACGTCAACGAAGACGGTTTCCTCTCCCCTCTCGATATCCTTTGGGTGGTCAACCGAATCAACGGCAGCAACGCCGGTGGTGAAGGTGAGAGCCCCATGCAAGCAGCCCCAGCGATCGAGGTTTCGACCAGCGATCCCGGAACGCTTGTCGATATCCCCTTGGCAGCACCCTCCAACTGGGTCTCGCGTCCTAAGACCCCGGCTTGGGTTGCCAACTCCAACGTCAACACCTCCGATGTCGACGACTTGCTGGCCGCTTACAGCGCCGAAGAAGACCAAGACCAAACGGTCGATGGACTGGTCGACGACCTGTTCGCCAACGGCTTGATCTAAGCGTCGAGAATCGGCAGACGATACGATAAAAAAACCGGCTGGTTTGCCGCTAAACCAGCCGGTTTTTTGTTTTCCAATCCGACTCCGAAACCCCTACTCTCCAACATGACCGATACTCTAAGATGACCCGACAGCGTGGCTACGTCGATCTGCAAATCAACGGTATCGGAGGAATCGACTTCAACGAGTCGAACCTCTCAGCCTTGTCCTGGGAGCGAGCCCTTGAATGGCTCGCTCAAGACGGAACAACCGAATTCCTGCCGACGCTCATCACCGATAGCGTCGATTCGCTCTGTTTAAAACTTGCGAATCTTTCAAGTCTGTGCGAAGCGAGCATTCAAAAGCCACTCGGCTCTAGCAAAGCCGTCGGGATCCATCTTGAGGGTCCTTTTCTTAGTGACCAGGTTGGCTATATCGGGGCCCATCCGAAGCAACACGCCAGGCCTCTGGAGTTGGATACTCTGAAACGGCTTGTCGATGCTGCCAACGGATGGATCCGTTTGGTGACGTTGGCTCCGGAATGCGACCCGAAGGGCCGAGGCATCGAGTATCTAGCACAAGAGGATATTCTGATCGCCGCAGGACACTGCAACCCATCGATCGATCAACTTCGATGCGCGATCGACTCGGGACTGAGTCTCTTTACCCATCTGGGGAACGCTTGCCCAGCGTCGATCCCTAGGCACGAGAATATCATCCACCGAGTCTTGGCGCTGCGAGACTCCCTTCGCGTCACCCTGATCGCTGATGGATTCCATCTGCCTCTTTGGTTGCTCGATAGCTGGGTCGATTGGTTCGGAGAGGATCGCGTGGCGATTGTCTCCGATGCGATCAGCGCCGCGGGTCTAGCTCCAGGCATCTACCAGCTGGGCGCGCAAAAGGTCGCCGTTGGTGCAGACGGAGTTCCTCGAAGCGCCGACCAAACGCACTTCGTAGGGTCGGGGGCCACGCTCGGTCGTATGCGGAATCTCTGCGAATCGCAGCTTTCCTGGTCTTCCGAGCGGATCGATAAATTGTTCAAAACCAATGCTGCACAGTGGTTAGGACTCCCATCGGACTGACCCCCTAGCGGTTGGTTTTTGTAATGCCCGGGGCCAGGCTCTAATGGCACTGACTTTAGTGCGTAAGCCACCGGTCCGATCGCCACACGCCGCAGGCGCGCCCCCGTGAGCCGCCTAGCGTCCTCGAAAACCGCCCAAGATTTGGGCCGAACGGTTCGCCTAGGGCGAACGATCCAATGCTCCCGTCGCGCAAGCGTACCCAGGGCGGCGCTTCGCTCTGCCCTGGGCTATCTCCTTTTGCCCCTTTGGGGCGGACGGATCGATCCCAGCCCCCCCGGGCTTCCCCTGGACTTCCCCTGGCAGCCTTCGGGGGATTTCCTTCCCTTTGGACAGCTTTGACGCGCTGCATTCTCACTTTGGATCCTCTACAATCTTTGGACAGGCCGATATTCAAGACTCGACGTCCAACGATTTTCCCACCACCTAAACCGCCTCGAAGAAGGATCCTTGCAATGAGCTCGTTGTCCCGCCGCCGTTTCCTCGAACAATCGATGTTCACCACCGCTGCTGCTTTGGCGATCCAAGCCCAAAGAGCGCAAGCCACCGAGCCGGTTCAACAACCCCCATCGATCGGTCCCAACGATACGATTCAGGTCGCAGTCATCGGTGCGGGTGGCCGGGGCCAATCTCACATCGACGGCTTTGCCGGAAAAAGTGGATCGGTCGTCACGCATATCTGCGATTGCGACGAACGAGCCGGCCAACGTAGCTGCGATAAAGCAGCCGAAAAACAGGGAGGCAAAAAGCCTGTCTGGGTCAAAGACGTTCGCAAGCTTCTCGAAGACAAATCGATCAATGCCGTGAGCATCGCCACCCCGAATCATTGGCATTCCCTGGGTGCCATTTGGGCCATCCAAGCCGGCAAGGATGTTTACGTCGAGAAACCTGTTTCCCACAATGTTCTCGAAGGTCGACGGGTGGTCCAAGCAGCCCGCAAGCATCAGCGGATGGTGCAAACCGGCACCCAAAGCCGCTCGAATCCCGGCATGCGCGAGGCGATGGAGTTTGTCCACTCCGGCGGAATCGGGGATGTCCTCATCTCACGAGGTCTATGCTACAAACGACGCAACTCGATCGGACCCAAGGGGACCTACGATGTCCCCAAAGAAGTCGACTACGACCTGTGGTCCGGCCCCGCGAGAATCCTACCCATGACCCGTAAGAACTTCCACTACGATTGGCACTGGCAATGGGAATACGGAAACGGTGACCTCGGGAACCAAGGGATCCATCAAATGGACCTGTGCCGATGGGCGCTCGGCGAAGATCGACTCAGCGAGCGTGTCTTGTCCTTCGGCGGACGTCTTGGCTACGAAGATGCCGGCGAAACGGCCAACACCCAAGTCGTCGTCCACGACTACGGGAAACGCAAACTCATTTTCGAAGTCCGTGGGCTACCGACCCCGGACTACAAGGGTGCCAACGTCGGCATCATCGTCGAAGGTACCAAGGGGTACTTGGTCATGACCTCATACGCAAGCGGCACGGCCTTCGACCTCGATGGCAAACCCATCAAGCAGTTCACCGGTGGTGGCGATGATCGCCATTACAAGAATTTCACCGACGCGATGCGAAACCGAGATTATCGAACCCTCAATGCCGATATCGAACAAGGACACCTTTCGAGCGCCCTGTGCCACCTCGGAAATATCTCCTTGAGGCTCGGGAACCAAATCCCGGGTGCCGAAGTCGCCGGTGCGATCGCATCCCAAGGGGGCGGAGATTCGGTCGTCGAGACTTGGAAGCGAACCGCCGAACACCTCGGCGAGAACTCCATCAAAGACTACTCGATTTGGATGGGCCGCTCCTTGGCTCTCGACCCCATCGCCGAAACCTTCGTCGGAAACGATGCCCCCAACCATTGGCTCACCCGCGAGTACCGCGCACCGTACAGCCTGCCGAGCGAGCAAGCCGTATAGCTCGCCCGGTAGTCTGGCCGCTGGGGGGCCACTCGGCGAAGGATTTCCAATGTTTTTCGCCTAGTAGTCCTTAAACAGATTGCTATCATCGCTATGTGCCGACCGGGCTCGTCCCGGTCGAACCATCGTCGTTTTCGCATATACTGCCCCTGGCCCTCGACTGCCTCTGTCTATCTGTTACCCATGCAAAGCCTCCCGATCGTACAAATCCCTGATTCTCAGTCGCCCCTAGGCCAATCGGAAAGCATTCAGGGGAAACGGGGGGCTTACGCGTTTATCAGTTTGGGGTGTCCGAAAAATCTCGTCGATAGCGAGCAGATGCTCGGGATCCTCCAGCAGCGTGGCTACCAGTTGGTCCAAAATCCCGAGGAATCGGACTTTGTGGTCATCAACACCTGCGGATTCATCGAAAACGCCAGGAAAGAATCCTTCGAAGCCATCGACCAAATGCTTGAGCTCAAGCGTTCCGGGAAGATCCGAGGGGTCGTCATCACCGGCTGCTTGGCCGAACGCCAAAACGATTCGCTTTTGACCGAACGTCCCGAGATCGATGGGCTCGTGGGGGTCTTCGGTCGCGATGAAATTGGGAATCTTGTCGACCGCATCATGGACGGCTTAGACGAGCAGCGCTCGATCTTTCGACCCGCTCCTATTCGGGCTTTGTCCGACCACATGCGATTGCAGGTCACCCCCAAGCATTTTGCTTATTTGAAAATCTCCGAGGGCTGCGATCGGCTTTGCACATTCTGTGCGATCCCGAAGATGCGGGGTAAGCATGCCAGCAAGCCCATGGAAGATATCCTCATCGAGGCTCGTCGCTTGGCCGACTCCGGGGTCCGGGAATTGATCGTCGTGGCCCAAGACACGACTTACTATGGCATCGACATGTTCGGCGAACCCCGACTCAGACAACTTCTCGAAGAGCTCGATCAGGTCGAGGGTCTCGACTGGATTCGGCTGATGTATTTCTACCCCATGTACATCGACCGGGCACTCTTGGAGACCATCGGGCAGTCCAAGCGGATCTTGCCCTACATCGACATGCCGCTCCAGCATGCGAGCAACCCGGTGCTCAAGCGCATGTCGCGCAGAGTGACGCGTGAGTCGACCATCGAAATGGTTTCGATGATGCGTCAGACCATTCCAGAGCTCGTGCTCCGCACCACGATGATCACCGGTTTTCCTGGCGAGACCGACGAGCAGTTCGAAGAGCTCGTCGAATTCGTAGACGAAATGCATTTCGAACGGCTCGGTGTATTCACTTACTCAGTCGAGTCGGACACCCCAGCCTCACGCTTGGACGAACATCTTCCTGAGCGGATCAAGAAGGAACGCCGCAAACGGCTTATGGAAGTCCAGCAGAAGAACGCCTTCGAATGGTGCGCCAAGCAACAAGGGAAACGCTTGGAGGTGCTGCTCGATAAGCCCGTTGATAAGCCCGTCGAGGGAGTCTCGAACTCATGGATCGGTCGATCGTATGCCGACGCTCCGGATGTCGATGCGTGTGTCTTTGTCACCCCCTCGGACGATGTGGTACTTCAGGCGGGCGATTTGGTCGAGTGCGAGATCGTTTCTTCGAATGCTTATGATCTTGTCGCAGTCGCCACCCGGGTGATCGAATGACCCCGGGCGTCACTCCGCTTTCGACGAATCCATGGAACGTTCCGAATGCCCTTTCCTCGGTGCGCCTGCTGATGGCCATCGCGGTTTGCGCCTGCATTGAAATGCAATCTTGGACGACGGCCCTGATCCTATTTGTGGTCGCAGCATCGACCGATTGGATCGACGGCTGGTGGGCTCGGAAATACCAGCAGGTCACCAAGCTCGGGCGGATCCTCGACCCCTTCGTCGATAAAGTCATCATCTGCGGGGCGATGATCGCTTTGGCAGGTGCCAAAGATTCACCCATGGCACCCTGGATGGCCACCTTGGTTGTCGCTCGCGAGTTGTTGGTGACGAGCTTGCGAGGGATGGTCGAAGGCCAAGGGGGGGACTTCTCGGCAAAGCAGTTAGGCAAGTGGAAGATGGTTCTCCAGTGCGCCGC
>Ga0315904_10006144_pt1 | contig 16482 bp, 16 predicted proteins | sample LakEriMetagenome_6_FD_203529 | JGI IMG/M metagenome (GOLD analysis project Ga0315904, IMG submission 203529) | Freshwater fungal communities from buoy surface, Lake Erie, Ohio, United States - Buoy 12 MA120 | ecosystem: Environmental > Aquatic > Freshwater > Lake | place: USA: Lake Erie, Ohio... | reverse complement strand
CGCCAAAAGAAACAATTACTTGTTTACGCGAAGTGAACGTAGCCGGTGGATTCACACCTTCAATTCCTTGATTGGTGAATACATACAGCGAATCAGTTTCACTATCAACAACAAAAATGTATTGTAAATTATCGGGTGCGATGAAACAATCAACCGGTTTTTTAAACCGGAAGGGTTCATACATAAAGCGGTCGCCTTTAGCGGCATCAAAATTTAGCAAAGAAGGTGTTTCGGTATACTGCGTGCCTGCATCCGGATCATCGGTTACGGTTATTCCCAGTACCCTGTATTCTATAGGTTGCACATCGGCCTGAGTGATGAAAAATGATTTGCTGGTGTTCATTCCTTCCAGTCGCTGCGGTGGAGCAGCATACCCGGCTATAGAGCTTACCCCCAGGCACGAGCGCAAACTGGCAGACGATGAACTTAATCCTACTGCACTACCTGTATTTTTTCCTGCCGCATCATACAGCAAAATAGTATTGTCGGGACGTACAAATGAATTGGGGTCATTGCGCGGACCTGTGCGCGAGAGGTACAGTGTATTGTCGTGCAAACACGTAATACCGGTAAATTCCACAGCTTCATCATCGGCACCGCGAAAGGCAGTAATTCCTCGCGAATCATCACAATCGGGATGTATTAGCGTATCAATTATGGAATAATTTCCGGTTGCGGTATTGGTGAGGTGGTAAACGGCTGCAAGATTGACCATGCTGCCTCCGGGACCCCGCGGCAATGAAATGCGTCCCACCACGTAAGTATGTAGCCTGCGGTCTTGTGTTACATCTGTAGCTCCGGGAATGGGAATAATCTGGTACCTGGTGCCTTTCTGGTCAAGTATATTCAGTCCGTTGTCATCTACTACGTAAATCAAGTCATCATATCCTACAAATACATCTACCGGGTTGTTGAATCCGGTGAAGTAAGGATATAATGGAACATAACCCACACTTTGCGGAATCAGGTTGGGGTCAATGGCACCTTGCTTGAATACATCATTTACCTGATCATCGTCTTTGTCGCCAAACAAGGCCGAACACGATGCCATTCCGATAGCACTTACACCCAGTAAAATAATATGTTTCAGTGATTTTTTCATTTCAGTACAAGTGATAATCCGATGCGATGAATATTGCCTAAAACCTGGCGCGAAACGATAGCGTAATCTACAGTCAGACCACCATAGTTGCGCATCAACCTCAGACCAATTCCGGCCGATGGAAAGGTATAGCGAGTATCTGTAGCGAACTCGTAGCCGATACGACCGTAAAGCAAGTTCATGTATGAGTATTCAGTGGCTAAGGCGTAGGTTTCATTATTATCAGTTGGGTGATTCAACTGACCAATGACACATAGGTTGTGGTCTTTCGTGGATATTGGATCGAAAGCAGCACCCAGCCTGAAAATAGCGGGCACAGTTACCGATGTAAAGTCGGATGTAGTTGCATCACCGCTGAATTTTAAAACCTGAACTTCGCCTGTCGGTTTTACATTCAATCCAAAGTTGCTAAAATTAATACCGAAGCGCGCATTCTTAATACCAACGTGGTACTTCAAACCCAAATCAAATAATACATTATTGATGTTTACACCGGCAAAACCTTCGTTGGCAAATTTGGTATTAATCCCGAAGCTGAAATTGTTCGTAAGCACCCGTGCATAGGTAAGGGCTACACTATAGTTTGTTACAGTAAACGTACGGCCGGTGCCGGTAGGCTCAAACTCAGTGGTTTCGTTCATGGTACCGTAGTTCATAGAAAAAACGGATACACCCAGAAAGGAATATTTCCCTGACTTGAAAACAGCTCCGCTGAAATTGCCGGATATATCGCCAAAGTAACGGGTGTGTGCGAAATGAACTTTTACGCGTGCAGTATCGCCTTCGGCAATGGCTGCCGGATTCCAATACGTGGCTGATACATCATTTGCGGTGGCTACACCAGCGCCCGCGAGCGATAGCGAGCGGGCGTCAGGCGATATTTTTAAGAATTGCATACCCGAACTTCCTGTACGGGAATCTCCGAACGATGGAAACATCTGAGCATTCAACTGTTTGCACAGCGCAGCAGCGACAAAAAGAAGGAGTACGTTTACATACCGCATTTGACGCAAAGTAAATGCAAATTCATACATATCCATAGTAAAAAATAGAGCAAATGCATAGCCTTCGTAAACTGCTTTTCAGCCATCATACATCTCGTTTTTTGGTCCAAATTATTCACACCAATAAGCAATTCGCTAAAAATCAAATTACTTTGACAGCTAAATGAGAACAACACAGGGCATACCTACCTTTCATTTAACTATACTGGCCTTACTCGTACATAGTATAGCGGCATGGTTTAGTGTGGGCTGGCATCATCCCGATGAACACTATCAGCTCATTGAATTTACGTACGCCATTACGGGTGAAAAAAATGCTGCAACATTGCCGATGGAGTTTGGTGAAGAAATGCGACCCAGTATTCAAGTGTGGCTCACATACGTACTTATTAAGTGTGCTGGTAGTTTACAGTTGACCAATCCATTTTTGATTGCATTTCTACTTCGACTTCTTACAGCTGTTCTTTGTATTGTAGCGTCTCTTCAATTTCATCGAGCATTGGTATTTTCTGAAGTCCCTCTTCAGCGTACCCATTTGTTGCTCCTGTTCTTCGGCTGGTGCCTTGTGTATGTACATGTACGCTATTCCAGCGAAACATGGTCGGCAGCTTTATTTATTTGGGGTGTATCGTTGTTGCTCAGAAGTAAATACAACTTATGGACGGGAGTTCTACTCGGCTTAAGTTTTGTATTCAGATTTCAGATGGGTTTTGCGCTTTTTGGAGTAGGCGCTTATCTGTTAGTTCAGCGAATATCACTAAAACATCTGCTGTGGTTATCTACAGGGGGCTTACTTAGTATTGGCTTTGCCTCCTTCCTCGACTTTCTTTTTTATGGAAACTGGGTATTCACTCCCTACGTATACTTTTATCAAAACATAGTGAATAAGGTAGCGGCAGGATTTGGCATTTCACCGTGGTATTGGTATTTTACACAAACAGTTGAGCAATTAATTCCGCCATTCAGCTTGTTGGTCATAGCCGGATGTATTCTGCTGCTTTATCAACGTGCATATAGGCTGATAGGTTATGCGCTATTCTTTTTTGTAATGGGTCATTCTATGGTAGGGCACAAAGAATTGAGGTTTATTTTTCCTATGCTTTTTTTTGCTCCGCTTGCTGCAGTACTAGCCTGGCAATGGGTTTATGAAAGGCTGAAACAGGAAAGGAATAAAAGACGTTGGACTGCACTGGCCCGTATGTTTATAGCGGTAAATGCAGTTGCTTTATTAATTATAATGTTCAAACCGGCTCACGAACTGGCTAATGTGTACAAAATTATGTATCAGTTACCGGCAGGCAGCACGATGTATTACGAACACCGGAATCCGTTTATGAGCGGAACCAACCAAGCCACATTTTATAAGAAAAATGACTTAATTTTAATTCCCCTTAGCGTATACAAACCTGTAACAAATGCATTTGTCATTACCGAAAAGTCGCTTGTGCCACGTATTCCTCATGCTACGCTTTCACGTGTTTACACATCCATACCCGATTGGCTGTATGCGTTCAATGTCAATAACTGGATTGGCAGAAGCAATCAATACACTCTATATAAGATTACATCCGATTAAGATTGCACAAGCCATTGGCTCCTCAGTAGTTTTGGGAAAAAATTCAGCTCAATCTTCACTATGCCAAAGCTGCATTTTTAGCACGCTTGCGGTCATTCTCATTCAGCAATACTTTACGTAATCGCAATGTTTTAGGTGTAATTTCTACGTATTCATCACCCTGAATATATTCCATACACTCCTCGAGTGAGAAATTAATTTTAGGAGCAATTTTCACGTTTTCATCACTGCCTGCTGCACGGAAGTTGGTTAGTTGTTTGGCTTTAATCACATTCAGCACCATGTCATCAGGGCGAATGTTTTCACCTATAATCATTCCTTCATATACTTCATCTCCCGGATCAATAAAAAAACGCCCGCGGTCTTGAAGTTTATCAATGGCATATGCTGTTGCAGTTCCTTTTTCACCGCTGATAAGTACACCTGCCAAACGTGATGGTATAGCTCCTTTCCACGGCTCATAAGATTTGAAGCGGTGAGCCATGATGGCTTCTCCAGCTGTAGCCGTCAGCACGCTATTACGTAGACCAATGATACCGCGTGAGGGAATACTGAATTCCAAGTGCTGTAAATCGCCTTTAGGCTCCATGACCAACATTTCTCCTTTACGTTGACTCACCAGCTCAATTACTTTTCCGGCACTTTCCTCCGGCACATCTACCGTCAGAATTTCAACAGGCTCACATTTTTGCCCATCAATTTCCTTTACGATTACACGTGGTTGACCTACCTGCAATTCGTAGCCTTCGCGCCTCATGGTTTCAATAAGTATGGAAAGGTGTAAAATGCCTCGACCATAAACTATAATGGAATCTGGCGAATCAGTATCCTGTAGCCGCATGGCCAGATTTTTTTCGGTTTCTTTTTCAAGCCGCTCACGCACGTGGCGAGAGGTTACAAATTTGCCCTCTTTGCCAAAAAACGGTGAGTTGTTAATGGTAAAAAGCATACTCATGGTAGGCTCATCAATAGCAATGGGCTTTAAACCTTCAGGGTTATCAAAATCTGCAATGGTATCGCCAATTTCAAATCCTTCAATGCCAAACACAGCACAAATATCACCTGCATGTACTTCTTCTACTTTCATACGACCTAATCCTTCGAAGGTATACAGTTCCTTAATTCTGGATTTTTGAATACTACCGTCACGTTTTACCAATGATACCGGCTGATTCACCCTAAGCGAACCACGCAGCAATCGCCCAATGGCTATACGCCCGGTAAATGATGAATAATCGAGCGAGGTAATTTGCATTTGCAATGTTCCTTCTTCAACATGTGGCGCAGGAATTTGTTCAAGTATATCGTCAAGCAATTCGGTAAAATCTTCGGTGGGTGTTTTCCAGTCGCGGCCCATCCAGCCTTGTTTTGAACTTCCGTAAATGGTATGAAAGTTCAACTGCTCTTCAGTAGCATCAAGGTTAAAAAACAAATCAAAAACGGCATCGTGCACTTCATCAGGACGGCAGTTAGGCTTATCAACTTTATTAATAACTACGATAGGTTTTTTACCCAGCGAAAGAGCTTTATGAAGTACAAAACGGGTTTGAGGCATTGGGCCTTCAAATGCGTCTACCAGAAGCAGCACGCCATCGGCCATATTCAGCACACGCTCTACTTCACCGCCAAAGTCAGCGTGACCGGGAGTGTCGATAATGTTTATCTTGGTGTCTTTGTATCTCACGGATACGTTTTTAGCCAAGATGGTAATGCCTCGCTCGCGCTCCAGGTCATTATTATCGAGTATCAATTCACCTGTTTGCTGATTCTCGCGAAATAGCTTGGTTTGGTGTAAAATTTTGTCGACCAATGTAGTTTTACCGTGGTCAACGTGGGCTATAATAGCTATGTTTCTGATATTGGGTTGCATACCTGCTGTAAAATGAGGCGCAAAGGTAGGCTATTCCTCGTTAATAATTGGTCTTCTGAAAAATAATCAGCGGTATGAGTGAAATCAGTTGCCTTTTCTTTGCCGGTAATACACCCAGCCAAACACAGCTGCCAGCATAAAATACATGTAGGCTTTGCCCGCCCAGAAGTGCTCAAAAAAGCTGATAAAAATTCCTGTGAGTAACGCGCTGATGCATAGTATCAGCCAATTGTATGTAATTAATCGTTTCATTGATCAGGGTGCATGCTGATGATGCCGCTAATTTCTTTTATTCGGTACTTGCTGAAGTCAAGGTTTGATTCAAATCCTTTGCCCAAAATAATTTCATCGGGTGTAGTGATGCGCACCGATTGGTTCGAATATATTTTTTGTTCGGTTTCGTCCCAAAATAATTCTTCGGTGCGCAGCGTATCGCCTTTTATATTAACCAGAATCACATCATTTTTTGCAACCATCTTACGTTCACGGTCGTAGCGCAGGGCATACTTCGCTGAAATAAAACTTTCAGCCTGCTGATTGCGGTTAAAGAATGTAACGGCAACACCTTCGGGCAATTCGGTTTCATTTCGGGTTGCGGTGGCGAACCTTTGAAGCGTAGGAGCAACTACCTTTGCTTTCATCCATCCGGAGTCAGTATAAATGATAGTTATATTCTTTCCTTTTTCCAGGGGCAGATGATCAGGTTCGGTAAGTAATTGTATTTTGTCGATGTCGTTGCTGCAAGATACAGCAAGCAGGCATGCGCAAACTATACATACGATATAGCCTGAATGCTTAGTCATACTTGTAGCGGTTAAACCACTTATCCGCCATGTTTACACCTAGCGTAATGCGAAAATACTCTTCACGCAATAGGTTATTTTGCGTAGTACCACGCACAAAATATTCGCCCGTCACGTTCAGCCTCGATTTGCTTTTGCCCATAGGTATTCCTACACCGGCTGAAAATCCAAGTGTAGCTATAGTGGTTTGATCAATAGATACATTACCGGTGTTGTAACGAATGCCTGCACGGTATTCGGTTCGGTTCAAGAAATTTTTAAAGTCGCTGTAATCGGGTATCCAGCTAAAACCTGCATTTATGCCGATACTGTTACGCAGCGAATCGTTGCGCTCATAAAAACGAAAATCGCTCCAGTTTTGTCCGCTTAAATCTAAGGCCAATGTCCATTTATCTTTTCGGCTGAGCGAGATTCCTGCTTGCCATAGTGACGGCATATTAATCGTACCCGTCCTGTCTGTCATATTATCGATGGTATCGATGGTAGTTGTTCCGTCAAATCTTACAGTACGGTATGTGTAATCTTGGTTGGCATTGGCCATTTGAGGCAAGGTGTAAGTTGCTCCGGCTACCCAGGTATATTTATCGTTGGCAGTAGTGTATTCATACTGCACGCCTGCCTGCCACAAAAATGTACCCAGCGATGTTTTTCGTTGCACATCCAAACTGAAAATGTTGAATGCAGGATTTACCAGTAGTTGTTGTTGCTGTATAAGTTGACCAAATACATAGGAAGTATTTAAACCCAGAGATAGCCCTTTGTATAGTTTAGTGCCAAAACCGCCATATACACGTGTAAGTCCTCCTGAGCCTTTCAATACTTCCACTGCTTCATAACCCGGATACATCGCATTAAGCCTCACATTATAGCCCATAGCTGTATAGGGATGAAGCCCAAACGACATACCGATTCCTTTTTTGACAGAAAGAGGAATAGCAAGCGCGAAGTAATTAAAACTGTAATTTTCTATACCGCTGTTTGAACGTGCATTGGAAACTGTACCGTTGATATAACTCATTCCGGCTTCGAATAAGGTTAAATTAAGTGAGCTGTATGAAGCCGGATTTTCATGGTTGATGAACGTGTGGTTGCGAATTCCTTGAGCTACCTGGCCCATAGCTCCCAGCTGAGCATTTCCTGTGTATTGCATCTCACCTAATCCAATAACGGAGTAAGGCGACCGGGTTAAGTTTTGAGCACGCACAGCGGATGCACTGATGAGTAAGAGAACCAAAAAGTATCGGCTGAATGCCTTATGAGTCATGTTGTCGGTATATTTGATAAAGCCCGTATAAAACCAAATCGGGCGCTGCAAAGATGTTTAAATTCAGGTGTTCGGCAAACAATTCTGCATCTCCTCCGCACAGCACTAATTGACAACTGCCGAGTGAGTGTGCGTAATGCTCAGCAAAATAACCTATTTCGGCTATCATGCCATGAAATGCGCCTGAAAACATACACTCGGCCGTACTGTTTCCTGTAATGCTTTCGGGGATCTTAAAATCCAATTCGGGAAGTTTACCGGTAAAGGTGTGCATCGACTTTAAGCGCATCTGTAAACCGGGTGAAATACTACCGCCTTTGTATACACCATCGTGTGTAATCACATCAGTAGTCATGCACGTTCCGCAATCAATAATCAAACATGTAGTTTCAGGAAACAACATATGTGCACCGGCAACAGCGGCTATGCGATCGGTACCGAGGGTAAGCGGAGTTTTGTATTCGTTTATAAACGGAAGGGGAGTAGCACTTGTTAAATGATGTATTTGTAGGTTCGCAGCTAGCTCACTCAATATGGAGTCACCGTTGCCCGATACATTGCATACGGCTATTTCAGAAACTTGCGAATCAACAATGAAACGATGCAATACATGTAATTGCTCATAATCCGTGCGCAGGTTATTCAGCATTTTTCCTTGTTCAAAGATGCCCGCTTTCACAAGCGTATTGCCAAAATCCACGCACACCATCATACAGCCAGAAAACGTATTTCCTTGTTATTAAATGCCCGCACATTTCCGTTTATAGAAACTAGCAAACGGCCAGCGTCATCTATATCCTGTATAATACCTTTCACACGTTCAGTATCTACACTAAATTCGGCTTCTTCATGTAGTAAAAATAAATGACTGAGGTAATACCTGCGTATGGCAGCGTCTTCTGATGTGCTGAATAACAAAAGTTCCTTACGCAACTCCTCCGTTAGCTCTTTCAGGCACTGAGCAACATCGTATGTATTACCGGTTAGCTTGAATAATGACGTGGCGTTAGGTTGCGTAAATTGTTCCTGATTAATATTAACTCCTACACCTATAAAAGATGATTTCCATTCATTTCCCGACAAATTGTTTTCTATAAGAATACCTCCTGTCTTTTTGCCTCTGGCGAGGATATCATTGGGCCATTTGATGTGGCAATTATTTGTATACTTACTGATCCAGCGGTGAATGGCATTTGCTACAGCCATATTCAGCACAACTTGACGATGTATTTCGGAATTCAGGGGAGTTAGGATGTATGTAGCCAGTAAATTGAGTCCTGCTTCCGATTCCCAAACGGCATTCTGCTGTCCGCGTCCTTCACGCTGATGCTTGGCTACCACAACGGTGCCTTCGGGCAACGCATGGGATACGGCTAACTCACGTGCTATGCGGTTGGTGGAATCAACTTCCTCATACATCAATACGGATGATCCGATTTGCAGAAATGGGTTGCTCAAAATTTTGTAGTATTTTGCAGGCCACAAAGATATACCGAATAAAGTGAAGAAAACGACAACAAAGAAAACTACTGTTAAAACTACTAAACGCACTACTGCTACAGCAGCACCTGTAAAATCAGAGGCTTTTGGCATTGAACTGGCTAAAATGATCGCTCAGGGAATGTTTGAGAAAAAAGCCGAAGACATAACCATACTTGATTTGCGCAAGATACCGGCTGCGTCTGCCGATTTTTTTGTGATTAGCCATGCCGGCAACGACAAGCAGGTTGAGGCTATCGCCCATTCGGCAGAAGAAGAAGTGTGGAAGCATACAGGAGCAAGGCCTTGGCATCGCGAGGGTTTTGATAACCTGGAATGGGTACTGCTCGATTATTTTGATGTGGTAGCACACGTATTTTTGGAAGACAAACGCGAATTTTACGGAGTAGAGGAACTTTGGGGAGATGCCCTCATTGTGCCATTTAAGGGTAAATAATACATTCGCTGTATGCGGGTTTTGCCTTTTTTTTATTTACTTCACGTCTCACATGCGTAAATTTATTCTGCTTTTTTCATTTTTTTGGTCACTTGCTTCCTTTGCACAGGAACAAATGACAGCGCTCGATTTGGAGCTTGAAAAGGCACATACGGCATTCAGGCAACGCAAGTACAATACATCGGCACAACTTTTTTCCAAAATTCATCCCAAGATAAAAGATGAACAAAAACGCGATCAGGTGCTGTATATGATTGCCGAAAGTTACCGCCAGGCCAATAACTTCAGAAAGGCATTTGAGTTTTACGACAAACTGGTTAATACCAAATACCCTGATCCTAAAATACTATACAGCTACGGCCATTTGCTGAAAAACTTTGAACGCTACGAAGAGGCGTCCCGTCAGTTTTTTGATTACCTGTTCGAAGTACCCGATGATGCAGATGCCAAACGCGAACAGCAATCGTGTGCAGTAGCCATACAGTGGAAAGAACGTCCCGAAAAATTTACCATACAAAATGCCAAGGAGTTTAATACGCCCTATTCTGATTATGCCCCATTTTATCATTACAACCGTTTGGTGTGGGCTTCGTCACGAACAGAAGCCTTTGGAAAAGACATATTTGAATGGACAGGTCAAAAATGTTCCGACTATTTTGAATCGGTATACAGAAGTGGAAGATGGAGCTCTGTTCAAAAACTGAAAGGCTCGGTCAATACCTTGTTCAATGACGGCACAGCATGGATTGACAGCGCTTATACAACCATGTACCTAACACAATGCAATGGAACCGATGGTAAAAGCGTAGGTTGTAAATTGTTTGTTTCTTACTTCAGAGATACGGGCTGGTCGGTTCCCGAATCACTGCCCTTTAACTCCGAATTTTACTCGAACGGACATCCGGCAATGGCGCCTGACGGCAAGCGATTGTATTTTGCCAGCGATATGCCCGGTGGTTTCGGACAAAAAGATATTTATTACGCAGACTACAATGATGTTTCCAATACATGGGGTACACCTGTAAATCTTGGTCCCAATGTAAATACAACAGATGATGATATGTTTCCAACGGTAGATGATGATGGGAATGTATACTTCGCCTCTAAAGGCTGGATGGGAATGGGTGGCCTCGATATTTTCGTCACACGAAATGTTGCCGGAGCTTATACGCCTGCTAGTAACCTGAAGTATCCCATCAATTCGGGAGGTGATGATTTCAACTTATCTTACCTGCCCAAAGCACTTCGCCTGCCGGGTAAACCCATTGCCTATTTCTCGTCAAACCGCGAAGGAACAGTTGGTGATGACGACATTTATGCATTGCTGATAAAACCCTATTTTTTTGTGGTAAAAGGCAAAGTTGTAGATGCCATTTCCGAAGCACCCATTGTAGGTGCTCAGGTAAAAGTATCTAATGAATCGGCTATGCTGCTGAATATGCGTACGGGCAATGACGGATTGTTTGTAGGTGAAATGCCGCTGAACTCCGTAGCTGAAATCATAGCCGAAAAAGACAACTATTTTAACAGCAACCCGATTAGCATAAGTACGATGAATGTTGTGAATGATACCACCGTGCAGTTGCTTATTAAAATACAAACCGTGCCCGATACCGAAACCGAGATTGTACTTGAGGGTATTTATTACGACCTCGACAAATCTGACTTACGCAAGGAATCAAAGGAAATACTCGATTCCATTTCCGTTATTTTAAAAGCTAATCCGTCCATATCCATCGAACTTTCTTCGCATACCGATAGTAGGGCACCTGAAGATTATAACCTGAAACTATCACAACGCAGAGCGCAGGCATGCGTTGACTATATGCTGGAAAAAGGAATTGATAAAGGCCGCATGTTAGCCAAAGGATATGGCGAAACCAAACTGGTAAATGATTGTGCTGATGGTGTTGACTGCACGGAAGAACAGCATCAGGAAAACCGAAGAACCTCTATCCGAATACTTAGTACCAACTATAAACCCAAACGAAAATAAATGGAGGTTGATTTTGAAAAGCTTTGTGCCGATGCCTGTAAAGTGGTAAAGGAAGCAGCAGCATTTATACAAAAAGAAGCAACAGCTTTCAATGCTAACCGGGTTGAGGTAAAAAGTTTTAATCAACTGGTTTCCTACGTTGATGAAACAGCCGAGAAAATGCTGGTTGACGGACTTCGATTGTTACTGCCCGGTGCTGGTTTTATAACAGAAGAGTCAACTACAGCATCTGAAACCAAATGGTATACGTGGGTGATTGATCCGCTTGACGGCACTACCAACTTCATTCATGGCTTACCGGTTTACAGCGTTAGCGTAGGCTTACTGCAAAATGGCAAACCGGTGATGGGCATTGTATACGAACCAAATAGAGAAGAACTTTTTTATGCGTGGGAGGATAGCCCCGCCTTTTTAAATAGTCAGGTAATTCGGGTATCACAAACAGCTGAACTTGCGCATTCATTACTAGCAACAGGCTTTCCCTATTATGACTTCGATACCATGCAGCACTACCTAAGCACCTTGGATGAACTGATGAAAACCACTCGCGGTATGCGCAGAATGGGAAGTGCAGCAGTGGATCTGGTTTACGTTGCCTGCGGACGGTTTGACGGTTTTTTTGAATATGGACTTCAACCTTGGGATGTATGCGGTGGAGCATTTATTGTTCAACAGGCCGGTGGCACAATTACCGAATTCAGTGGCAGCAGTAATTTTGTTTTCGGTAAAACTATAGTTGCAGCCAATAGTACATTGCACATCGCGCTTCAGCAATTAATAAGCAAACATTTTATGGCTTAATACGCTATTCCAGTATTTACATCAATCACCTTTATTAATACACGTAAATTATGAAGTTACTCATTATTTCTATGCTATCCTTGATTACAGCAGGTATCACACATGTGGTAGTAGGTACTAAAACAGAAGTAGTCAAATCCTCTTACGCAACGCTGGTCATCAATAACTATGTTTTTGGGAAGGCTGATGTATACATTGTGTATGATAATGGCACAATGAAAGATCTGGCGAAAGAGAAAAATATAGCCATACGTAATTCGGCCTTCAGTTCAAAAAATTTTCCTGTCGTAGCTAATATCATTAGAATGATGGAGGAAGAAGGTTATATTCTACTATCACACGCAATGGATAGAGATACTGACAATGACATGAAAATAACCTATTTGTTTCAGAAACATTGAATGTAGTCCGGTCAAACTGTATAGTTTCGGTTAGTTGTATATCATACACGAACCATTCAATTAAGAGGTAATACGTTTCTTAACCATGCAGGTATTATAATTCCTAAAGTACAATTAGTGCAAAACAATCACTCACTCACAAGAAGTCGAACAGTAAAGAAAGCAAAATTATAAACGAAATTACGACTAATACGAAGAGAGCAGAGCAATCAATAATACAACACTGGTTGCTGCTAAAAGACTTCCTGCCACTGCACCAATAACACTTCCCTTTTTGTTTTCCATGGTTTTGGTAGAACCTACATTTCCAAGCAAGCTCGATTTTTCCTGCATACCTAAATTGATAATAACAGAAGTGGTATCCTTGCTCACAAGGTATGTCGGATTAACACCAAGACGGAACATCTTCATGTTATCATACTCTTCTTTTGATATATACCGAATATGGTTATCGAGTATCATCAGGTATTCCGATTTTTCAAGCCCTCTGTCTGTCATCATGGATTTCATTTTTCCGTCTTTGAAAAATATGTAAAGCTTGCTGTGTTCCAAATTATAATAAGGTTCTCCGGCTTTCTGATACTCTTCGCTGTGTATAAATTGTTCCTGTTTTTTTAGCTCAGTCGGTAGTTTAACTTTTCTGTCTTTTACACGGTAGTTGTATACTAGTATGGAACCACCTGTTTCCTGAATGGTGTAAATATCGTACGGTTGTATTCCAAGTATTTCACTAACACTCTGAACATTCATATCTGCTTTAAGTTGAATCATTCGTTCAACGCTTGTATAAGGCGGTGCCGCCTGGTATATGGAATTGCACGATGTAAGTGCGAAGAACGCAAACAGAACAAAGAGGATTTGGATTTTTGTAGTTTTCATAATTTGTGAAGGTTTGTCGTATTTCAATTTTATTCGATTTAACGAAGTATCGCATGCAATTTTTAGAACTAACGCATAACTCATTGACAACTAATTTTTTAATTTTATACCGCTGAGCTAAGTCATTCAGTTATTTATTTATCTATCGGTTCATTTTTTTGATTTAACTGCATTCACTGCCTTTCGCACACTCTTATATTTTTTAAGCAATGCCGAGGCCGTTTTCTCATCGGTTTTCAGCTCATCCATAATCATGCGCGTACCTCGGTCAATCAGTTTATTGTTGGTTAATTGCATATCCACCATTCGGTTGCCTTTTACACGCCCTAGTTTTATCATCAATGATGTACTGATCATGTTAAGCACCAGTTTTTGGGCAGTACCTGCCTTCATACGTGTACTTCCGGTAACAAACTCGGGTCCGGTAATGACTTCAATGGCATAGTCAGCTTCGGCAGCTACGGGTGTATTTTTGTTGCATACGATACATCCTGTAAGAATGCCCTTTTTTCGCGCTTCATGCAGCGCACCTGCTACGTAAGGCGTAGTTCCTGATGCGGCTATACCTATAACAATATCTTTTTTTGAAATGGCGTGTGTTTGTAAATCCAGCCATCCTTGTTCTTTGCTGTCTTCGGCAAATTCAACCGCCTTACGAATGGCTGTGTCTCCACCGGCTATCAACCCGATAACCATGCCATGGGGCACACCGTATGTAGGGGGGCATTCGCTGGCATCAACAATACCCAGTCTACCGCTAGTACCGGCACCTATATAAAATAACCGTCCGCCTTTTATCATCCTGTCAAATGCAGCATCTACTAGTTTTTGTATTCGGCTTAGTTGTTTTTTTACAGCACCTGCAACCTTACGGTCTTCCTGGTTTATGCCGGTAAGCAATTGCAGCGTGGTCATTTTCTCCAGATGAGTGTAGTGCGAAACGGCCTCGGTATATTTTATCGCTTTTTGCACCGGCTTCCGCTTGGCCACAGAAGCTTTTGCAGTTGACACCACAGTTTTTTTAATGCCCGATTTCGAAGTAGTACGTTTATTTTTCCTCAACTTTTTATCTGCCATTGCTTTGATGTATTTCATGCAATGTTACACGAACGGCTATTAACTTAAAAAATTAACTTTTTTACAGATGTATGTGATTTAATGACCGCACACTTACCTTTGAGCCCGCATGAATAAAAAATGGCTTCCGTTTGTGTTCGGTATAATGCTGGCAATCGGCATTATTATTGGAATTTATCTCGCACCGGGTGGTATGTCTTCTTCCGGCAACAAAAAGTTATATGAACTTATTCGCTTAATCGATGAGGTGTATGTAGATTCCGTAGATGACCGCAAATTGGAAGAAAAGGCCATACGCGAAATGCTTGCCTCCCTCGATCCGCACTCGGTTTATTTTACACCCGATGAACTGAAAATAGCCAATGAGCAACTGGACGGAAACTTTGAAGGCATAGGTGTGGAATTTACCATACTCAACGATACAGTAATGGTAGTTGCACCCATTGAAGGTGGTCCGTCAAAAGAACTGGGAATTATGGCAGGCGACAGAATTACGCATGTGAACGATACGTTAATTGCCGGGGTGGGCATTACGAACGAACAGGTATTTAAAAAGTTGCGCGGCCCTAAAGCAACCCAAGTTCAGGTTTCAATTTACCGACCAGATGCAGCCCGAAAATTGACGTATACCATAACCCGCAATACCATTGCGGTTAAAAGTGTAGATACCCGGTTTTTACTCAATGATCAAACGGGATACATCAAAGTATCGCGTTTTGCCCTTGAAACAGCCAACGAATTTGCTGAGGCATTAAAGGAATTGAAGGCTACGGGTAAGCTCAGCAGTTTAATTATTGACCTGCGCGGAAATCCGGGTGGCTATCTGGCTGCCGTTATTGAAATGGCGGATCAGCTGCTTGATAACCGCAAACTGATTGTTTATACACAAGGGCGGAATCAGCCACGCATAGAGTATAAAGCTGAAAAAACAGGCCTATTCGAACAAGGTAAATTGGTTGTGTTGATTGACGAAGGTTCAGCTTCAGCTAGCGAAATTTTAGCCGGTGCCGTGCAAGACAATGACAGGGGTTTAGTGGTTGGACGAAGGTCGTTCGGAAAAGGTCTGGTGCAGGAGCCTTTCGAACTGAAAGATGGAAGTGGCCTGAGGCTTACTGTATCTCGCTACTACACACCCTCGGGCAGATGCATACAAAAACCTTACGACAAAGGAGCTGAACAATACGAACACGAGTTGATTGACAGGTTTGATAACGGTGAGCTGGAAAAAGAAAACACAACCAAATCAGCCACCGATACCAGTGTGTACTTAACATTAAAAGGCCGCAAAGTATATGCAGGTGGCGGTATTATGCCCGACTTTTTTGTTCCTATCGATACGTCCTATCGTCATCCGTATATTTCAGCTTTGCTTTCACAAAACTTGATCAACCGTTTCGCTGCGCAGTATGCCGATAAAAATCGTGTAACTCTTAAAAAGTATACTTCCGCTGCCGATTTCGAACGTATGTTTAATGAAGATGTAGTTTCTGAATTGATACAGTTTGCATCGCAAAATGGTGTACAGCCCGTGCAGTGGAATAAAAGTATAGCCCTGTATTTAAACCTGCAGGTAAAGGCTGTAGTTGCTCGACAAATTTGGCGTGATGAAGGTTATTACCGCGTGCAGGCAACCCGCGACCCTATGATGCAAAAAGCTCTGCTCACGCTTCAAAAATATACGCTGTAACACCATGAAGGCAGCCATTATTCTTCATCTCAAACTTCTTTTGCTGGCTCTGCTTTCAGCCGGGTTGCTCATCGTTTCGTGGCAGC
>Ga0315904_10006143_pt1 | contig 16482 bp, 12 predicted proteins | sample LakEriMetagenome_6_FD_203529 | JGI IMG/M metagenome (GOLD analysis project Ga0315904, IMG submission 203529) | Freshwater fungal communities from buoy surface, Lake Erie, Ohio, United States - Buoy 12 MA120 | ecosystem: Environmental > Aquatic > Freshwater > Lake | place: USA: Lake Erie, Ohio... | reverse complement strand
ATATCAAGCGTACTGCTAGACTCTTTAACGGGCGTCGCTTGCGCCCGTGCCACCGACACCGTTGCCGCCAGCGAGATCGAAAACGCACACGTCAGTAACAAAGCACTACGCTGCCAGGGATTTTGCATACATATCCTCCAAAACTCCGCAACACTTTCGCTTCTTATTTATTTTACGAAAATGCTATACAGGGGCGGGATTCCGCCCCTGATTAACTAACTTGATTATTTCAATACTTTGAGCGAGCCAACATAAGCAGAAGCTTAGCGACCAAAACCACCGAAGCCGCCGCCCATGCCACCCATCATGCCGCCCATGCCGCCCATCATGCCGCCGCCCATGCCGCCCATGCCGCCCATCATGCCGCCCATGCCGCCCATGCCGCCCATCATGCCGCCGCCCATGCCGCCCATGCCGCCCATCATGCCGCCCATGCCGCCCATGCCGCCCATCATGCCGCCCATGCCGCCCATCATGCCGCCGCCCATACCGCCCATGCCGCCCATCATGCCGCCCATGCCGCCCATCATACCGCCGCCCATGCTCATAGCACGCGTAAAGAAGCTCACATTGATGACCCCACCTAAAATCTGGCTCAGATCCATAGGATCAAGATAGGTCAGGTTGATGCGCTCGTAAGCTGCATTTGGCCGAGCGATTTCCTCGGTTCCTGTGGGAGCAGAGGTTGTGTCTTGTGGGTTCTGATTAATCACACGGGGCTTGACAATCCAGACACTATTCTCTTTGGTGTAGGTCAAAGGAACACTTGCGGCACGCATGATCAGTTTAAGCGCATTCTCGAAAGGCTGCTCAGTGATCTTAAGCGTGACAAAACCGACAACATTATTGTCAATAATGTAGTTATTGATTCCTGCCTGCTTGAAGGCAGCCTCCAGCGTCGAGCGAATCGGCGCATCTTGAAGGTCAAAGGTCACATTGTTTAACTTCTCTTGTCGCGCTGAAGCACTCGTAGGAAGAGCAACAACCACTCCTCCGATTAAGATAGTCAGTGCCAAAAACTTCATCTTATTCATAGTTCATTTCCTTGTCTTGCTTTACCCCGCAAAACCCAAACTCTACAACATTATACCCACTTGATTTCAAAGCGCCAAGAGGTATTTTTATCCTGTTGGAGCTCCTCCACCACCTTTACCACCGCCGGATCCCATGCCGCCGGGTCCCATACCACCGCCGGGTCCCATGCCACCACCAGGCCCCATGCCACCGCCAGGCCCCATGCCACCGCCTGTTCCTCCTGTTGAGAACTGCTGGCGAAGAGCATCACGAACAGCGGGAGCTAAACCGGAGAGCTTCACCTCAACCGAACGTCCATCTTTCGCACGTAGGATCAAGCTCTCCATAGAGATAGACTCCACGACCAAAGGAGCAACGCCGGGGACGCCACTCTCGACTTCCGCACCAGGTTGTACGATTGTGATCGTCGAATCAGGCGGTGCACCAGACTCGATAATGGCTGTAATACCTCCGTTATAGAACACACCAGCGACACGCCGCGCGACAGGAGGCAGAGGCGGAAGCGAGTCAATGTCTGTGCTTGGCTCGGGCGTTGGTGGCACGAGCGGCAGAGGAGCTTGCGTACGATGGCTGATCACATAGTCCCAAGCAGGCGTGATCTGGACGACCGGCTTAAACATAGACTCGAAAGGATCTTTACGTGACGCCAGTGCAAGAGCCCCATCCCTGATAGGAGCAGGCTTAGCACCAGGCAATCCGCCACCCATAGGCATACCCCCTTGCCCAGACATATCTAGCCCACCACCACCCCACAGCTTCTTCATACTCTCAGGAGCGGTATCAAAGGCAGTTGAACGACCTCCTGCTACTTTAGGAGCACCACCTCCCGTAAGAGTGGACGTTCCTCCCCCAGCAGGCACACTACCAGGCATCATATCTTGCGGAGGGCGGCCTTCTGGCATCGCAGGATCACCACTTGGTGCCTGAGCAGGAGGGCTGTCAGAAGAACTACAACCTATAAGACTAATCACCCCAAGGAGGGCCAAAGATAATACCAACGTATTTGTTTTCATCACGTGTTCTCTTCTCTTTCGCAAAGGCTCAGGCAATTTAAGCCCCTCCCATTACACCAGGGCCTGCGCTACCACTCATTCCACCAGGTGCCATGCCGCCAATACTCGGCATACCGCCGCCCATGCTACCACTCATGCCGCCGCCCATGCCGCCCATCATGCCGCCACCCATACCTCCAGCGCCTGCGCCACCTGAGGCAGCAGGGAAGTTCGGGCCGGGTTTATCCCCTTGCGTGAACTCAAAGATCTGGATGTTATAGCTACCCATCAGACGAGGGGAGTTTCCTTGCAAATTGAAACCTGTCACCAGTACCAAGCGATCAAAATTATTCCAGCGCTCGACATGGCGAAGGACAGCATCAAAGTTACCAGAGACCGTCACCGCCCCTTTGTTGTCGGCCAGAATTGGCATACTGCACTGGTTCGGGTCGTTGGGAGGCGGATAGAGGCTAAAGCTTGACTGTACGATCTGTACCCCCTTATCTGCCTTAACGAACTTCTCCAGCTTTGGACCGAGGTCGTAGAGCTGCTCTTTCTGGATCTGCTGCCAAGCGGTATAGAGATTGGAGATATTGATGCGAGGCATGAAGCGCCTGTCATAGCGCCCCCAGTCAGCCTTAGCCGCCGCAACACTCACAAGAGCTGCCTTGAATTTCTTATCCGCCTGTGGCTTGGTCTGAGCTACCTGATCACGTGCCTCGAAGCGAGCTTGCTCTTTCGCAATTTCCTCATTTCTTGGCGAGTTCAGGGTAAACCAGAGAGTTAGCACTGCAATCAGTGAGAGAACTCCAAAGATGATCCAAATTTGAGGACGTGTTACTTTACTCATAGTTTTTTTCCTCCTACCGTACTAATCGGTAGGTGCCCCTCCACTCTTACCACCACCCGCATCTGCACCACCACCGGCTGCGGGAGGCATTCCCCCGTCACCGCCAGGCCCCATTGCTCCAGGTCCCATGCTACCGCTCATGCCACCAGGTCCCATGCTACCGCTCATGCCACCAGATCCCATGCCGGGAGGCATCCCACCTGTCATCCCACCTGCCATGCCAGCGGCACCCGCAATTGGAGCCATGGGTGGTACGACATTGTGAATGAGCTGAGCGGCAACCTGAATGGGGAACCCACGCTGCGCATCCGGAGGAAGCTGACGGATCTGCTGCATGCGCTGCCAGTCCGGCATCCCTTGAATACTCAGGGCCTTCAGGTCCGGGTTTCCAAAGAGTGTCAGGTAGAAACGTCCTACATCTTCCAGTTTCGGCACCGAGGCGCTAATACTCAGGCTATCTCCCTGAACCGCCATACTGTTGTACTCCACACCACGGTAGGTGTAGCGCGCAACATTACGATAGACCAAGCCAGGAAATCGGTTGTAGTACTGGATGTTCTTGACAAAATCCACTTTGGCCTGAATCGGCGCAATCTTGGCAAGCTCGTCTTTGGTCTTTTGTTCGGTGGCTTCAACAGCCGCCGCAGCCGTGTCGGCATTGTTTGCAGCCGTCAGGGTCTCATTGTATTTTGGATCCTGAAACGCAAAACGATAGACAAGCGGCGCGGCGATACAGGCCGCCAAGACAGAACCCGCCCACCACCAGGTGGCCCGAGTCTTCTTTTGTTCCGCGATATAAGCTGGTAAGAGGTTGATGCGCAGCATCGTATTCTAGTCTTTCCCTTGAGAGGTTTGCTCAGTCAGACTACTCTTTTCAGAGTAGTCTTCAAAAAATTATTCTTTTCCGAGAACCGCATCACGCGCGGCAAGTCCCAGAGCGACGGTCATTGCCGAAGCGATCTCCATACGGCGTGTCACCGACATGTTCTTAGACACGACATTTAGCCCTGCAAAGGGATCGGCGACGCTTGTTGGGACTCCTAGATCGTACTCAATGTACTGATCCAGATTCTGCACACGAGCGGAGCCCCCACAGAGCAGGATCAGATCCATCGTGTCGTTAGGATACTTCGAGCGGAAGTAATCCACAGATCGTCGCAGCTCCATTACAAACTCACCCAGCATCGGCAAGATCGCATTGAAAACTTCTTTGCGACGCTCGTAATGAGGCTCAACTTGCTCCACAGGGACCATCGCAGGCTCCACCACAACAGGTGCGTCGGCAATATCGGGCGCGGCTTCCTCAAACGGGCTCGCGAAAGGATTCGCAGGCTCGGCGAAGGGATTTGTCGCGGTTGAGTTGGCAAAGGGATTGTCATCGGCAATGTCAAAGGGAGAAGCGGGTGCCGCCGCTGGAGTCTCACCACCGCCAAAGAGGGGAGGTGGCAAAGGGGCGCTCATGTCCACGTCGAAGGGTGTCGAGATACCAGCGTCTTCCATTCCCCCCGCCGTACCGTACATCATCTCATCGGCCTGACCACTCTTAACCAGATCCATCAAGATGACGGCATGTGCCCGCTTCTCGTCCTCGGCAGCATCCATCGAGAGCCCTAGGCGATCCGCAATGGCTCGGGTGAGGTTGTCGCCACCAAGCGGAATCGTACGGGGGTAGCGCAGTGCGCCTCCCTTGAAGACGCCCACATCGGTCTGTGATGCGCCCATGTTGACGATCACCACATTTTTACTCTGCAGTCCCTCTTTCGAGAGATCAATCAGAGCGCGACCTACCGCAAGCGGCTCAACATCAATGACCAGGGGGGTCAGTCCGGCAGCGGTCAGGGTGTTGATGTGCTGGGCGATCATGTCCCGCTGTGCCACCGCAAGTAGCACTTCCATGTTGGGATTGTTGGGATCGTTATCCGTCTCGGGGTTGTCGATTTTCTGGAAAGACAGCTCAACATCACTGGCGGCGAAGGGAATATGGCGCTCGACTTCCCACTTCATCGTCTCGGCCAGCTCGCTCGGGGTCATCTTAGGAACCTCGATCACGCGCACGACCATTCCTGCGGCCCCCGCCACGGAGCAGACGCACTTCGTGGCCTTGATGCCATTTTTCGTGCGCATCTGCTTCAGCGCTGCCCCGAGTGTTTTCGGATCGGCGATGACTCCCTGCATCACTGTACCCGGCGGGGTGTTTTCGATAGCAAGGCCCGTGACACGCAAGCCACTGCCTGCCCCACTCACCTCAACCATCTTAATGGTCTGTGTTCCGATGTCCAAACCGACGAACGCTCCGCCGCTCGGTCTGGCACGAACCACTGGTTTTGGACGTGGAGCAGCCTTCGCTCCTCCGCCTTTTTTAGTCCCTTCGCCCAATCTCGCCACTACGCTTGTCCTTCCTTCTCTTCCCTACCGAGTGAGAGTATGCGCAATTATACGGTCTCTGCATTTTCTATGTCAAGCAAAAAAGAAGAAAGGGCTGCACATGGCAGCCCCATCGACATTACGAGCGTCCCTTTTTGAACCAATTAAGGATTCCACCAAGGCCTGTCGCCTTGGCTCGAGAGCGGTCTTTTCCCTCGTCCACATCCTCATAATCACTATCAAAGTCGTCAAACTCATCATCAAAATCATTATCAAATTCATCCAGATATTCTTCATCATCGGGATCAAAATCAAAGCTGATAACGTCCTCCTCGTCGGCCTTGCTCAGAATGGACTCTTGATGCGCAGAATTGGATAGCTCCACCGAACGGGCAGTAGGTGTCTCAATATTTCCTAGGAGAGGCGAGGTAGACCAGTTGGTCTTGAGTGGCTCACTTGCCTTGGGTGGCTCGCTGGGGCTCACGGGTGGAACCGGAATGATAATGGTAGGTGGCTCAGGCAGAGGCTGCGGTGCGACCGTCGGGATCGTGGGCATCACCAGAGTCGGCTTCGGCGGCTCTTCTACGAAAGGCTTGGGAAGCTCGACAGATTTGCCTAGCTCCACCCCAACAGCTTTGGGGGTCTCAATCACGGGTACAGGGGGCACTTCAGACACAATCGCGGGCTTAGGGGCAACAGGCTCGTCCACGACACCTGGATTTCGGAGCGAGGGAGTGGGACGGGAGGCGAGGAAGTCTATTTCGTCGTCCTCCTCCTCATCGTCTTCACTCTCGAAATCGGAGGCTAGACGCTCAAAGCGCTCTTCTTCTTCCAGAGCCGTGCGGGAGGGATCACGGCCCGGAGCCGGCGCATTTTCCGTGGGCTTCAGGCGTGGGTAGTACTGATTGTGGTAGTGAACCGAGTCCACACTCTCCGAGGGCGCCGCATTGAGAACAACTCCGATCAGATTGGCATTGGCCTTGATCAGCATCCCCTTGACGTGCTCAACAGCGCCGCGTGGCACATCCCCGGCACGAATCACCAGCATGGTCGCGTCTATAAACGACGACATGATCGAGGCATCCGAGAACGTGATCGCTGAGGGAGCATCGTAGATCACGATATCGGCAACGGTCTTCAAGCGCTCATGAAGCTCGCGCATTTGCTGTGAGCCAACCAGCTCACTGGGATTGAGCGGAGGCGCTCCCGAGGTCATCACTAAAAGCGACTCGATCTCGGTGCGCTGTAGGACTTCGTCAATGGCAAGACTCGCGCCTGCCAGCAGCGTGGTAAGCCCCTTCTGGTTGGGAAGAGAAAATACCCCGTGTAGGCTAGGATGGCGCAGATCCGCATCGACCAAGATCACCTTTTTCCCAGCCTGTGCCAGCGTGATCGCCAGGTTCGTCGCTGTCGTTGTGGCCCCCTGGCCGGGCTTGACGGTGGCAATTAAGAGCGAGCGGAACGGGTGCTCGATCTGTGTAAAGAGAATATCGGTACGCAGCAAGCGATACGACTCTGCCGTGGGCGAGAGCGGGTCCAGGTAGGCCACGCGTGGTGCCCGCCTAGGGTCGGGAAGCTGGGCCGGAATCTCTCCCGCCACTGGCAGCCCGAAGAGCTCTTCCGCATCTTTTTTGGTGCGTACGGAGTTGTCGAGCGCATCCAGACCGATCACCAGCGCAATACCTAAGATCAGCGCCAGAACCGTGGCGTAGAGCAGGAGCTTGATGCCATTGGCCATCGTGTTTTTAGATGGCAAGACATAGGCACGGGTGATCTGAATCGTCCCTGTCCGGCTGGTCTGAATACTTTCCAGCCGTGCACTCTGAAGCGCCTGGTTGATCCGTGTCAGGTTCTTATCAATCCCGTCAATCTCACGAGCGAGCTTACTGTACTCCGCTTGGAGAGCAGGCTGCTTCGCCAGACGATCCATCAGCTCTTTGTACTGCTTCTGGTGGGCACTGAGGGCTGCCTTCGCGGCGGCAAACTGCCCACGTGCCATACTGAGCGTGCTCTGTGCAGAGAGATAGTTTGGGTTGGGCTGCGACTGTGTCCAAGGCTTGTAGTTCGCCTTTGCCTGAGCCGTGGCTTGATTTAGCGCTGCCCGAGCAGTCTGAAGGTCAGGGTCGTTCTCGCCTTTCGTTGCCGAGAGACGCTTTACATCAATAGACCACTTCTCGACATCCAGCTTCGCTGTCTTATATTGGGGATTTTCTGCCGCAGGCAGTGTGACCGTGATCGTTGGTTTCGTCTGAGCCAAGATCTGAATCGCATTTTTAAAGGTCTGCTCCGACGAGTCACGGGCGGACTCAAGCTCAGTAATACGGGTTTCTAAGAGCTGGGAGGTCTGACCGGTCGTCTCTTGGCCAATGAGCGAGGCGAGCTTGCTCTTGCGCTTAAAAACAGACATTGCATTGATCGCACTCTGCCGCTGGCGCTCGGTATCCTCTTTTTGTTTAAGAAACCCCGCAATCGCCACTCGATTCGAGCTTTGTGCTGTCACGGCGTAGTTATCCAGAAACGCAACACAGAGCATGTTCAGGTAGAGAAGTGCCTCGTTTTCGCGTGGGAAGTGCCCTAAGAGCTGGATCTGGTTGTCAAACTGGCGGGCGCTTTCTGTGTCCAGAAGGCTAATCACCGGCTTGACATCCACAAACTGGCGCAGGTTATCGGCGATCTCACGGGGCTCAAGCTTCAGTCCGTCCTGGGCAAACGCACCTAGACGGTCCCGTGGAGCCGCAAGACGTGCCACTTCAGCAAGGCGAAAGTCTCGCTTCTGTTGCTCCAGCTGAGCCTGACGCTCTGCAGGAGCAAGCTCGCCTTCTCGCACGCGCTGATCGACTTTATCTTCGATCTGGCTGTCGTAAGGCGCGAAGTACTGGTTGCGGTCAAGAATCGCATAGACTTCCTTCTTGCGTTCCTCTTCGTTCATTCGAAGCAGATTAGCCGTATTCAGGAAGGTGTTGTTGTTGTTGGCAAGCTGGGTGGCCAGCTCGGAGATACGCTTGCTAGAAGAATCCGACGCAACCGCGGTGGTTTCGCCGTTGGCATTCGTCGCAACACTGGGCATGGCCTGCTGAAGGTTCAGGCGTGCGTCCGCGATCACCCCTGCGCGCTGGTTTTGGATAAAAATACCAATCACCACCAGAACAGCAGCGATCAGCGCCAGCCCAATGACAAGGTAGATGCGACGGTTAATCAGCCGCCAAATTCGCCAGAAGTCCATTTAACTCTCTTATCCGTTTACCACTTTAAGCTGTGGCTGTGCCGGCACCTCGACCATCCGCTGAAGTGCTTCCGGTAGCACTCCCACTTCAATGCGCGTTGCCCCCTCGGGGGACATTACCACAGCGTACTCTATTACGTTTTGTAGCTCCCGGATGTTTCCTGGCCAGGTGTGGCTCACGAGATACTCTAGTGCCGCCTCCGAGATTCCCTCAGGGAAGGCACGATCGTTGTCTTTGGCGATCTTATTCAAAAAATACAGAGCCAGCGACGGAATATCCTCGACACGCTCCCGCAGTGCGGGCAGGTGCACCGGAACGACATAGAGGCGGAAGTAGAGATCCAGCCGAAAGGTTCCCTCTTGCACGGCCTGCCAGAGATCCCGGTTGGTCGCCGCGACGACCCGGACATCCACCTTTACGTTCTTCACGCCACCGATACGGCAGATCTCCCGCTCTTGCAAGGCGCGCAGGAGCTTTACTTGGGTTAAGTGGGGAATGTCCCCAATCTCGTCTAAGAACAGCGTCCCGCCGTCGGCGAGCTCGAACTTACCTGGCTTTGCCGCTGCGGCTCCGGTGAAGGCGCTCTTCTCGTGTCCAAAAAGCTCGGACTCTAGTAGCGTGTCGGGCAGAGCCGCACACGAGATCGCCATAAACGGGCCGCGTTTTCGAGGGCTCGCCTCGTGGACTAGCCGTGCAGCGACTTCTTTACCCGTCCCCGACTCACCTAAAAGCAGCACGGTGGCCCGGCTGGCGTGGGATGCTTGCAGAAGCTGGTGTACCATTTTCTGGGTGGCAGGTGCGTTGCCAATCAGTGAGACTCCGGGAAGGTTGATAAGGTTCGGCGCAGGCACTGCGGTCGAGAGATTGGGCGCACTCCCGATCACCGACTTGACTTTGCCTGCCGGGATACTTGCGTGCGCGATGCTCTGCAGTGTCGGCTCAGGGCCTGCGATCAGGGCACGCTCGACAGCATGCCGGACTTGCTCGACATCGAAGGGCTTGGTGATAAAGTCAAAGGCCCCTAGGCGCATTGCCTCCACAGCAGAGCGAACCGTTCCGTGCCCCGAGATAATCAGTGCCCGCAGCCCCGGATGGTTCTTGCGCACCGCTTCCAGCACCTCTAGGCCGTTCATGTCGGGCATGAGGTAGTCCGTGATCAGCAGATCCAGCTTTCTCTCCGCCTTGGCCTTGCGCACGGCATCTCGCCCGCCATCCGCTACCAGCACCTGATGCCCATCGCGAGCCAAAACGGCGGATAGGACACGTCGCAGATTCGGCTCGTCATCCACAATCAAGATCGTGGTGCCACTGGGTTTAATCTCTTCGTTTTCTGCTGTCATACCGTCTCGTCCTCAGTTGTCTTTGCCGGAGGCAGAACGAGGCTAAAACATGCCCCTCCGGTTGCTACATTCTCAGCGCGTATCGTGCCGCCCTGAGCCTCAATTGTCTTGCGTACTTGTGCTAACCCGAGCCCCGTCCCGCGCGCCTTCGTGGTAAAGAAAGGCTCCCAGAGCTGCTCGATCACATCACTGGGCAACCCCGGGCCGTTGTCCTCGATTTGTAGGCACCACCCCGGGGCCGCTTCGACAATGCGCACGATAATCTGGCTGTCCACGCGGGTATTTCCGACGGCGGCCATTGCCTGAGCGGCGTTGAGGAGAATATTGCGCAGGGCTCGCCCGAGCTGTGCCACATCCACCTCAACAAGTGCTTTTCCTACACTATATCGCTCTTGAACTCTCGAACAGCCCAGCCGTGCCAGCTCTTCTCGCAGGAAACTGACCTCAGCCTTGGCCAGCTCAACGAGGTCTGTTTTCCGACACACCGGAGCCGCAGGTCGAGCGAACTCCAATAAATCCGTGGTCAGTGTCCCCAAGCCATCTACTTCCTCGACGACTATATTCAAAAAGTCACGCACAGTTTCATCACTACTGCCCTGGAGAAGAAACTGTGCCGCGCCTTTGATCGAACCGAGTGGGTTGCGTAGCTCGTGGGCGATCGTCGCGGCAAGCTGCCCCATGGCGGCCAGTGACTTCGAGCGCTCCATCTCCCGCTCTAGCTTAGCCTGATCTTTGGCGGCCTGCGTGAGATCGTCAATGGTCTGCCGCTGCGCGATCACGGCTCCCGCTTGCGCGGCAAAGAGCGAGAAGATTCGCAGATCGCTGTCGGTGTACTGGGTGGCAGGGGCATGGCGGGAGACGCAGAGCACGCCCAGCGCCTCGTCGGTGATTCCCAGAAGCGGCGCACAGAGCGCACTCTCCACCTCGGGGCGCTTGGTAATCTCGTTCTCGGCCAGTAAGGGATGGGTGTGGGGATCGCGGTTGACCAAAATCGGCTGACGCGTCTCAGCGACACGTCCTGCGATGCGCTCGCCCATGAGCAGTGTCACGGACTGGGAAACATCGGCGGCGAGTCCGACGGAAGCGACCATGCGCAGCACATCGGTTCCTCGCTCTCGCAAAAACACCGAGCCGGTGTGGGCATCCAGCGCCGCCACTGCCCGCTCCGTGACGTGCTTCAGGAGCCGCTCCAGATCAATGTGTGGTGCCGCACGCCACAGCTCATAGAGCGCGGCAAGCTGACGCTCACGGCGCTCCAGCTCCGCTCCAGTGGAGGAGGAATGAGGGGGTGCAGTGAGCGTGCTTCCGGTGTGACGCCGCGCCTTTACCAGCACAGCGGTTCGTTTTTTAGTTACTTCGGTCATCCGTAAAAATGCCTACCTTAACCGTAAGTTTCGGTAGGTTTACACCAACAATGGAGACCAGTAACCTAAAACGATAGAATTTCCTCGCTAAAATGTCGGAGATGAGGGCCAGGGTTTCCCTAGAATGCTACGCGCACGGAGCGAGAAGCGTGTGACGACGCAAGGGCAGGGTCAGTACAGGCCAACACTGGAGTGATTCGTGATGTTCGCTCGATTTATCTTTGTCGCTATGCAGCACGATTCCCTTGATCGATTCCTTGCTGGATCACATCCGTGACACGGGCGAGGTACTGGGAGACATTGTGGTGCTGGCGTACTCGAGACAGGCCATTCTTGCCCAGTGTCTGCGCCCGCTCCGGTTGGTCGAGAAGAGTCAGAATTGCCTGCGAGAGGGCGAGTGGGTCACGGGGCGGAACCAGAAGACCAACTTCGTTCTCCACAACAAACTCGGGAACGCCCCCAGCGCGCGTCGATATGACCGGCTTTCCCATTGCCATGCCTTCGAGCGCGACGAGGCCAAATGGCTCCTCCCAGCTCGGCATCATCACGATGTTGGAGGCCGCAATGAACTCCGGAATGCTACGAACATACCCCACGAGCCGGACTCTCTGTCCGACCCCGAGGCTCTCGATCTGCCTCTCAAGGCGCAGACGGAGCGCGTCTGGGCCGCGACCCGCAATCAGGACGTGTGCCTGTGGAGAGCGCTTCAGGACATGCACCGATGCCGCGATCAGATCATCTTGGCCTTTATACTCATTCAAACGTCCCATCATCGCGATCAGTGGCTCGTTGGTGCCGACACCATACTCGGCACGGGTCCGTGTGCCATCGAGATCTGGGTTGTACTTTTCGAGTTCCAGCCCATAGGGAGCGAGATGGAAGCGGCTCGGATCCGGGATATAACGAGCGAGTTTCTCACGGAGGTAGTGGCTGTGGCCGTGTATCTGAGCCGCGCTCTGCAAGACAAAGCGCGATATCTTACCATTTTCACCATAAAACGGATAGGCCGCTGCGAGGATGAATGGGCGGCGGGTGAGCCGAGCCGCGAGCGCGGCGAGTATCGGTGCTGCGCCCCGATCGATGGAGTAGAGCGCGGCGATCTTCTGGTCGCGTATTGTGCGGAGGAGTCGCACCAGCCCCATCGCGAAGTCCTTCACCTGCGTGGGTCGCCCGCTCCGATTGGGGAGAGCCGCCTCGACTCCCCCCAGCTCGGCCGTCGTGAGCTTTAAGTCGGGGATCGTGCAGAGCTGGCGGTGGACATCGCCTCGTGGTTTGCTCACCACATGCAGGTCAAACTGGGTTCGTGATAGTCCACGGAGAGCCAGGAGAAGAGTCTCGACATCGCCTTCAACTGTGCCATAAGTATTCAGGGCTAGGAGTGGTTGCCGGGTTGTATTCATGTTTGCTCATAGATGTCTGTGCAATACTCATGCCAAACGCACCAGCACAGCGGTTCGTTTTTTAGTTACTTCGGTCATCCGTAAAAATGCCTACTTTAACCGTAAGCTTCGGTAGGTTTACACCAACAATGGAGACCAGTAACCTAAAACGATAGAATTTCCTCGCTAAAATGTCGGAGATGAGGGCCAGGATTTCCCTAGCTTTTCGGCGATATAGCGGCCTTCGTGCTGAATCACACGCTGGAGTTCGGCTTGGATGCTACGCTCACGGAGCGAGAAGGAAGTGAGGTGTGCGGCATAGATCAAGGCGAGCGCGACGGCCAGGGGAAGCGTGTAACGACGCAAGAGCAGGGTCAGAGAGATCTTATGGCGGTGTGCAAGGATCGCGCTCACTCCCAGCAAGACAAACGGGGCTACCAAAGCGCTCAAGGCAATCGTAGCCTCAAGAGCAAACGCACGTGACAAGAGCTGCACCTCTGCTGCCTCATCGGCACCGTTGCCCGCGAGCGACTGAATCACGCTACTGTAGGCCATCGAGTCGCGGAGGTTGCCGATTCCCTGCCAGAGCAGCCAGACCATCACGGCGACAAAAATCCCCACGCCAACCACGGAGGCGGCGCGGCCCGTTTTTTGACCCAGCCACGGACGCAGGAGCGCCAGCCCGCCCAGCACGCAGAGTAGCGTGGTCGCCCCTAAAAGCGCCAAGCTCGCCAGTAAGCGCCACTGGGTTTGGAAGAGAGTTGTGGAGCCAAAGACAGACGTGTCGGAGGCGCGGCTTACAAGAGAGCGGGTCGCCTCGCCTGCCTTCAAATACGCTTGCCAGCGGGCTGCCTCGTTGGGTTCGTTGTGCGCTTGAAGATACGCCATAAACTGCGCACTGAGCCAGCGGCGATCTGCGTTCCCCTCGCTCTTCATCTCTTGGGCAGGTGCGCCACCGGGGCGACCTTCAGAGACCTGCACCAGTGACATTCCCACTACTTCCCCGATCAGCGACGACGACTGATCGCGCATTTTATCCCCCAGCAGGGCCACGTCACGGCGAAGCGCCAGCCCCTTTTTGAAGTTCCCCACTTGCTCGGCATGCATCGCCTGGGCCGTTGTCACGCGAGTCATCGCACGCAGAGACGCATAGTGCGGGAAGAGAATCATCGCCAGAGTGGCACTCTGGGTCAGGCTGTTCTGGGGGCCATAGCTCAGCTCTGCACGGCGGATCGCTCCGCGTGCCTCCACATCAATGTACTCTCTCCAGAGCGGCTTCTGCGCAGCCCGATGCAGCGCCGCTTGTGCCTGGCTATCCTGGTTGAGGGAGTAGTATGCAATCGCGGCCATCGCGGGAAAGTAGGCATTGTCAGGGTCGAGTTTTTCGCCCGCCGCACAAGAGCGCAGCATGATCGCCGCATCACCTGCTTCATCGGGGTTCGGGGTGTTGGTATAGTTGGCATACCGAGGTGGCCGAAGCTCGTCTTGGAGCGCTTGGTGCCCCACTCCCACTGAGCCACCGTTCTTACACCCCATTCGCAGCAACGTCGCATGAACCGCAGGACTCTCCGGAACTTCCTGCGCCAGTGCCTGAAGCGCCGCCCATTTTACCCGCCCGGAAAGCTGCGTGGTGCTCGCCAAACGAACCGGCAGCTCGCGGGACGGTGGGACGGCGCTCTCGGGCGACGGTGACGAAATCTTTGGCCCAAATCCCCCCAGCGGCAGGTCACTCTGCTTGACTCCCAGATTTGTCAGGTTTTTTCCCCAAACGGACCCACCTGCCGCCAGGCTCATGTCAAAGCGTAGCGCATCCCGCGTGAGCGGCAGAAGGCAGAGGGATACAAATGTCGCAGCGATCAGGCTCGCCGCAAGCACATTCCAGCGTTTCATATCTCTCTAACGTAGCATCTATCGTCTTGGTTGCGGCCTGTCAAGATACAATGCTTTGAATTTTATGGACACACCGCTCTTTCTTGCTGCTTTGAAGCAGGCTACGGAGGCGATTGAGCTTCCCCTTACCGAGGCACAGGCGGCGCAGTGCGCTCACTTTGCTGCGCTGGTGGTCGAGACCAACCAGACCCTGAACCTCACCCGAATCACAGAGCCGGAGGCGATGGCGATCAAGCACTTTGCGGACTCACTGACGCTACTCAAGGCGGTTCCTGAGCTGAGACAAAAGGCGACGGTATGCGATGTGGGCACGGGCGCGGGCTTTCCGGGTGTGCCGCTCAAGATCGTCCGCCCCGATGTCCAGCTCACGCTAGTGGATAGCCTGCGCAAGCGCCTGAAGTTTTTGGAGAGTGCTCTGGAGACCCTAGAGATTCCCGATGTCACGCTGATCCATACCCGCGCGGAGGAGCTGAAAAACGCTCGCTTTGATCTGGTCACCGCCCGCGCCGTCGCTGCGCTTCCTAAGCTGATTGGCTGGTGCGGGCCGCTGGTCAAGCCGGGTGGCTACTTTGTGGCGATGAAGGGCGCGGAGCTCGAAGACGATGAAGGCATGGCGGCCAAGCTCGGCCTGACATTCCTTCGACAACTGGAAATCACACTGCCGGATGCAGAATCTTCTCGCAGAAATTTAGCTGTCTGGGTAAAATAGCCTATGCGGCTATGTCTGCGAGAGCTGGAACCGGAGATGGCGCGACGTGTGCGGGTCGTGCAACAAAGTAGCGCCGGGCAGGAGACACTAGAGCGGACGACACTGGAGCCGATCTGGTCGGTGTTCTCCCTGATGTGCTCGCTTCTGGTCGTGGCGCTGTATATCTTAGTCTGCTTCCGAGTGGGAGGAGCCATCGCGATCTTTTTCCTCCTGCTCACACCAGGAATTCTCCTAGCCGCCACCCAGCTGCCTCGGATGCTCACGCCACGCACCCTCAGCGCCCCCGCCCTGCGACTGCTCCTCACAGAACCTAGCTTGCCACGGGTCGAGCAGCTCTACACGGAGATTCTCCTGATGCTCGTCGAGACGCCCACCCAAAAACCCGCACCCCTTCGAGCACTCCTCGACGAGGTCAACCAGCTTGTTCGCGTGGACCGTACCATGGCGGCGCAGCAGACAAGGCTCCAGCAAGTCACCGATCCCCAGAGGCTACGCGGCACGGAGACGGAGTACCAGCAGCTCACCGAGCGGCTGGCGTGCGAGAGCGACTCTATTGCCCGCATGGCTCTGGCCGAGAGCCTGGAGCTCTGTGCGGAGCGGCGGGCGCACCTGCAGAGCCTGCCGCTTCTGCTACACCGCCTGAGTGCACAAAGAGAGCTGCTATTGCAAGGAGTTGCCCTGGCGCATGCCGCGCTCCTGCGCACCCGCACGGTGCCGCTGACCACCATGCCTCCTGAGATAACCGACCTGCGGGCCCGTGTGCGCGAGCTCACCAGCGAGAGCCTTGCTCTGGAAGAGGCGACGCAGTCGCTTCTCTAGGCCCTAATCCGGGTGACGCAAGATCAGCACGGAGCACGGCCCGCTGATGGCCTGGTGCAGGGAGACACTCCCGAGAGTCAGGCGCTCCAGCAGGCTATGGCCCTTCGCCCCCAGAATCAGCAGCTCCGCGCTGGCCTGATCTAGAGCGCGGTCTATAGCTTCATGGATCGGCTGGGTGTAGAGTGCGGTCTCAATGGTCACTTTGGGCCACTCTTGGGCAAGCCGTTTTGCAACTTGCTCGCTCCGCCGCTCTAGTGACTGCCGCACCGAGGCGGCGATAGAGACACCCAGCTCGGGGAGCTCTCGATCTAAAAACTCAAGATCAAGCTCGGGTGCAACACTCATCACCAGAAGATGGGAAATCCCACGCGGCGCAAGGTCAATCAGAGTCTCCAGGCAGCGATTGGCATACTCCGAGTGGTCCGTGGCGAAGACAGCACGCAGTGGTAGGTCATCCGCCTTGTAGAGAAGCGATGGGCGAGCAATAAGAACGCTCTGGTGCGCTCCCATTGCCAC
>Ga0315904_10006140_pt1 | contig 16485 bp, 12 predicted proteins | sample LakEriMetagenome_6_FD_203529 | JGI IMG/M metagenome (GOLD analysis project Ga0315904, IMG submission 203529) | Freshwater fungal communities from buoy surface, Lake Erie, Ohio, United States - Buoy 12 MA120 | ecosystem: Environmental > Aquatic > Freshwater > Lake | place: USA: Lake Erie, Ohio... | reverse complement strand
TCGAGCAATGGGGAGCCGAGTCCGCGTTGTGCGTATCGTGTGAAGATCGAGAGTTGATTGTTCAGTGGCGAATTGGTCGCGGTCTGTTCCGAAGCTGGCACGTCGGTCTGAAGGACCTTCATTTCGATCGTCTTCTCCTGGCCTTTGGTCAGCGAGACGTCGCGCTCGAACCCAAGTGCAAGACCTTCAGGCCATAGACTCGTCGCTCGATCGTTGCGATCGACTTCGTAGAGCGATGCCGTGAGCGACTCGTCATTTTGGTTGGCCTTGAGCTTTTGGCGGGTTTGATACCAATGCCCTGGTTTGACCGAGTTGCCGACGATCTCTTTGGAGAACGGTAGCGTGCGAAGCTCGTCGGCTACCAACCGCAGCTTTCTTTTTTGCTTCTCTTTTTCGGTGAGCTTTTCGGAGTCCTCCTGGCTTGTGCAGCCACGGCACCCGGTGATCAAGACAAGAAGCAAGAGCAACCAAACCAGACTTGAGATCCGAAGCATGATGTCTAGTTCCCGAACATACAACCCCGAGCGCATTGTGGTTTGCCGCAGGTCTCCGACTCGCTTTGGCGAGTCTTGGATCCAGAACCCACGACCGGCGCGCCGATGACGCTTAGCAATTTATCCATGCGGACCGAACCGCATTGTGGACATTCCGGCTCGGACTCTAAAGTCCTGACCAGCAGTTCCGATTCCCGTTTGCAATCTTGACAGCGGTACTCGTACAAAGGCATGATGCGATTCCCAGTAAATGGCGGTAGGACCTGAGAAGCTTAATCCTAACGTCTCGTGGAGCCGAATTCAATTCGTGCCGATCCACCACATCGCGATGGCAAGCCCCAGGGCGATTGCACCGAGAAATGAAAGCGTCCAGATCGCACTACTGATGGCTTGTTTGCAGATCAAGTCCCACCGTTCATGGCGCGTTGCGGCCATCACCAGACTTACGGCCAGCAAGACGGGAATCGACCAAAGAAGATAGACTAGCGAAATCGCCATCGGTGGATCAAACTCCAGAGGCCAGAATGGTTAGCGGAGATTAGAGGCCAGGAGTAGGACGAGCCCCGGTCGATAGGAGAACTGGCTCGAGGTCGATCCTCTGGGAGTCTCCCCATAGGCCCTCAAGGTCGTAGTAGCGACGGTGCTCTTCGTCGAACAAATGGACGATAATCCCGCCGTAGTCGATCGCGATCCATTGGCTTTCGTTGTAGCCGGACATCTTCAGGCGGACTTCCCCTAGCTTCTTTAACTCGCGGTCGATCTCTTCGGCAATCGCATGGAGCTGGCGTCGGGAGGTCCCCGTGACGATCAAAAAGCAATCGAAAATGCTCGTTTGCTTGGATAAATCCAAGAGGACGATCTCCTGGCCTTTGTTCTCTGCCGCTACGCGTGCGGCAACCTTTGCAGATTCAATGCTATCGGCGACTGTTTGCGAGTTGTTGGCCAAAGTGGTTGGATCGGATTGTACTGTGCTCATGCGCCTTGGCAGTCGGTGGTGTTACCTGGGATCAATATTTCTCAAGCAGTCAGAATCACTGCTGGGTTATTCTAAGGCCAAACCGACGGATTGTCACGTTATAAGTTTTTCTGTCTAGCTAAGAAAGCGTCGTAATCCTCGCGCGTGTCGATCCCCCGCGGAGCTTTTGGGATGACCCCGACGGCGATTTGATGGCCTGCTTGAAGGAATCGCAACTGCTCGAGCTTCTCGATGCGCTCGAGTTCGCTTGGGGCTAACTTGTCGAGGTTGACCAAGAAGTCCCTGCGATACGCGTAGATTCCCAAGTGCTGCAAATAGGTGTTTGAACCGGACTGGGGGTCGGTGGGCGAAAAAGGAACCGAGGGGGCTAACAGGCCCGATTCCGACTCGGGGAGCCCGTCGGACCCGGGGAACCCGTCACGGGGATAGGGGATGACCGATCGGCTAAAGTACAACGCTATTCCCGCATGGGATCGAACCACTTTGACGCATGCAGGATCTTGAAGATCTTTACGATGGCGAATCGGGGTTGCGAGAGTCCCTATCATCGCATGGGGCGCCCCTGCCAAGAGTTCGATCAAAAAATCGATTGATTCCCCCGCGATCTCGGGCTCATCTCCCTGAACGTTGACAAACAAATCCACTTCGGGGCGGGCCCGAGCGACCTCGGCAACTCGGTCTGTACCGCTTGCAGCCTGTGGGTCGGTCATCACCCAATCGGCCCCAATTTGTTGAGCGACTTGGGCCAACCTCGGGTGGTCTACGGCCAGAATGACACCACTTGCCAATCGGCTCTTCTGAGCGGCTTGGAACGTGTGGGCGATCAGGGGTTTGCCGGACTCGGCAAGGAGCAGTTTTTCCGCGAGTCTGGTCGAAGCCAACCTAGCAGGAATCACGATTTGGGCCCGCAAAGGGTAGTTGCTCGCGTGCATGGGCGGGGGGCTTGGGAAGATTCGGATGGCCGAAAAGAAGAAAGAGGCTCCGGTGGGAGTTGAACCCACGCGTGGCGGATTTGCAATCCGCTGCCTTAGCCACTTGGCTACGGAGCCTTCTGTCAAAACCTGCCCATGGCATGTCAATTGACTTTTCTGGTTGTAGTGAATGTACGAGCTTAGGTCAACACGAGTTCGGACGGATCGCGTGCTCTCGGTGCCCGGCACCGACTTCCTCTGCCGACTTCCCCCAGTCCGGCCGCAGATTGCTAGCATCCCGGCGCGTCTTGGGCAGGTGCCTGGCACCGATTTCCAGTCCGGCCGCAGATTGCTAGCATCCCGCCGCGTCCTGGGACAGGTGCCTGGCGTCCTTGGCAGGTGCCTGGCACCGACTTCCACCTGGCACCGATTTCCACCTGGCACCGATTTGGCCGCACCGATTTGGCCGCCGTATCGATACGCTCGGGTCGGAGCCCCAAGCTACGCGTCTTGGGCAGGTGCCTGGCACCGACTTCCAGTCCGGCCGCAGATTGCTATCATCCCGCCGCGTCCTGGGCAGGTGCCTGGCACCGATTTGGCCGCATTATCGATACGCTCGGGTCGGAGCCCCAAGCTACAGTGGATCCGCCGCGTCGGATGCCTGGCGTACTAGGTGCTCCTGGCACCGGGTTCCTGGTGCTGACGGATCGGACGGATTAGAGCAATAACTGCAAACAGCGTACCATTTTCAGTTTTTTTATGATTCGACCCTGCCCTGAGGGGAGTCAGACCGTTAAAATTAAGCAGCCTGTTGGTGGCTTGGAAGCTGCCGAAAATGTTTACACTTTCGATGACAACGGCCATGCGTCTATCGTTCGGACTCGAAGCCCGTCAAATACAAACCCAAAAACTGGCTCCTCGGATGATCCAGTCGATGGAGATCCTTCAGTTGCCGATCCAGGCGCTTCAAGAGCGGATCGAGCAAGAGATGGCGGAAAATCCGATGCTCGAGGTTGCCGAGCGCGACGAGAACCTGCCTGACGAGGAGCCGGAGGGGGATGAGCCGTCGAAGTCCTCGAAGACCGAGGACGAGCGGGAGTTGGTCGTTCGGGAGGATTCCTCAAATGCCGAGGATTTCGAGCGTCTTGAGAACATGGGCAATGACATGCCCGATACCTTTGACGATTTCCGTCGCTCGAGCAACCGGGTCCAAGAAGACTCCGACCGTCAACACGATTTGATGGCCAACGCACTCGAGCGGCCCGAGTCGCTCAATGACTATCTTCTTCATCAGCTTGCCGAGCTGGACATCGACGACGATGTCGAGAAGATTGCCGAGCGGATCATTTCTTGCTTGGACGCTCGCGACGGGGGATATTTCCACTCCTCTTTGATCGACATGCTGCCTCCGGACCACAAGCCTGAGGATATCCCCAAGGCGGAGGAGGCATTGCGGGTAGTTCAGGGCTTGGAGCCGGCGGGTATCGCCGCGAAATCGCTTAGGGAATGTTTGCTGAACCAAATCTCCGATGCGACGGAGATGGCCGATAAAATGCGGATCATCATCAACAATCACCTGGATGATCTGGCGGAAAACCGTATGCTAGCCATCCAGAAAAAAACTGGCTATTCGATCGATACGATCCAAAAAGTTCGCGAAGAGCTCCATAAGCTCAACCCCAAGCCGGGTGCATCGTTTATGGATTCTTTTGTTCCTCTGGTCACTCCCGATGTGCTCGTCGAGCAGCAAGACGATGATCAGTACGTGGTTCGACTCGTCGATGAGTATATCCCTTCGCTTCGTATCAGCGATTACTACCGTCGACGTTTGATGGATCCCAAAGCGACCGAAGAGGAAAAGGAGTTCATCAAGCGAAAGGTCGGAAGCGCGCAGTGGCTGATCGAATCGATTCAGCAGCGCCAACGCACTTTGGCCCGTGTAGCAGGAGCGATTGTCAAACACCAGCGGAAGTTTCTCGACGAAGGTCCCGAGGCGATTATCCCTCTGAAAATGCAGCAGATTGCAGACGAGGTCGGAGTGCACGTCACGACGATCTCCAGAGCCGTCGATGACAAGTGGATTCAAACGCCCCGGGGAATTTTCCCTCTTCGTAGGTTCTTTGTCTTCGGCACCCAAACGGCCGACGGCGAAGATGTCGCTTACGAGACGATCCGGCTCAAGCTCCAAGAGATCATCGACAAGGAGGATAAAACCCGGCCTTGTAGCGACGACGAATTGATGGATGAGCTCCACAAGCACGGCTTGGGTGTTGCGCGACGCACCATCACCAAGTACCGAAAGAAAATGGGGATCCCAAGCTCCCGGCAGCGGCGCGACTGGTCCAAGTAGACTGCATTCAAATGGCTTGCGCGACGCGATGCATTACCTAGGGTAGATCCAATGCTCTTTGGATTGGTCCCTGAAAGCCTCCTCTTGTGCCGTCCAGGACTCGGCGATCTGCTCCCAAGTCCTTCCTTGCTCGATGGCCAAGCGTTCTTTGCTCGATCCAAACAACAGATCGATAGCGATCGGATCGGAAACAAATTCATAGATTTCGCTTCGCCAGCCAAACCGCTCGGGCGACTCATTGCGCATCTGGATCAGCAGCGCCAGAGAGGTTCTGACCGGAGCGTAACGCTTTGCGTCGAGTACGTGGATTTGGACACCTCCGCAATCGATACCCGCATGCTTTTGGAATGTCGGACGAAACCATACGGGTCGAAACTTCACGCCTGGTAAATCCAATTGGTTCATCCTTTGGCTCAGGCCAATTCCATCGATCCAGGGCGCACCGCAAATCTCAAACGGGCGCGTCGTTCCGCGACCTTCGCTCAGGTTCGTGCCTTCGAGCAAGCATTGGCCGGGATAGACGATGGCCGTCTGGAGCGTCGGCATGTTTGGGGAGGGAAGAACCCAGGGGAGTTTGCACTCGTCGAAGTAGCGATCGGTTTCCCAGTTCTGACATGCAACAATGTGGAGTTGACCCAGTTTTGCCCCTGGATTTTGCATCGCGATGTTCTTTTGGTAGAGGGATGCAAGTTCCCCGATGGTCATTGCGTGTCGGACCGCGATGGAATGGACCCCGACGAAACTTTCAAAGCCTTTGCAAACCCCAGGGCCTTCGACCTGCAAACCTCCGATGGGATTGGGCCTATCGAGCACCAGTACATCGAGGCCCATCGGTAAGGCGACTTCCAAAGAGTACTTCATGGTCGCTTGGAAGGTGTAGAACCGAGCCCCGATGTCTTGCAAATCGATCACCAAGAAATCCAAATCTTGGAGTTGCTCAACCGTCGGTTTGAGGCTCTCGAAGTTCTTTCCATAAAGGCTCACGACTTGAGTTTGGATCCCTCTTGCTTCCTGATCTGCAACGCCGATGAGGTCTTGTGCTTGTCCATGGAGTCCGTGTTCGGGGCCGAAGATTTTCAGGATCTGAACCCCTGGGATCGTGCCGATGGCTTCGATACTGCTGCGTAGGTTTCGATCGATCGCCGCTGCATGGGTTACGATTCCGACCTTTTTGCCGTGAAGGATTTCGCTCGATTGCGAGAGCAGAACATCCAAGCCGCTTTGTGTCATCGCCTAGACTCCTTGGGTTGTTTCCGATGAATTGAGATCTGAATCGAGGTAGATCCAGGCGGGATACTCGACGTTCATCATGCAAAGTCCGCGCGCCGGAGCGGTTTGACTTTCCAGGGCGCGCTGTCGGGACTTTAGGCATTCTTCGAGCCAGATCGGATCGAATCGTCCTCTGCCGATTTCGACCAGTGCACCGGTGATGTTGCGGACCATGTTGTACAAAAATCCATCGGCTTGGATGTCGATGGTAATCTCGCGACCCTCAAGTGCATCGCTTTGGGTTACTTGGAGTTTTTGCACGGTCCTTATCGAGGTTTTGCGATTCGATCCCAGGGTTTCGAAGGCTTTGAAGTCGAGGGTTCCGAGCAGTTTGACGGACCCTTGTTGCATCGCTTGGACATTGAGTTCTCGAGGTATCCACCAGTGATAGCCGTACCTTAAGGGGTCTGGGACATTGGAATTGCGAATCGTGTATCGATAGCTCTTGGATAAGGCGTTTCGAATCGGATCGAATCGATCGACGACTCTTTGGCAGTGCAGCACGGAGATATCGCGGGGGAGGAATCTGTTGATGGCCCGCACGAGCTTGATCGGATCGTGGTTCCAGACCGAGGTTGAGAACGCGGCAACTTGTCCTTGGGCATGAACCCCCGCATCGGTCCGGCCGCTGCCATGGACGATGACCTCATGGCCGATGGCTTTGGAGATGCTGCGGGCTAGGACTTCTTGGATCGCAAGCCCGTTGGGTTGGATTTGCCATCCGGCATATCGGGTCCCATCGTAGGCGAGTCTCAGGGCGTAGGTCTTGGCCGATGCCGAATCGCCCGCAGTACCACCATCGAAAGTACGATGATCCGGGAGATCATCGGTGCGCATCGCAACGGACTCGGAGGGAACGGATCGAGAACTCGGGAAGTTTCTCTTTGAGCGATTTGAGGATTTGGGACTTCATGTAATCGAGTTCGCTGGCCACGACTTTGTTGGCTGCGAGGACCGTCAGTTGTCCTCGTTCGACCTTACCTACTTGGGTTTGGCTTGCGAGGCTTTGGCCGACGGCATCGGCCCATGCGTTTCGGAGCATGTCGGCCGATTGGATTGCCGAGTAGCCTTTTTGTTGGATGACTTTTCTCAAGACTGCCGAGATCTTCGAGGCGCGAAAACGCGATCCGCTCGATTCGGGGATTTGGCTTAGGAAGTAAGCTTCTTCTTTGTCATCCATACCGTTTGATGGCTACTTCTTGGACTTCTTTTTCGTTGCCGTTTTCTTTGTTGCCGTTTTTTTCGTCGCGGTGGTTTTCTTCTTTACGGCTTTCTTAGCTGCTCCGCTCGTCGAGCTGCTTTTGGTGGCAGCTTTCTTGGGGGTTGCTTTTTTAGCCTTAGCACTCGCACTGCTTTTGGACTTGGTCGCTCCGAAGATAGCCGACCAACCTTCAGCGTACTTCTCATTCGTTCCAACGCGCGTAATCGTCACCGTAATCACCTCAATGAAACACTAGAAAAATTCATGACCTGAACCAGATTGATGTAGTCTAGCAAATAGAACGCTTATTTTCGAGGGCTGCTTGGATCGAGCCGTCGCTAGTCTGCTTTGGAGGGACTGGTTCGCTGGACGGATGTCGCGGGGATCACGCTGGGGTCTTGGGCCGCCAGGGTGGCCATCTGCTGGATGACGCTTGGGAGAAAGACCACACCTGAGTAGTGGTCTGCGGGCAATTCGATGTGGTGTCCTTCGGGCAGTTTGGCCGCATCGGCGTATTTCTTGGAGCTTACCGGTGGGACGACTGTGTCGTGGGTTCCGGAGAAGAGCCAGGTCCGATCCGCCGCGGCGCGGTGTGCAAGTCGCAGAGGTTCGATCGAATAGAGAGCCTCTTTGGCTTGATCCATACTGATTCCGCTTTTGGCTAACTCCTGCCGGGTTTTGGCCGCATCGCGATCGCCGTTGGCGAGAACCCCATAGAGATCTCCGCCAGCAAGGAGGATCATCGAGCGATGGTAGACGGCATCGAGGCCGGTGGTCGTCGCGACGACGAAACCACCGAGGCTTGTTCCTTGGATGGAAATACGGTGCGGATCGATGCCGGGCAAAGCGCCGACGGCATCGTAAGCGCGTCGAGCATCGGCGATTCCTTGTTTGAGGCCGGCGATGAGCGTTTCGCCTTCGCTTCGGGTCGAAGCTGGGTTGCGTCGAAGTCCGTAGGAGGGGAGTTGAAGCAGCAGAGCATGGACGCCTTGGTTGCTGAGTCCTCGTGCGATCATTTTGCCGACGGTCATCCCGCGTCCTGATTCGTGCACGACGACGATCGCAGGGGCTCGGTCCAATTCCTGTCCTTTCTTGGAGGCTCGATACCATTCCATGGCGACCGAGTCGTTGATGGGGTCACCGCTAGAGACCGGGGAGGGGAATCGGACGATTCGATCGATGCCGCTGCGTTTTTGTTTTTCATCGGCATCATCGATCCGAACCTGAAAGGTATGCGGTTCCCAACACAGGCCATCTAAGCACTGTTTTGCGTCTTGGGAGGCTTCTTTGGAGATCTCCATGGCCAGGGAGTCTTTGGCTTCGAAAAGTCTTTGGTCCAGAGCGGCCGTGGACTTGGCTTTGGCCTTTGGAGGATACTGCTTTTCGATTTCTTGGAGCAACGCTCCGAGGTCGAGTTTGGTATAGGGCATTTCGGCAGCGGGCTTCGAGTGGCTCGCGTTGGCGACGTAGAGCAAGCCATCTTCGGGGACAAACAGGACGTTGTGAAGGTTCGATTCCATGGCCACTGGACGGCACATCAGTTGCATAGCCCCGGCCGCATCGATTTTGCCGTACTGTTGTTCGACGCGGTTGCGAAGTTCTTGCAAACGCGAGCCGGCCGAGAGGACCACGGCGTTGGGGATTCCCTGCCCGAGGAGTTCATGGGATTTTCCTGGCTCGACAAACTCGATTTTCTCGGGGGTCGCTGCGACACCGACGGCGGATTTTTCCTCTCCGTCGGCAAAGACATAATAGTATTCGCAAGTCCGAGGGCTTTGGCTCCAAAGCTGCTTGACCTCATCGAGCGAATCGCATTCCTCCATGGCTCGGCGCATCAGGGTTGCCATCGGCACTCCGTTCCATTGGCCTTCGCCGCGGCCTCCCATCTCGCCGAGCGAGATTTTCTCGGCGTTCATGCCGCTGACACTGCCGATGAATCCTGCGTATCCGATGTTGGCAAAAGGTATTTGTCCTTCGGGAGCGACGATGAAAGTCGTCGCTGCGTCTTGCAATCCGATAGCGGTCATGTAGTCGAGCACTCGGCCGTGATAGAGCTTGCCATCGACGGTCGCATTTCCCATCAGTGCGAAACCCGAGCAGTGGAAGAGTTCTGGAAAGACGTTCAAGGTCTCTACGAGTTGTTCATCGAGGTCGAGCGCCTTGGCCATGGCTCGAGTTTCGACCAAGTGCCGTTCGGGGATGTGGGGTTTGAGTTGGACATATGCGCGCTCGAGGTCTTTGCGGAACCAACGGCCGTTGGCGATGGTCTGAGCCAAGCCGAATCCATAGAGGACCGAATCGATGCATCGCATCGCCTCGGTCTTGAGCAACTGGCCGTGCGCTTTGCCGATTTGCTCGGGGGATCCGTACAAGAGGGCGACGCGTTGGCCATCGATCCAGCGAAGTTCCCCATGCTCGATCTTGCGAGATTTCTGGTTCGGTTCGGTCAATCGGCTCGAGGGTGCTAGGACTTCAGTCGCGCGTCGAACGCCCCGGGCGATGGTTCTTTCGATTTCCTCCCGAGCGATAGGCTCGATGTCATAATCACCCCAATGGCTTTGAATCCAGTCGACGGGGCTTTGGCCCTCAGGGCGCACAAAGACCTCCTTGTGCTCGTTGGATAGTCCGAGGGTTGCTTGTACATCGTTGATCGCAACCTGGACGATCGCTAGCTGACCCTCCGCACCGGTTTGGCTCAGGGTGATTCGAGCATCGTCGGTCACTAGCCAAGAGGTGGAGTCCTCGAAGGATTGTTGCGAGGTCGCTTTAGGCGCCAGAGGTTTGATTTGCTTCGAAGCCAACAGCAGGTCGGCTGCGGCACTGCCGTCGAGGAACTTGATCAACTCGAAAGGGGCTGCGATTTGCGTGGTCCCTTTGATGGTTCGTTTAAGGAGCTCTCTGCTGTCGAGGTGATCCTCGGAATCGACAGAGCCTTGACCCCAAAAAACCTTGCGATGCTTGGGCAGAACCACGGCCGTGAGATCTTCGGTCCGTACGATCGTCAGCGCGTATTCGGGATGCTTGAGCACCAGTTCGAAATGGGAATCCGAATGCCGAACGAGTTGAAGTTCGACTTGTTGGATTTTGTTATCGATGGGAATCGAGCCGACACCGCTGAGGGTGAACTGTGGGGTCTTGAGCTGGAGGGCTTTGAGCCACGGATCGAGTTGTGAGCCGAGTTTCGTAGCTGCGGCGGGTGTTGCATTCGATGGGTCTTGGGCTAAGGCACTCGTCGGCCCGCAGGTGATCTGCGCGCCTAGGATCGACGCGATCGCAAGGCGTTGGATCCATTGTGTTACGGTTTTCCGTGTTGAGAGTTTCCGTGTTGAGAGGTTCGGGGCGACCATGGAATGGAATCTCCGGGAGAAGAGGAGGGGAAAAGAAGTCGGGTGAGGATAGACTGCCGGTTCAATGTAACGGCTTACGAAAACGCCCCGCAACTCAGAACCGGTAGAAATCGGCAAAAAAGGGGGGCTCGGTTCCTCGACCAGGTCCCTTTTTAGTTGGTTTCCATGAGTGTTTTTGCTCGCAGGATCAGCTCCTGGGCCGATTGGCGATCGGGCGCTTCGGCAATCAGACGGACCAAGGGTTCGGTATTGCTCGCCCGGAGCAGCAGCCATCGATCGGCCCAATCGAGCCTGACTCCATCGAGGGTGCTGATCGAATCGGCTTGTAGTTTTGAACCCAGCAGACCGATCGATGCCTCGAGCTTTTCTTTGCTCAGGGTCATTTTGTCTTTGATCATCGAGTAGGTGGGCAGTTGACCGACGAGCTGCGAAATCGAACGTCCTGTAGCTGCCATGAGATCGAGGATCTGCGCCATCCCGGCGATGGAGTCTCGGACCAGTACCACGCGGGGATCGATCGGTCCGCCGCTCCCCTCGCCCCCGTAGAGAGCTCCGTGCTCGAGCATGCAATCGACGACATTGGCTTCTCCGACTTTGGATCGAAAAAACGGAACTTGGTGCTTGCTGGCCAAGTCTTTGGTCATCGAGCTCGAAGCGCAATTGGTGACCAAGGGTCCGCGATGTTGCATCAGAGCGCGCAGGATGCACAGCACCGGCGTGTACTCCTCCCCGATATAGGCTCCATGTTCATCGAGTAAGGCTAAACGGTCCGCATCGGGGTCTTGGCAGAATCCGACTGCAAAGCCACCTTGGGTAACGCTCGCACCGACAGCCGAGAGGTTTTCTAGGATCGGTTCGGGTGGGTGGCTAAACTGCCCGTCGGGCCGATCGCCCAGGATGACAAACTCGCAGCCTAGGGCCTCGAGCAAGCGGGCTGCGAGGATTGAGCCTGCACCGTGATTGCTATCGATGAGAACTTTCATTCGGCATTTTCGGATGGCTTGCGCGTCGACGGTCGCAAGGACCCGGTCCAAGTGGGCTTGGTGCGGGTCCTCGATCCGTCGGCGAAGGCCGATGCTTTGGATGGGGGCCCAAGTGGCCTTCTGGGGATCCTCTTGGCATTGTCGATAAGCAGCGAGGACTTGGTTGCCGAATGCGGCCGGAACGACCCGACCCTCTGGGCCGAAGAGTTTCATGCCGTTGTAAGGGGGAGGATTGTGGCTTGCCGATACCTGGATTGCACCGGCGGCCCCCAAGGCTTTTACAGCCACGCCAACACTGGGTGTGGCGGCCACGTCCAAATCGAGGCAGTCGCGTCCCGAGGCGACAATGGCCGAGGCGATCGCGTCGCACAGAAAAGGACCGCTGGTTCGTCCGTCCCGGGACAAGAGGACCGGCCCTGGACCTAGTTGGCTGCAAAATGCGTTGGCAAATCGGATCGCGACCTCGGGGGTTAGCTCCGAGCCGATGATTCCACGGAGTCCACTGACGCTGATGATAGGTTCGGCCATGGTAGGGTTTAGAAAAAGGTCCGGTTTTTCGGGATAAAACCGAAAAGCTAGAAAAGGTAGAGCGATCCCGAAGCCTTCGAGAATCGGAAAACTCCAGGGCATTCGACAAAACAAGCAAAGTTGATCCAAGGGGCCCAACCCCCCCGGGGATCGTTGCTTGACACCCGAATTTCACTAACTTACCATCGGATTTGTCTTAAAAATAATAGGACTGCCGAATATTTCCAACTATGCTAGGGAATTCTTGGCAAACTTGGCGATGATAGCCGAGTTCAGCGATTCAGCAGACGTTCCTTTTTTGTTTAACCCATCACGGCTGACCTCATGGACTTAATGGGAATGATAGTGTGGTTGGTGGTCGTCCTGACCCTGGCCCTATTTATCTGGATGATGGTCAAGTCCGTCAAAGAGTGGGGGGCATTGCATGCCGTCCTAGTCTCCTTGATGTTCATCCAGGTTTGGTGCTTTTTGTTCTTTACCGCTGGGGTAGCCTCTCGCCGCAACGGATACGTGAAGGCTTACGACACACTTCGCAAAAAGGTGGCTGACCGGGAGCGAGAACTCGATCAGGTCCGCACCGGCGATAAGCTCAACCCGAATCCCGACTTAGATAGCTACGTTCCAGTGACCAAGCAGCTCGAACGTTTAAGCGTCGAGCGAGGTCGGGTCTGGCGTGGAGCCAACGTTACAGGCCTTGCTCAGAACGAGGCTACTTTGCAACTCGGTATGGTCGCTCCGGTGATTCTCAATCCGGTCGATCCGGGCGAGGGTGCAGCACCAGCGGCCGCCAACGCTCCTGCTGGAGCTCCGGCAGTCGATCTTGGAATCACCGCCCAGACGATTGTCCATGTTTTTGGAGAGTCCAGCGACCAGCGGGGTCTACTGCCCTCGATTTACCTTGGCGAGTTTGTGGTCACGGAAGCTAATGCGGGGATTATCAAGGTCAAACCCACGAGCGTACTGACTGCCGAGCAAATCGCAGCCATCGGTTCGGGACGATTTCCTTCTTGGTCGGTCTATGAGCTCATGCCGCTCGATTCCCACGATGCGTTCGCTGCCGAGGGTTCCAAGTCCGAGGACACCGCAATCTTCGGTCGAATGGACTTGAACGAGATCGCCAATTTGCTCTCGATCGACCCGGCACTTGCGACAGCCGAACCGACCGGATTGAGTGTCAAAGAGGCGATCAAGGCTCGGGTTTTGCAGTCTTACCTCAACGACGGAGCCCGTCCCCCCGAGGGGACCCCGCCCGAGCAGGTCTATGTGCAAGTCGAGTTTCTTAAAGACTACACCATCGAGGTCGATGCTCAGGAACAGCGCAACGCCACCGAGGGTGGTTTCTACGATCTGAGCGGACGCTCCGTCGATGCGCGACTCAAGCGGGGCGAAGATGGGGCTAAGGTTTCCTTCAAGCAAGGTGACCGAATCGTTTTCGATTCGTCCACTTCCAACGACCTTGGTAAACAGGACATCATCAAAATCGTCACGCCAGTCTTTGTCCGCTCGCTCAACGATTACGAGTACGCATTTCGCGAAGTTCGCCGCCAAATCACCGCTGCCTTGCAAGACGCCGTGCTGATCCAACGCGAACTGGCAGAAATGCAGAAATCCCAAGGCATCGCTGACAACCAAGTCCGACTCGGTCAGGATGAACGATCCAAGTTGGATAAGGACTTCGCTCAGTACAAAAAAGAGCTTGATGTCATCGGTGCAGAAGCGACAAGACTTGGGGAAACCGTCCAGACAACCCGTTCGGAAATCTCGGCGACCTTCAAGCAAATCCAGGCCTTGCGCGACCAGATCGTCATGAAGCAAAAGGCTTTGAGCGAGTCGATCAACGCCCTCTCGGGCGCCACCAACCCTTAACGTCCTGAGTTGTTGAAGGTAGCCCGAAGTGGGTCTGTGCGGATTTGCATCCGACGCGCTGGCCTGCTATGCTCGATCCACTTGAATTCACGTGAAGCGTTCTGACCATCTGGGGTTCTCCCGAGGGGAGTTGCGCTTCGCACCCACCTGAGTCCATCCCCACCAAGAATGTCTGAGGAATGTCCCATGAGTGAAGCTTCAAAGCCCCATGTACAAGCCAGCCAACCCCAAGCACCAGCGCGCGGCCGCAGCGCCTTGGGACGCCGAGCCTTCCTAGCGACCGCCGGAGTCGCAGCGACGGCCGTGAGCCAACTGTCGGCCAAAAGCTATGCACGCGTTATCGGAGCCAACGACCGACTCGGAGTAGGGCTCATCGGCGGTGGAGTCATCGGCAAAGCCCACATGGGAGTCATCAACAATCTCAAAGAGAAAAACAACCTGCACCCGGTGTGCGTGGCCGATTGTTGGAAATCCAGGGCCGACGAGGCCAAGGCCACCATTCAGGCCGACCATGCCGAGACCGATTACCGCAAATTGCTCGAACACAAGGACATCGATTATGTTGTTGTGGCAACCCCTGAGCATTGGCACTGGACCATGACCATCGATGCGATGGAAGCAGGAAAAGCCGTCTACTGCGAAAAGCCGCTGACCCACACCATTCCAGAAGCACAAGCTGTCGTCAAGAAGCAAAAAGAAACCAAGCGACCGGTCCAAGTCGGCGTGCAGGCCATGTCCGACGATAGCTACATCTCGGCGGGCAAAGCCATCCAAGAGGGAATGATCGGAAAGGTACTCCAAGCTCAAATCGAATATGTCCGACGCTACAGCAAAGGCGCAGGGCCTTGGCGTGAACCGGACCTGGTCGCTCAGCACAAAGACAAGCCCGCCGACCTGGATTGGAATGCTTGGCTCGGGACGGCCCCAAAAATCGATTGGAATCCAAACCATTACTTCGAGTGGCGCTGCTATTCGGCTTACTCCGGCGGTATCTGCACCGACCTATTCATCCACCGAATCACTCGCATCATGAAGGCTTGCAATCTGCTCTATCCTCGACGTGTCGTCGGGATGGGCGGAATTTGGCAATGGCCAGATGGACGCGACCTGCCTGACAATATCGAGATGATCTGCGAGTACCCCCGAGGCATGACGGTCTACGTTCTTGGAACCATGGGCAACCGTGTACGCGTCGACCACTTGATCCGGGGTTATGACGGGACGCTCTTTTTCAACAACGATGGTTGGATCGCAAAAGATCCCGACGGTAAGGTCCTCGGACAACACAAAAAGACCGGTGGCGAAGACCAAAACTTGCACCATACCAATCTGCACAACCATCTTCGAAACGGTGAACCGCTCAACTGCCCAATCGAACTTGGTCTCGCCGGTGTCGTCGCCGTCAATATGGCCAACGAAAGCTGGCGGACCAACCGCATGATGGGTTGGGATCGCAAGCAGGAAAAGATGGTTCCAGCCGACCTTCTGAACGAAGGCCACCAACCAGAGGCCTAGATAACCCTTGGTCCATTGCCAGCCGAATCGATCCGATTTGCCTGCGATGATTCAGATTTTTGAGGGTGCGTTTTTGATCAATGACGTTAAAATCGAGTTTCCTTTCAACTCGATTTTATATCGAAAGAAAACGCTCAGGATATGGCAGAAGACTACTACAAAACACTGGGTTTAAGCCGCACGGCCAGCCCGGATGAAATCGCTAAAGCCTACCGAGGACTTGCGCGCAAGTACCATCCGGATCTGAACCCAGATGACGCGAAGGCCAAGGAGCAGTTTCAGCGTGTCCAAGTCGCCTACGACACGCTCCACGATGCGGAGAAGCGCAAGCTCTACGATCAATACGGGGAAGGGTACGAAGCGTACCGAAATGGTCCCTTCGGTGGAACCCAAAGTGGCCCGTCAGGCTTCGACTTCCGTGAAGCCTTCGGGAATTCCGAAGGCTTCCAGTTCTTCGATTTCTTCCAAGGTGCTGGGCCTGGTGCTCAAGCCACCGGCGATTCCTCCCGATCCCGTTCCAGGTCGCGGCGACCAAGTTCCTCGTCCGACTCCTCGTCGAGGTACTCTCCGCAATCCCCGTCGACCTCACCGGGCGATGTCACCGCCGAAATTTCCGTCCCGCTGCGTATCATGGTCGAAGGGGGAGAGGTCCAGTTCAAACTCAATCGTGGGAATGGGCGAACCGAGGACCTCAGCGTCAAAATCCCGAGCGATGTTGCACCCGGAAAAAAGATCCGTCTGCGCGGACTCGGAGATCCAATACGCGGTGATTCCAACGGCGACTTGATCCTCACGATCCAAATGCAGCCGCATCACGCAGTGAAGATCAACGGCAACAATATCGAACTGAAACTTCCAATCACCCTGTCCGAAGCCGTCTATGGGGCGAAAATCGATGTGCCCGCTCTTAGGGGGGACGTGACCATCCGCATTCCGATTATGTGCGACAGCGGAAAACGACTGCGGGTCAAAGGGCAGGGCCTCAAAGGCCCAGACGGACTTCGCGGCGATCTGATCGTCGAACCCTTGATTCAACTGCCCGAAG
>Ga0315904_10006138_pt1 | contig 16488 bp, 23 predicted proteins | sample LakEriMetagenome_6_FD_203529 | JGI IMG/M metagenome (GOLD analysis project Ga0315904, IMG submission 203529) | Freshwater fungal communities from buoy surface, Lake Erie, Ohio, United States - Buoy 12 MA120 | ecosystem: Environmental > Aquatic > Freshwater > Lake | place: USA: Lake Erie, Ohio... | reverse complement strand
GGCGCGTAATGTCGAACCCGAGCGGGACGTCACTCTTGTCGATGGAGAACAGCGTGCTGTGGCCGACCGTCTTTTTGTCTTTGCGCCGGGAGTCTTTGCGCTGCTCGTTGATGTCCGCGACGTGCTCCGCGACGAGCTCGTGGTCGATAGGCGCCTCGAGGCTCCCGAGGTACGTGATACGGCGGGAGTCGCCGACCATCTCCGGCGACGGGTACACGAACATGAGGAGGCGGTGGCGGGGGTAGAACGCGAGGTAGTCGTCGATCGTGTGCGTTGACCAGCTGCGGATGGACTCGTGGGCGGCCACGACATCGTGGCTGAAGTTGAGGGCGGCGAGTTTCGGGTTCTTGGCGTTTCTGATCGCCTTGTACGACGGCCAGTCGAGGCCGTGGGCGAGCACGCCGTAGCGGGAGATGACGACGCTCGCCGCGTACCGCCCGGTCGCGCCGAAGTGGACCGCTGTCGACAGGTCGTGCGAGCTCGGGAAAGCGCTCCCCCGGGGGTCGGCGGGGTGGGTGTGGAATAAGAAAAGGGCCGGCTGGGTCGCGTACTTCTCTACGAGCTCCCCCGGCACGGCTGCAAAAGTCGTTTCCGACTCCATCTCCCCCGCGATGAGGGGAGACGCTTCGGCGGCCTTGATGCGCAGCGTCCGCCCGTCCGAGTCGAGGTTAATGATGCCGATGTACTCGCGGTTTTCCGCCAGCCTCGGGTTCATCTCCGCGAGCACGGGCCCCCAGTCAAAGTTGGGGTCCTGGAGGACTGCGGTGCGGTCTTCGAGGTATTCGTTCGTGGCGGCCTCATTATCGCGGAGCTCGTCCCACGTCTTGAACGCGGTCCAGTGCTTTGTCTTTTTTGCCACGCCGCCCGCCGTGCCGCCCGTCGCCCTAGCCGGCGCCGTGTATTCGTCGGCGTCCGTTGGGTGGACGCCGACGACATCGGCCTCCGTGAGGGCTCTCGCATGCTCGTACAGCGCCTCGTGGAAGTGCCCGTGCTCGTGCCGGTGCGGTTCCACGGGGGGGGGCGCGCCGCCGACGGCGCGCCGGGGGACCGCCACGGCCGCGCCATGGCCGGCGCTGCCCCCGAGCGCAAGCCGCGGCGGGGGTGCTCGCGCGCGCCCCGGCACGCCCCCCGCGCCCGCGAGCGCCGCCCCCGCCGCGGCCGCCGCCCGCGCACCGGCGCTGGCGCGAAGGACGAGCGCGAGGAGCACAACAAGGACAATGATGAGAATAAAGACGACGACGTCCGCGTCCATTGTATTCTTGCGCGCAGACTTGGGCGGCGCACCGCGTTAAACACTAGGGGCTGAGAAAGTGCTTGTACTTGGGAGGCTCACTTCGCCCCTCCGGCCGCCCGAGGTACTCGTGGTATTTAAGTATGTGCGTGGTGTATTCCACCAATATGCCTTCCTCGGACTGCGGCCGGTCAAGCGGGGTGCGGAACCAGTATTGGGAATGACCGACCATCGTCGAAGATGGGTACGCAAACGCGTAAAGCTGGTGGCGTGGGTAGAATGCGAGGTACTCGTGTATATGGCGCGGTGCCACCCCATCGCCATTATGGGCCGCGACGATGTCGTGGCAGAAATTAAGGGCGGCGAGCCGCCAATTTTTGGCCCCGTGGATCGCCTTGTACGCCGACCAGTCGATCCCATGAACGAACACACCATAGTTGGATATAAGTACACTGGCGGCAAAACGCGAGACCGAGTCGAATAACGCGGAGGTCGCCAGGTCGGTCGAGGACGGAAAGGGCTCGAGGCCGTCAAAATGGGTATGGAATCTGAAGAGGGCGGGCCGGTCGTGACGCTTGCCCGTCTCGTGCGATACACGCGCGCTGCCGTCCGCCTCAACGCTAGTTTCCGACTTTTCGAGCGACTCGAGCCGCAACGTTCGCCCATCCGGCTCGAGGTTCGCGAGGCCGATGTACTCGTATTTTTCGGCAAGCTTCGGTCGCACAATGGCCAGCACAGGCTCCCAGTCGAGGTTGGGGTTATTGATGACCGCAGCCCTGTCCCTGAAGTATGCGGTAGTGGCTGCCTTGTCGGCGCGGAGCTCCTCCCATGTCCCGTACGAGGCCCAGTGACGTGCCGCCGCGGCGCCACCCACGACTTCATCCGGCGCCGTATATCCGTTGCGGCCCTCAAGCGGATGGTGCCCGACAATGTCGGCTTCCGTGAAGGTGAGCGCGTAGTCGTGCATCATCCGCGAGTGGCTTGAGCCGGCGCCGGCGCCGCCATGGCTCGCGCGAGCACCGCCATGGCTCACGCCGTACGCGGACGCCACAAACTCTGTGATTAGCGCGTGGTCGACACGCGACTCGAGGTTCCCCTGGTACGACACCCGGCGAGAGTCCCCGACCATTTCCGGGGTCGGATACACGAACAGGAACAGGCCATGCCGGGGGTAAAATGCAAAGTACTCGTCCATCGTATACCGCGACCAGCTGCGGATCGCCTCATGGGCACCGACGACATACTGGCACAGGTTAGATGCGGCAAGGTTCGGGTTTTTGGATTCGTGGATTAAAATAGTAGTCTCGGGCTGGACGCCATACATAAAGGCACCATACCGAGAGATAATAACATTTGCCGCGTGTTGGGAATATACTGCGGCTGCTAAGTCCCGTGAGGTCGGGAAAGGGTTGCCCTCCGGACGGTACTGAAACACAAGCAGCGCGGGACGAAGCCAGTACTCGCTTTCGCCTGCGGAGCTCGGCCCGAATGCAATGGCCCGCAGCGTCCGCCCGTCCGGGTCAAGGTTTGCGATCCCGATCGCGGCAACGCCAGCGGGCCGCACGGCATCGACCACCGCCCCCCATTCCAGGTTGGGCTCTCTGAGGATAGCCTTCCGGTCCTTTAGGTACTCATCGAATGCGGGCCTGTCTGCGCGAAGGCTGTCCCACGTCTTAAATGTTGTCCAGTGCGCGCTGCCGCCGCGCACCGCCGCGCTGCCGCCACGCACCGCGCGCTGTGGCATGGCTGGCGCGGCCGCGGCGGCCATCGCCACGGCGGCCGCAGCCGTTACATGCTCACGGACAATGAGCGCAAGGATCACCACAAGGATGATAATTAGGATAACAACAATCGTATCAGCAGGGGTGCACCGCATTGTGATCGCCTTATTACCTCCGCGAAAAAAGCGCGCCCGTGAGGGCAGCAGCGGTCAAACGCGGCGCGGTTCCGCGCGGCGCAATGGCGTCCAGGGCCACAAGTAGTGGCGCCGCGGCCATGAGAACGGCGTCAGGACCACAAACGGGAGTTGGAACTTGACACACTGCTCTGAGAAGCCCAACAGCTTGACCTGCTGGGTGCAGAACGCCAGGTCGACCGGGGTGCGGCGCGCCGCCGCCTCGGCGATGCCCGCCGCAATCGAGGGGCCAACGAGGAACTCCAGACGTTGACGGTCCCCGGACTGCAGCGCCCTCAGCAGAACTGAGGGCGCGTGGCAGTCCGCTGTGGCCGCCATCACATCCCGATCGGCGCTGTTCGCGACAAAGGCGACGGGGATGCAACTCCCGGCCCGTACGGTCGCGGCGAAGTTGACGTCGGCGGGCGCGCGGTCGATGACGGCCTCCGGGCCGTCCGTGAAATCCCCGCTGGTCTCCCTGTCGCCGTCGAGCAGCCGGACCACCGGCCCACGGAAGACCAAGTGGGAGAGCCGGACAACCCCAGCGGCGTCGCGCTCGACGGGCGCGCCCACGTCGAGGCCGAAACCGCCCGCCAAGGCGGCGCAGAGGTGTGCGGGCGAGTCCCGGTGTCGGTTGGGCTCGTACCGCACGTTGCCGGTCTCGAGGGCGTACCGCCCGCCCTCGGTCAGCAGGAGCTGCTTGCCGGTCCAGACGACGCCGTACGAGCTGATGATGGACGCTGCGTCAGCCACCTGTTCGTAGGTCTCGAATGCGCACAAGTGGAGGACGATGATGACACCTGAGGCATCTGCCCGCATCACCCGGAAGATAACTGCGTCGTGGACGCGCCACGCCTCCGACTTGAGCTCGGCCGAGACCGCCCGGATCAGCCCAGCCGGATCGGCACAATCCACCATGTACATGTTGTACGCCCTGATAGGCGCCCAGCGGTTCGACGCCAGCGTCAGCACGGTCAGCCCTGCCAAGACGAGCTTGCCAGTGGCAAGACAGCGAACCACCTCGGGCGCGCGTTCTCCAAGCACGGCGGCAAACTCATCTCTGGTGCGAACCGGAGTCACAGCGGCAGGCACCCAGCTACGAACGACGTTGCGTGAGTCAGCAGCGGCGTGGTCAAAGTCGCAATCCTCAATGGAAGTCAGCGGCATTGTAGGAAGAGTGCCTTATAGTAAAAAACATTCAAATTACACAATTGGCGCGTGCCGCCGCAAAAACGCGGCGGCCTGACTCGGCGCTGCATGCTCAGGCTGTGGCAAGCCATGTCGCCTGCGGCGTCGCGGTCGCTGTAAACGTACCCATGAGGAGAGTGACAAACACAAAAAAAACATTCAAAGTACCCGGCAGTGGCCGCGACCGCCGTCTTATCAGGTGCCGTGACCCGGCGGCGCGGCCGCCGTATAGCTCGGCGCCGCGGCGGCGCCGGCAAGCCACGGCGCCGCAGCCATCTCAGCCGCGGCGTCGGCAAACATCTCGGCAATCATCTCGGTCGCCTCCGCGGTCGTCGCGGCCGCCGCCGCCGCCGGCACGTGCACGAACTCGACCGCCATGCCAAATGTGGCAGCGAACGCCGCCACAGCTGCTGCGAAATCTGACATTGCGCGATTCTTGCACAAAAAAAAAGATTCAAATGTGGGGCAGACGCCTATCTGCCACGAGCAGACGCCTATCTGCCACGAGCAGACGCCTATCTGCCACGAGCAGACGCCTATCTGCCACGAGGGGCGCAGGCGCCCCCGCCGCCGGGCTGGGCGGCGCCGCGCCCGGCGGCGATGGTAAAAGCGGCCGCGGGGGCCGGGGCGGCCACGGGGGCGGCCACGGGAGCGCATACAACATGGGCGGACCCGGCCAGGATCTGGTCGGCCATCCATGCGGCGACTGAGGGGTGGGGAGTTGAAGACATTGTCGGAAGTGTATAGTACGAAAAAGGCATTCAATTTGCGGGGGCCTGTTTTATGCATGCGATGGTGGTGTCGCGAGCCATACTTCACCGCTCCCCCAGATGAGGAAAGCGGCCGAGCCGTTGAGTGCCGCGGGCATCGCGTTCGTCGTGATCGTCGAGGGTGGCACCAGGACAGGGCTGAAGGGCACGCCGCCGCTCCGGATCGAGGCGAGCAACGCCGCCGCGGCGTCCGGGGGTGTGTCCGGGTCCGGCACAAAGCTCTTGAGGATCGCCGTCGTCCCCGCAATTTCCGTGGGGTCGATCGGCTCGCTGAACGTGAAGGTAAGAGTTGGGAGAGGAGTCACACACTCGCCGGCGACACAGGCCTCACCCGCGGGACAGTCCGCGGGACACACCGACGGCGCCGGCGCGGGCAGGAACGCAACCTCGCGCAGAGTTGTCAGCACTTTGTATGTCGGCCGGGTTTGCGCGTACCACACGGCGGCGACAACCACGAGGGCAACAATGATCGCGGCGAGAAGCCGCTTCTTCGTGCGCCCCTTCATCGTATAACAGTCGCAGAATATGGAGTGCGACCGGCGTGCGCGCGGCCCCACTATGTGTAGCGGGACCACATCGTGTGTAGCCGCGCCCCCTGCGCCCTAATGAAGGGATAGATACGGATGTTGTCTCCCGTTTCGGGCGCCGTTGGCAGCGTGCCGCGGTACATCCCCGAGGGAATGTACAGAGATCCCGAGCCGGGCCCGCCGACTCTGCTTGGGCTCGCAGCCTGAGCCGAACCTATGCCGCTGACAGAGACGTTTCCATACGCCTTCGTGTAAATCACGGCGGGCTGCCCCACCCACAAAGATGTGTCCGGAGTAGCTCCCGTGAAGGTGAACCCGATGGTCACATTGTCTTCCGGGTCGGTGACCAAGCTGGTGATTTCCAGACGGACGGTGTCTTCCACAAGGTAGTACCAGGTTGCGATGGCCAGGATGACCAAAAGGACAACCACCGCAATGAGCAGCTTTGTGGCGATCCCCATACTGCACGCATATACGGTATGGAAAAAAACAGCTCGGTGTTTAAAGGTTGCGCTGAAGCTGTCCGCACAGACGGTCGACAGCAGCGGCGTCGACGACGGTGGTGGCCGCGTCCTCGAACCGGAGACGGCGTCTCCGCCGCTGCCGCGCGGGAAGCGGGCTGAGAACATACTGAGCGCGGGCGGGGCTGCGGCTGCGGTCGCGAACCTCGCTGCGGTCGCGAACCTCGCTGCGGTCGCGAACCTCGCTGCGGCGGCTGGGGCTTGGGCTACGAACGGGATGGCGGCTGGGGCTTGGACTACGTATCTCGCTGCTAAGCTCACTAAAGCGTTGCATCACTAGGGCAATCTCTGCGGCGGTCGCAGTGGCGTCCGTAGTGGCGTCCGTAGTGGCGGTGGCAACGTTTGCGTCCGCAGTGGCGTCCGCAGTGGCGTCCGTAGTGGCGTCCATAGTGGCGGTGGCGACGTCTGCGTCCGAGGCGGCGCCGCCCGCAGCGGCGGCGCCGTCCGGCTCGTAGTCGGGCTCGAGGTCCAACCCGTGGTAGAACTCGTGGTCGGACCCATATTCGCTCTCGCGGTCGCTTTCGCGGGAGTCGTCGCGGTCACAGTTGCAGCCGTGGCAGCAGCCGCGGCGGCCGATGCTGAAGGCCATTGCAAGTAGATACTGGTTGTGTGTCCTAATCAAATTTACACCAACCAGTGCAGGATCTTGCAGAGGACGCCCCCAGTCCCATCGACACAGGTGTCGACAGCCCGGTACACGGTGAAGAACAGCACCAGAAAGATAACAAGCACAACGATCGCCCCGTACATCGCAGCATATACGGGGCGGAAAAAGAATGCGGCACGGCGACACTGTCAGACTCGGCGCAGGTCGGAGCCCTCGTGGCGCAGGCCGATCCGCGCGAGCTTTTTCGCGAACTCGGCCCGCTCGCGGGCCGACGCCCCCGGCGGGAGGCTGCCGGTCTGCAGGCCGACGATTTCCAGCGCGGAGAAGGTCTCGGCCTTCAGGACGTAGTCGTTGAACGCGGTCCGCGCGATCGGACAGTACAAGCCAAGGAGGTGGTAAATCGCGTCGGCGTAACTGCGGATGTCCCCCTGTGCCGCCGGGTCCATCCGCAGCGTGAGGAACCCGAGCAGGTTTCGCAGGTTGGTCTTCCAGTAGAAGGTGGTGTAGACGCCCACCGGGAGGATGATGCGTGCGATCTCGCGGCTGACGCCGGCGCGCAGGGCCGCCTCGTACGACTCGCGGACCATCTCGTAGGCGGCTTCCATGCGGGCCCAGACCGTCGCGGCGGCGTCGGCGGCGAGCGGGGCACCGCTGCCCTGCCGGTTCGCCGACGCCTGGGCGCTGAGGTGGTCCGGGGCGTAGAAGTCGGTGCGGAGCTCGCTGTACCGCGCCGACTCCTCGTTGAAGGACCCGGAGCGGTGCCGAAACCACTGCCGCGCCGTAAAGATCGGCGCCCGGACACGAAACTTCAGCTCGATCATTTCGAACGGGGTCATGTGGGACGACCTGAGGAGGTAGCGCAGCAGCGCCTCGTCGCTGCTGATCGTTTTCGTGCCGGCTCCGTAGCTCACGCGGGCCGCCTGCACGATGGCGGCCTCGGGCCCGAGGTCCCCCTTCACGACCAGCCGCGGCATGACATCGATCAGCCGAACCGAGCCGAACTCTCCAATCGGCACCTCGCACTCTCCCGGCGGGGGCATCGCATCGACCAATGGGGCAGCGTCGGCGTCGCCCGCCGGCGAGACGGGCGCAGTCGGGATGTCGGCCTCGGGCGCCGCCACGGGTGCCGCCGGGATGTCAGCGGGTGCCGCCACGGGCGCAGCGGTGAGCGCGGCGCTAAACGGGCGGATCGCCGGCGGCGGCAGGAGCGCCTTATTAACGCGCGCCGAAAACAGTGTTGAGGGGGCGGGCGCAGACGCGTGCGCCGGGGCAGCCGCCCCAGCGCTGAGACGCACAAGCTTCGGGGGGATGGGCGTTCCGGCCATTTGTGGGTATATACGGTGCCGTGGGGCAAATTCAAAAGTGGTGAGTGCGGCTGTCGATCCCACAATTCAAAGGAGCTCGGCACAGCCATAAGAGCCCATGGGGGAACTTGCTCGGGCGGGAATTGTGACCGTGGCCACCATAATCCTCCTCATCATTGTTGCGGTCGCGGTCGTACTCCCCTACGGGATCCTGGTCCGCGCGACGGAGTGCGGGCATTTTCACGCGGCGGATCGGGCGCCGCGCGCAAAAATATCCGAAGTGTACGACAGCCTCAAGACGGGTGACATTCTTCTCTTCGCATCATCGGTCCCCGTGCTATCGAATATCGGCATCACGCAGACCCTCTACAGCCACGCCGCTCTCCTGTGCCGCAGCGGCGACATCATCACGACGTCGGAGGCCCAGATGGGCGCCGAGCTGGTGCCGGCCGCCAGCGCCACCGCCACCGGCGCCGCCGCCGCCACACACATGCGTCCCGGAGCAGCGTCGGCGCCACTCCTCACGCGTATCAAATACTATAGCGGTCGGGTGTACGTCATGCGCCTCTCGCGCGAGCTCGACTCGGCGCGCGAACGCCGCCTGACGGCCGCCGCCGACGCGCTCCACCGTGCGGAGTACCCATACCCGACCGCTGCGCAGGCCTGCGCCGCGGCGGTATTCGGGACCCCGGCGCCGGCACGCCACTGTTTTCAACACGTCGCGTACCTTCTTGGTGTGGCGGGCCTCGGGTTCGGCTCCGGCGCGGGCATTATTCAGGTGTGCCGTGACGTATGCGGCATCGCGAACCGCCCCCTGGCCGACGGGTTCTTTTATGAGTCCCCTATTGAGCTTCTCTACGACATCGACGCGCTGACATTTTAGGCCGGACAAAAAGCGCGCCCGAGCCCGCATCAGGGGGCTGTGTCGCACCAGTCAATCTCCCACGGGTGGTCGCCGCCGATGTAGTGCCATACGATACCCCCACACGCGATCACTGCGGCGACCTCCGGGTGCATGCGGTCAAGGGCTGACATGAGGCCACCAAACGCAATATGCCCTTCGTCGGCCAGTCCACCTTCCTCCGGCCTGTCCAGGTGGAATACTTGCCCGGGGGTATGGACTGTCTTCCACAAACCGTTTGCCATCCGGGTGGCCACTCCCTGGCGTGGCCACATGGGCCCCTTGGCAAGCTCCGCGCAGGCCTGGCGGATCTCTCCGGCAAAGAGTGGTGAGCCACGGATCTGTCTAAGAATCCCATTGTCGCCGGCCGACATATACGTGTTGGCGGGCACGGCCGGCGCGGCATCCGGCACGGCATCCGGCGCGGCATCCGGCGCGGCATCCGGCGCGGCATCCGGCACCGCAGCTGGCGCCTCGACGCAGACAACGGTCCCGCCGCGGAGAACGACAAAGCTGCCCAGGGCGGCGGGAGTCTGCCGTCTCAGGTCCATCGCAAATGCGAGGATGGTCTTTTTGAGACGGTCGAGCTTGAAATGCATTGGCATGCCCGCGGGTGTTGTTCCGAGGGATTCTTTTGGCTGCGCCATGACCGTATATGCTAAGCCCCCGCTTGATTCAAAAAAAGCAGGCGCCCGCGCGAGACGCGCGCCACTGCGCGCCACTGCGCGCTACTACGCGCTACTGTGGAGTCTGGCCAGGCCCGCCGGGGGTTCTGCCGCGGGCATCACCTGGAGACACGGCCGGCAGCTGCTGTAGCGTGTGTACACCCGGTCGGACGCGCGGTCCCAGTGCCAGTAGGACAGGCACGAGCAGTCCGGCGCGCGCAGCTGTGGCAGCCGTGACAGCAGCGAGTTGACCAGCGTGTGTAGCGCGGCGCGATCCCCGTCCAGCGCCAGCTGCGAGTCCAGCGCTTCGTAAAGAGCAAGAAGCTGATCACGGCGCGACGCGCGTGTCGCGCTCGTGCTCAGCAGATCCGGCAGGTGGAGCCGGACCAGGCGCAAGATGAACCCTCGGCACTTCAGCGACAGGGGTCGCGTGCAGGCGTCGCCCTCGCGCGCGTGGGTCACGCACCGGCGAGGCGGCCCCGTATGGGCCAGCCCGCACACGGTTTGCAGCGGGGGCTGCCCATATTCGGCGAATGCCACGCAGTTGGACACCTCGCACTGGAACCCGCACACCGTGTCGTACACGACGATGTAGGCGGTCACGGTCGTCGCCGCGATCGCTGTGGACGCGGTGGTGACAGCCGTGGACGTGGTCGCGGCGGCAGTCGCCGTTGCTGTGGTCGTTATGGCGGCGCTCATGTCGTAGTATCCAGGGCCAGGTTCCGATTCAGTTTTGGTGGAGCCAAAAACATGGCTCGCGGCCCTCAGCAGCTGCTGTTCTCAGCAGCTGCTGTTCGCAGCAGCTGCTGTTCTCAGCAACTGCTGTTCGTAGCAATCAGCACAGTAAGTGCATTTGCGAGCAACATAGCCATAGCGAAGTACGACACACCGCAGACCACCGCGATCCGGTCCGCGTCCGAGTCCACGACGCCCATGCCAACAATCGTAAAGGTAAAGATGATTGCAATCACGGTCGTAAACAACGACAGTCTCGTCACCGCGGCCGCCGCGGCCACGCTGCTGGGTGGCTCGGCGACGGGCAGCGCCCGTGCTGTCGGCGGCGGTGTGGGTGCCCGTGCTGGCGCCTGTGCCGATGGCGCCGGCGCCGACCGCGGCGGCAGCAGTGGCACCCGTGCCGACGATGGCCCCCATTCCATGTCGGAATCGGAGTCGGCGCCGGCAGCGGCAACGGCGCCGGGCAGCCGAGACTCGGACGGCCGGGACTCGGACGGCCGGGTCTCGGCTGGCCACAATGGCAGGTCGGGAAGCCGGCTGAGTTCCTCAAAGGACGGCTCAGGCACCGGACGATAGCTCGGCACATTGCGCGGCGGCGTGTTGCGCGGCGCAATAAACACACTCAGCGCGCAGGACAGAAACAGCGATACAATTACCAGGTAGGAGCCCAGCATGATAAGGATCGCCACCGCATTGAAATTACCAAGGTCACCGACGACAGAAACTGCAGTCAGAATTGCCGTGATAAAGGCAATCGTGGCAGCGCCACTGAAGAATATGCCGCCACAGGTTGAGGTCGACATCGTATCCCTATAAAAAACGGGGTTCAATTTTGCAGCCTTCAGACAAACCCGGGTCCGCCGCAGAAAAGGTACCCCGCCAGTATCATGGCCACATCCAGATATTCACGCCGGACAGTGGTAGTGACCCACAACAGGTTCATTTTTTGCAGCGCTCATCCGGGTCTCCTGATGGCTTATCAGGCGACGAGCCATCGGATGCGCCATCGGATGCGCCATCGGATGCGCCATCGGACGAGCCATCGGATGCGCCATCGGATGCGCCATCGGATGCGCCATCGGATGCGAACTCAGACAAGCCAAGCGAGTTCTCGGCATCGAGGTAGTCTTCACGGGCGGCTTTCGCTGCGGCCCTTGCGATCGCAGCGGTATTGGATGCCATGGTGGCCAGCACATCGGCGACACCCGCATCGGGTGCGTCGACGGCCTTTGCCGCGGCGGCAATCTCCGCAGCGTTTTCGGCTCCAAGTTCAGCTTCCGCGGCGGCTGCGCTGGCATCCATGGCGGCACCCGCCGCCGTGCGGCACTGGCGACGGGCCTCTCTCCGGGCCCCAACCGGCAACAGCGAGGCCTCGCGAACAATTGCCGCAATTGCCACGGCGGCGCGGCGAGCGTCATCGGCCTCGGTTTGAGCGTCATAAGCAAAGTTGCTCACCTCGAGTGCGTCCCTGGCCACGAGCAGCTCGTAATACCCGATGAGGTCCGAATTTGCACGGTCGGCCGTATGGTCACTGTACCCGTCATTTGCCGCGGCAACACACTCATTAAGTTCACCCATGGGTCCGAAGTTCAAGAACATGGCAAAAATCAATTTTGGGCACTGTCACGCCTAGGCAACGTACCGATGACGCGAGACACAATCGTCGAGGACGTTGTAACGTTTGCTGACTACCATTACTGTGAAGGTCACCACACTTGCAATGTTCGGCACCACAACAGCGATAGCGGCTGCCGCGCTGGATGCTTGGTATACAATGAAAAAAAACCGTTCAGTTGTTGATTGTGTGTACCCCTCACATACCGCTGGCATCCACCATTTCATCGTCGGTGTCGACGTCCGCGTCCGCACCGGCCACAGTCGCCAGCGAGGTCTCATCTGATGTGGTCACGGCCACGGCCACGGCCACGGCCGTGGCCGTGGCAATGGCCGACGCCATTTTTGCCGCGGCGGCCGCATGTTCCGCAAGAGCAACGGTAGTTTCGAAGACATCATCGAGGGCTGTGGCCACAGCCACAGCTCTCCAGTGCGACGCGACGGCGACGCCGCTCGCCGCCACGGCGCAGACCACCGGAAGAAGGTGCCTGTCCGTGTCGGCGAGACACACAGACACCCCGGCCAGTATGGCCGCGGCCCCCATGCAGGTCATGCACAAACTAATTTCCGTCACCGCCCCGACGGAGTACGCAAGCGTGTCTTTGATGCTCGTGGCAGCAGAGGTTGCCGCGGCAGCAGCGGCCGCGGCCGCAGCAGATTTATAGGAAATCTCAGCCATTGCTTATACATGGAATGAGGGGAATTCAAATGTGCGGACCCGAAAAAAAACACCGAGGTAACCCGTGGCTCAATCGTCGTCCGTGCCGCTGTCCGCGCCGCTGTCCGGCGCCGTGGCAATGGTCGTCGCGTCCGCCGCCGCTGCAACGGCCTCATCGAGCGCAACGGCCACCGCCGACGCCGCCACGTAGGCCCGGTGGCTACACAGGGCAATGACACCACTCAGCATTGGGAACACCCAGCTGTGGGCAGTACACGTACCCAGAGCGGCCACCGCGCCACCCGCAACGACCCAGTAGAACCCGGACCAGTTAAACGCCTCTTCTGAAATGGACCTCGCGTCCTGCGCGCGTCGCAATGCGGTTAGCGCAGCGGCCGACATCTGCAACAAGCTATGTAACTGCCTACTCGATTCAAAAATGGCGACTACGCCGCGGGAGCCGCAGTTACCGCGGTCGCGGTGGTCGACCTCGCCCCGGCGGCCACAATCGCCGTGGTATACAGGCCCATAACCACAATCGCCGTGGTATACAGGCCCATAACCAAAATACTATGTAGTATGATGATTAACACCACGACGCACCGAATCAGAGAATCTGACATTATGGGTAAGCCCAACCTGGTTCAAAAAAAAAGCGTCCGGCCGGTTACGGGCGTCGGGACTCGCGGTTCGGCTTGGCCGCTGCCCAAATCGCATCCCGCGCGGTGCTCCGCGCAGCCCGCAGAGCATTTTTGGTGTCGACCTCCGCAGAGAACACGGCAATGGCCGCTAAGGCCCCGGCGACGATTCGGCTGCGGGCCACCACAGCGGACACCCCCGCAAGCAGCGCGGCGCCCGCGGACAAGTGTGCACAGAACGCAGCCCGACCCAAAGCGATGTCGACATCGACCATATGGTCGATGACTGTGTCGGTGGGGGGCACGGCCATGGCCACAGTCGCGGGAGCCACAGTCGCAGCCGCAGCCACAATGGCAAACATAGTGGTCAATATACATGCCCGGGCGGGGTTCAAATTTGCGCACGCAGTTGGAAAAAAAAACCGCTGCCGGATCAAAGGTTATCCCGCAAGGCGAGTATGGTCCCTCCGCCCGGGATTCAAAAAGAGCGGACCACACGAGCTTAATAGTATTGTCTGCAGTCCTGGCACATACAGCCGAACGGCTCGTGTGCTTGCGCGGCGGCAATGCTCGCCCGGTGAGACTCGCGAGAGGCTCGCAAGTCGGCAAGGCTTTTGTCAAGCTCGCGAATCTCATAGGCCAAGTGAATCGTCCCGGCAATCATCCCCAATACGGTTGCGCCCACTACGCCCGATGCGACTCGGGGGATTTTACCCGTGTGGGCGTCCTTCCTGACCCGCATAATGAGGTCGGCACCCGCTGCGATGGCTGCCGTCCCTAACAAGTATATTTCGGATGGCATGGCGGTATGGTACCTCCGCCCGGAATTCAAAAAGAGCGGGCTGTGGTCGCGCTCAGACGGGCGTGTCTGCCCCAAGCAGCGCCGCATACGCCCCGGGGAGTTCAGTCGGAGTAAGGCCGGACCCAAGGGGGGCGGTCACGTATGTCCACTCGAGCGGCCGCCCGCGGGAGTCCACCAACGCCGATGCGGATACGTTTTCGAACTGTGGTTGTGGGCTGCGCCAGGTCCCCACAAGGCGCCGCTCAAAGACCTCTGTAGCCGAGAAGGCTGTGACCCGCCCTGGGGATTCGGGTGCCTCCGTGAGGAACTGCCCGCAGATGAAGAGTGCCGGGAATGGCTTGCCCCCTTCGGCAATGACGACCCAGCATCCGGGGTATGGCGGGGGAGACTCCTCCGACGCTCGAAACAGCCGGGGGCAGGCATCGGCCGCGTGCGCCAGCGAGCACTCAAGGACCTCTGCAGTGCAAGTGGGCAGCTGCAGCGTGCGCCCAATGATGCCGGGGATTCGATTCATGGTACAGGTAGTGTTTATACAAAAAATAGCATTCAGTTTTAGCGTGGCGCCGCTGCGGCGGCAGCCACAGCGGCGGCAGTAGCGGCGGCGCCGCCGCTACAGCCGCCCAAGGTACCGCATGAGCTCCGCAACCCGCGGGTCGCTCGTGTCGGGGGCAGTCCGCTCAAACTCGATACTGCCCCCGGCCGACAGCCGCGGCCGGAGCTCGAACAGCTCGGGGATCACACGGAGCTTGACATCCCCGACGTAGAAGTCCGTACCGTCAAAGAGTGCCGCGAACTGATCGCGGGCCGTAACGATGAGTACCCAGAGTCCCTCCGGGGAGGCTTCTCCCAAATGCCTTGGTGTGTTCTCCGGGCAGGGCCGGACCACCGCCGGCACAGCTTGGCCATTGCGGCAAATGGTCAGCTTTCTTCCGATCGGAAAGGCCATCTGTTGTATTTAGATAAAAACAGCATTCAGTTTTGGCCTCGCGGCGCACAAAAACGCGGCAGCGGCGGCTGCCGCGTCTAAGGGCGCAGCGCCGCAGCGCGAGCTCCAAGAGCTTGGGCTTCCTCAAAGGCGCGGGCCCGCGCCGCCACCCTGGCGCGGTTTTCTTCGTTGATTGCAATCAGGGAGGCGATCGCTATGGCGCCCACCACAATGGTCAGAATGAAGAAGGCCGGGTGGATGATGAAGACCACCATGAGCATAAGTGCTGCGAGCAGCGGAGCATCGAGCATGTCGGTGGCAGTGGCCATGGTGTTGTCAGTGTGCAGGTCAGAATCTTTTATCAATTTTGGCGATTGGGCAGCGGCTGGGCAAAAACGCGCAGCGGTCAGCCGCCGGCGGCGCTGTCCGCGTCGTCCGTGTTGGCTGTCGCCAGCGCGTCGATTGCGACGGCCAGCGAGACGTCTACCGCGAGGGCCGCCACCGCGGCGTCTTCCGCGGCGGCCTCCGCCTTTGCATAACTGGCATTCACCGCGGCCATAATCAGATCGCCTCGCCAGATCGCCACCGCGCCAGCGATCCCCACTGCCGCAGCAATCACCGCTGAGGGCAGGTGGATGCCATGGGCGAGGGTGCTGCCGGCAGCCATACCAATAATCGCGGCGGCCGCGCCGGCCACCGCCGAGTATACACGGACGTCAAGCATGCCGCGCGCCGCAGCCGCGGCCGCGGCACGAATGCTGTTTTGCGCGGCGCGGACCCTGGGGGCCGCCGCATTGCTATAGAACATTTCTTGCACTGTGTCTTATCCAGCACGAGAAAGCCATTCAAAAATATAGGCGAGCGACCCTACACTGTAATGGTATGGATGGTGTCTCCGTAGTCGGCGCCGTGCTTTGCATACTCCAGGCGCCCGCCGAGCCGCTGTTCGAGAAAGCAAGCCTTGATACGTTCGCCGAGCGGCAGGACGGTCGGTGAGTGGCAGTCCCGCGTCCAGACGGAAAGACGGTAGATGCTGCCGCGCCGCGATGCAACGACGCCGACGGCCTCGCCGCTATCGTCAAAGCTGCCCCCGAAGAGGCCAAGGCAGATGGTCTCCCAGGTCGCCCGGGCCGCCGTGACATTTGCGGGGATCAGCACGCCCGCCGTGTTCGTGATGGTCACGCCGACCATCCACCGGCCGCCTTTCGCGTTATCCTCCCAGGTGGGCTTGACCCCCTCCGCAAAGTAGCACAGGTCAGCGCCGAGGCTGATCGCGTCGACCCGGACAAAGTTCAGCGCGCCCCACATGTCGGCGACGGTCGCGAAGCTCCCGCAGATTTCGTTGGTCCGCAGCGAGCCCTTCGCCGGCGGGCGGCTTATCCAGACGACCCACTTCCGCGCCAGCGGAAGCGCGGCGGGGTCCGGCAGGGCAGCCGCGGGCGAGGCCACCGCGGCGGCGGGCAAGGCGGCCGCGGCCGCCTCGGCCTCACACTGGTCACACTCGCAGG
>Ga0315904_10006137_pt1 | contig 16488 bp, 8 predicted proteins | sample LakEriMetagenome_6_FD_203529 | JGI IMG/M metagenome (GOLD analysis project Ga0315904, IMG submission 203529) | Freshwater fungal communities from buoy surface, Lake Erie, Ohio, United States - Buoy 12 MA120 | ecosystem: Environmental > Aquatic > Freshwater > Lake | place: USA: Lake Erie, Ohio... | reverse complement strand
TCTACACGGGCGAGAAGCCGAATCGGGCGATGTATCAGATGGTCTGGTACTACCTCATCGGCTTGGCCAGCCTCAAGGAACTCGAGGCCTTCATTCGAACACGACGATAGTCCGCGCTGGCGCAGCCACGGCCTGATCGGCGCGCGGGGTTCGATGCTGCGCAGCTGAGGCGAGAACTCAGCGAGGGGCTGCCCATGCCCTCGAGCGGGCTATGGGAGCAAGCGCAGCCAGGATGGCGAAGCGCAGCGGACATGCAGAGAGTCGAGGCCTGGAGGGCCGAGACGAACGTCCGGCGAGAGGGCGTGGGTAGCCCCGAGCCGCCGCGATGGACAGACACAGGTTGAAAACCTGTGCTACGGGGGGCACCGAGCCAGGCCAGATGCGGGTCGACCCGTCCTGCATCTCTCGTGCCGAACAGGATTGGCAGGATGCCCGCAGCGAACGTCCGGCGACGGGGCATGGGCAGCCCCGAGTGATGACAAGACGAGCAAGGAGAGTCACAGGTTGAAAACCTGTGCTACGGGAGACGTCAGCCGGAGAGGACGGCGGCGATCGGCTTGCCGTCGTTGCCGATCTTGAACGGGCGGCCGTTGGGGGCGACGAACTCCTTCTCCCATGGCAGACCGCAGGCCGCGGCGATCGTGGCGTTGAAGTCGGCCACGCTCACGGCGTCGCGGTCGGGCACCCGGCCGCCGGCATCACTGGCGCCGTGAACGACGCCCGGCTTCACCCCGGCGCCGGCCAGCACGGCCGAGAAGACGGCCGGATGATGATCGCGCCCTGCGTTCTCGTTGATCTTCGGCGAGCGGCCAAACTCCGTGGCGAGCACCACGAGCGTCGAGCCGAGGAGGCCGCGGGCCTCGAGGTCCTCGAGCAGGGTCGCCAAGGCCGCGTCGAGTTCGCCGACCTTCCCGGGCAGTTCCTCCCAGAGTTCGCGGTGCATGTCCCAGCCCCCCATCTCCACCTCGACGCAGCGGACACCGCTCTCCACGAGTCGCCGCGCGAGCAGGCAGCCCTGGCCGAGCCGCGAACGGCCATATCGTTCGCGGGTCTTCTCGTCCTCACGGGCGATGTCGAAGGCGGCGAGGTCGCCGCTGCCCATGAGCCGCACGGCATCGGCATACATGCGGTCGTAGGCCTCGATCTGCCGGCCGGCGTGCTGCTGCTTGAAGTCGCGGTCGATCCGGTCGGCCAGCGCCAGCCGTCGCTCGAAATTGTTCTGCGTCAGATAGGCGGGGCGAGCGATGTTCTCCAGGCCCCGCGCCGGATCGGCGAGCGGCACCGGCGTGACGGCGGGGTCGAGGAAGCCGCAACCAGGGTGCTCGTTGCCATTGCCCACGAGCACGTAGCCCGGCAGGTCGCGGCTCCGCTTGCCGAGCACATGCACGGCCCACGACCCGAACGACGGGTGGCGGATGCTGTTGAGCTGCGGGTAGCTCGTCCGCATGAGGTAGGTGCCCTGCTCGTGGGCGCCGGTCTCGGTGGTGAGCGAGCGAATGATGGTAAGCCGATCGGCGAGCCCGGCCAGCCGCGGCAGGTGCTCGCCAAATCGGACTCCCGGAAGCTTCGTGGCGATCGAGGCGGTCTCCCCCTGCTCCTCGCGGCCGGGCTTCGGATCGAAGGTGTCGATGTGGCTCATCGCCCCGCGCATCATCAGCGTGATGACATTCACCCCTCCGGCGGCCGCGTCGGCTGCGGCCGACGATCGCCCCGCGACCGATTCGAGGAGCGTGAGGCCAAACGCGGCCCGGGCGGCGTTCCCGAGGAACGTACGGCGGGCGAGTCGGTCGTCGCTGATCGCTGGTGAGACTCGCATGGCGTCCTACTGAATGAAGAGGAACTCGCGGGTATTGAGCAGGGCCCAGATGAGGTTGCCGCAGCCCGTGGCGGGATCCGACGCGGTGAGTTCCTCAATTGCAGCCTGCCGGTCATCCGCGGACGGCTCGTGCGACAGCACCGTCAGAAAGACGACGTCCACAGCCTCGTCGGCGGCGTGGGCCATCACCGTCTCATACGCCACGGAGCCCTCTTCAAGCATCGCGTGGGTGATGGGGCCGTTGAACATCGCCAGGATCTGCGGGATCGTCGGCACGGTCCGCCCGCCCTCGATCGTCTCCCGGTCGCTCTGGCCGAACTGCCTGAGAAAGTGGCCCAGCGGCAGCGGCGTCGGCATCTCGCTCGCCTTCAGCAGCCACTGCCCCCGATACCCGCAGACCTTGGTCAGCCGCCGCTGGTAGGCCCCCGGACCATACTCCGCCACAAACCGGTCGAACTGCCGGTCAACGTCGTCAATCGTGGCGGTGCGGAGATCGATGCCGGCCACCTCCGCGATCTCCGCCGCCGTCGGCCGCTGCACGCTCCAGGGATTGCGGGCGATCAGGCCCACGATCGAGTCCCAGACCTGCTCGGCCGTCATCCGCCGCAGTGCGGGCCCTGGGTATCGGAATGGCACGCCGGCGGTCGGGTCGTAGACCACCGCCCGTCGCTGGTAGGTGGAGGTCGAGACGAGCACGCGGACATACTCGCGGAGATCGAAGTCGAGCCGGAGCACGAGATTGGTGAGTTGCTCGAGCAGTTCGGGGTCGCTCGCGGGATTCTCATCCCGAAAATCATCGACGGGCTCCACGAGGCCCACGCCCATGACCTTCTTCCAGAGCCGGTTGGCGATCGTGCGGGCGAACTGGCGATTCGTCCGCGACACCATCCAGGCGGCGAACTGCTCGCGGCTGTCGGCGTTGCGGACGCTGGCTGGCACCTTCCCCCAGAGCAGTTCCCGTTCCACCGGATCCGACGGCTTCGCGTCGTCGTACTGGTAATCGTGGGGAAGTTTCAGCGCGGTGTCGTGAAAACTCACCGAGGTGGCATTGGCCTGGATGAACTGCACCAGCGCCGCGGTCTTCTTGCCCTTCGTTTCACGAGCTTCCTTGACGAGCGTGCGCACGGCTGGCGGCGGCACCGGCTTCGCCTCCTTGCCCGGTTTCGGCGACTTCACCACACTGCCGAGCCGCGTCCGCGTGCCCGCGGTGAACGCCGCAAGTTCGTAGAACTGGTGCTGCGTCCAGTGATCGAAGGGATGGTCATGGCACTGGGCACAGCCGATCTGCGTGCCGAGCAGCACGCGAACGGTGTTGTCCACGTAGGGCAGCGGCATGCCGTCGTCGCGAAGCTGAAAGCCGACGGCGGGATTCTCCCAGAGGCGGCCGTCGGCCGTGAGCATCTCGCGAACCCAGTCGTCGTAGTGACGGTTCGTGCGGATCGAGTCCTTGATCCACGCGAGGTAGGGCTCGAAGACGAGGTTCTTCTGCGGCCGCTCGGAGAGACGCAGGACGTCGGCCCAGTAGTTGTAGAAGTGGCTGACGTAGTCGGGGCTCACGAGCAGCCGCTCGATCAGCCGGTCGCGTTTGTCGGAGGCGGTGTCGCGGAGAAAGGCCACCGTCTCCTCGTACGTGGGAATCCGGCCGGCGAGTTCGAGGTGAATCCGGCGGACGAACTGGGCGTCGTCGAGAGGTGGTGACGGCTCGACGGCATGCTCCTCCCAGCGAGCGGCAAGGTGCTCGTCGATCGCCGCGGCCTCTCCGTGAATGCGATCACGACGGCCGGCGTTGATCGCCGCCACCTTCATCGCGGGCTCGTCAGCGACGGCTGTCACCGCTGTCGGCAATCCGGCACGCGGTGCCACGCGGCTGGGCTTCGCCCGATCGGCCGCCAGGCACGTTGTGGCCAACACCACGGCGGCCATGGCCACGGCGAGGCTCGATCGTGTCCACTCGCTTAGCCCGATCACGGCATCACCCTCGTCGGTCACTCCGCGACAAACCCTGCGCGAGGAAACGCCCGCGGCCTCACGGCCGGTCGGCTTTTCAATACCACGCGGTTCATATGCGATCCGCATCCCTTGAACGGTGACGAACTCGAAAGGTTTCGCCCCGCCCGCCTTCCGAGAGTCTACCGCCCGGATACCGTCCCTCCCACGGCGGCGGCGGCGAGGTCGTCCGCCGACGGCGTGCGGCCGGCGGCTCGGGCCAGGGCGAGCCGGCACCAAGCGTCGGCCGGGGCGAGGGTCGCGTCGTCGCCCGAGGCGTCGGCGTGGTGGGCGACCGCGAGCACGCTCACCGCGTCGCGGACCGCCGCCGAGAGCACCCCCACCTCGAGTTGCCGCTCGGCGAGCGACCGGCCATTCCGGCGGATCGTTCGGTCGATGCCGACGGCCAGCCGCGACAAGCGCCGGCGGGCCCGCGCGGCGTGGTCGCGGAGCCGGCGATCGAGAATCATGTGATCGCGACGGGCGGCGCCGGCCGCGGTCGCCACCCGCCAGGCGAGCCATGATCCCGCCTGCTGCCACAACGCGGCGTCGCGCGAGGCCGCGAGCGGATGGTGCTTGGCGATGCCCTTGAAGAGCGCCAGACCAAGTAGGTCGCTCTCCCCCTCGTAGACCGTGACGGCAAAGTGGTCGTGGAGCGAATCGCCGAGCGGATGGCCCACGAGGAAGGCCCGACCACCGTGCACGCCGAGCGCGTCGATCGCCGCATCGCGGACGCAGTGGCTGGCGACCACCTTCGCCGTGATCGCCTCCCACTCGCCGCTCTGGCCCTCGTCGATCGCCGTGGCCGCCCACGTAGCCAGCGCGTCACAGGCCACGATCGACGCGGCGATCCGGCCGAGCCGTCCCTGAATCAGCTGCCGCGACGCGATCGGCTGCTGCCAGGTGACCCGCCGCGCGGCATGGTCGCGGGCCTGGCTGAGAAGGAGCCGCAGCGTGCCGGCCGCCTGCGCGGCGAGCGTGACGCGGCCGCGGTTGAGGCCGTGCCAGATGACACGCATCGCGTCGCCCGCCGCCCCTGGCTCAAGCACGTCACGGGGATCGACCTCGAAGCCGGTGAACTCGAGGGCGGCATTGTGGGCGTGCTTGAGCGGATGGAGCAGATACCGGCGGAGCCGAAACGACGACGTGTCGGCATCGGGCAGGCGGACGACCACCACGGCGGGCTTGCCATCAAGCACGGCCAGCACCTTCACGAGCCGCCCGTAGGTGGCGCCCGTGATGAACATCTTCGTGCCCGTAAGCAGCAGCCGGCCGTCGCGGTGCTCGAGCGTGGTTGAGCACCTCGCCAGATCGCAGCCCGCATCGGGCTCGGTGGCCGCGAAGATGGAGAGCGGCCGTCCCGCCGCGAGGTCCGGCAGCAGCCGCATCTGCTGCTCAGCCGAACCGAAGCCCGTGAGCGCGGAAACCACGCCGATCGACGAGTGCACGGCCAGCGTGCCGGCCGCGGTCGGCACGTTCGCCGCGAGTCGCGTGATCGCCCTCGCAAGCTCGAGCATCGATCCGCCGCTGCCGCCAAACGCCTCGGGGACCGCGATCCCCCACAGGCCGGTGTCGCCAAGCGCCTCTTCCGACGCTCTCGAAAACACCCCCGAGGGAGGTGGCGGGGCGTCGGCGAGCGGGGCCGCCTGATACGTTTCTCCTGCGAGCGGATCGTAGAGCGTCCGCTCCGCGCGGAGCCGCATGATCTCGGCTTCCGCCCGGTCGAGCACCGCCTCGATCCGATCCTGCAGCGGCTCGGCTGCAGCCGCGGCAGCCGTCGCGAAACCTCCGTCGCCACCACGCCAGAGCGCCGACATCACCGACGACCGCCGCTCGTCCGCGACGGCATTCTTCTGCCTGGAGCCGTTCATGCTGGAGCCGTTCATGCTGCCGCGCGTCTCCCTGGCTCCCGGTCGCTCGATCGCTTCCACCGCCTGAAGCACGCGGTCGTGATAATGCCGCTCGATCGCGCCCCGCTTCAGCTTGAGCGAGGGAGTCGCCTCGCCGTGGGCCGTGTCGAACGCCCGGTCTGCGATCACAAACTGCTTCACCCGCCACGACCTCGGCAGCGCCGCCTGCCGGCGGGCGAGCCGCCGGGCGAGCCAGGCTCGCACCCGCGGATGAGAGACTGCCTGCCGACGGCTGAAGACCACGAGGCCCAGCCGCCGAATCGCGGCGCGGAGCACGGTGGGCTCAGGCACCACGATCGCTATTGGCCGCCGTTGACCCGCCCCCACCACGCACACCTGCGCCACCGCGTCATCCTCAGCGAGGGCCGCCTCCACGGCGGCCGGCGGCAGCTTTACGCCGTTGGCAAGCACGATCACGTCGCCGAGCCGACCACCAATCCGCACGTGACCGTCGGCGTCGATCTCGGCAAGGTCGCCGGTTTCGAGCCAGTCGCCGGACTCAGCGGCGACGGGCTGGGCCGACCCGCCCCGGGGAGCAACCACGCCGATCGCCCGGCTCGGCGTCTTCACGAGAAGCTGGCCCCGCGTGGCAGCACGCTCATCGATCCGAACCTCGACGCCCGGCACCGGTGGCCCCACCATGCCGACCTTGGCGATTCGTGGATTCGCCAGCGCGACCACCGGCCCAGCCTCGGCGAGCCCGTAGCCCTCGACGAGTGGCACGCCGTGCGATGCAAAAAACTCGGCCGTCCGGCGGCGGAGCGGCGCACCGCCGGAGATGCAGACCCGCACGTCGCCCCCGAGGGCCGCGGCGAGATCGGGGATCCGCCCGGCCGACACAGCCCGCTCCAGCCGCTCGAAGAACGCCGGCACGCCGAGGATCACGGTCGGCGGCGTAGCCCTGCAGGCGTCGAGCACGCGGCCCCGCTCGCGAACCACGTTGAGGCAACCGCCGCGAACCAGCGCCGTGCCGAGGTCGCCGGTGATCGCGAGCGAGTGGCTCAGCGGCAGCCACGAGAGCCGCACGTCCCGCGGAGCGTCGAGAAACACCTCGGCAGCCGCGACCGCGTTCGTGACCAGCGACCGCTGCGAATGCATCACGCCGTGCGGCACGCCCGTCGTGCCGGAGGAGAGCAGGATCGCACAGCACGCCTCGGGAACGCACTGCCGGGCAAATGCCTCGACGCGTTCGCGAACGACGGCGGGAGTTGCTGCGAGCCGACGCCAGCCGTCGCCGCCAAGCCCCACCGCCGCCATGCGGCCGCCCGGGGTGAGGTCGAGCGTGATCCTCACGCCCACGTCTTGGGGCCGGAGCGACCCGAGACCGCCGGAGAAGACCACGCCCCGCGGAGCCAGCCAGTCGAGCTGAGCACGATGCTCGTCCTGCGAGCCGTCGGCGTGCAGCGCCACGTGGACGACGCCAGCCAGCAGGCAGGCGAGATCGACGATGATCCAGTCGGGCGAGTGCGGGCCGACGTGCGCGAGGCGGTCTCCGCGTTCCAGGCCGGCAGCCGCGAATGCGTCGGCGAGGTCCACGGCCGCGGCGATGATCTCGCCCCACGTCCACGAGCAGGCACTGGCTCCGGGGCCGGCCGCGAGGCCGTCCACGATCGCGCGGCGGTCGAAGGAATCAACGGCCCGCGCCGTCAGGAGTTCGACGAGCGATGCCGCAGCCTGGCTTCGAGGCTCGTGGCTTCCGGGCTCATGGCTCCCGGCCGCAGGATGGGCCTCGCAGCAGGTCGGCACCCCGGGATTCATCGGCCAACCCTTTCGAAGAGGACGGCGATCCCCTGGCCGAGACCGATGCACATCGTCGCCAGGCCGTAGCGGCCCCCGCCGTCGCGCAGGGCGTGGAGGAGCGTGGTGGCGATCCGCGCGCCGCTGGCGCCGAGGGGGTGGCCGATGGCGAGCGACCCGCCGCGGACGTTGACCCGCGTGGGATCGAGGCCGAGTTCGTCGATGCAGTGAAGCGCCTGGGCCGCAAAGGCCTCGTTGAGTTCGACGAGGTCGATGTCGGCCAGGCCAATCCCGCGGCCGGCGACCCGTGCGAGCAGTTTTCTGGTGGCGTGGATCGGGCCGGTGCCCATCGCGGCCGGCGGCACGCCGACCACGGCCGTCGCCACCACGCGGGCCAGCGGCTCGAGCGACTGCCGCAGGGCCTCGGCCTCGCTCATCACGAGGATCGCCGCGGCGCCGTCGCTCACAGGCGCGCTGGTCGCCGCTGTGATCGTGCCGAGCCTCGGCAGAAACACCGGCTCGAGCGCCGCCATCGCCGCGAGGCTCGTGTCGCGGCGGATCGATTGGTCTGCCACTGCCTCCATCACGGCTCCTGCCTCGTCGTGGCCGACCACGCGGACGATATCGTCGTCGAACAGCCCACCCGCGCCGGCCCGCGCGGCCTTCTCGTGGCTGGCCAGGGCAAACTCCTCCTGCCGCCGCCGTTCGATGCCGTGCGCCGACGCGAGCTGCTCGGCCGTGAGGCCCATCGAGAGCATGCCGCGGCTCGTGCGGGCAAGGGCCTGCGGGTGAATGTCGACGGCCGACTCCATCGGCAGGTGGTGCATGTGCTCCACGCCGCCGACCACCTGCACGTTCTCCGCGCCCGCTGCGATCGCATGGCAGGCCTGGGCAAGGGCCTGCAGCGACGAGCCGCAGAGCCGGTTGACCGTGGTGGCCGCCGCGGTGAAGGGCAGGCCCGCCATCAACGCCACGGTACGGGCCACGTTGCCGCCGAGTTCGCCCCGCTGCTGCGTGGCTCCGAGCACGACGTCTTCAATCGTCTCCGGGGCCACTCCGCTTCGCTCGACGACCGCCCGCACCACGGCGGCCGCGAGTTCGTCGCCGCGGACGTGGCGGAAGATCCCCTTCGCAGCGTGCGCTCGGCCGATCGCGGTGCGGCAGCAGGCGACCACGACGGGCGTCGAGGCGGGGTCACGGACGGCAGATGAGGCGCGAGCGGTCATGGGCACGACTTCATGCGGTAAACGGCCGGCCGCTCGAGGCGTGGGCGAGGAGCCGCTCGGTCGGCTTCATCCGGGCTCCGAGTTCGGTGAGCGGCTCCAGCCGGCGAACCACTTCGGCGGCGCCGAGCGAGTCGCCCCAGGCGAGCAGGCCGCCACGGAACGCCGGAAAACCGAGGGCATGAATCACGGCGAGGTCGATGTCGCGGCTGTCGCGAACGAGCCCCTCGTCGAGGACACGGAGCGCTTCGAGCAGCATCGGCAGGAAGAGCCGGTCCACGATCGTGCGGTCGCTCGACTCGCGCGGCGGGTAAGCGTAGCGGGCGATCACCTCAACGGCCTTATCGTCGCGGCCCACGATCCGACCGTGCGGGCCGGATTCCGCATACCGGTAGAAGCCCGCAGCCGTCTTGCGACCGAGTTTTCCCGCCTTCACGAGCGCCGGGATCACGGGCGAAGCCTCGATGCGGTCGCCATACGCGGCGCTCAGCACAAGGCCCGCATAGAAGGCGGTGTCGAGCCCGATCATGTCGTAGAGTTCGATCGGACCCAGCGGCATGCCGAAACTGCGGGCGATGCGGTCGAGTCGCTCCGCAGGCACGCCCTCGCGGAGCAGTTCACCGGCCTCGTGCAGGTAGGGCATCAAGACGCGGTTGACGAGAAAGCCCGGACTGTCGTTGACGACGACCGGACACTTGCCGAGCCGCTTGGCGTGGGCCACCGCGCGGGCCACCGTGGCATCGCTCGTCGCCGGCCCGCGGATCACCTCGACAAGCGTCATCCGCCGCACCGGGTTGAAGAAGTGCAGCCCGCAGAACCTCGCGGGATCGGCGAGTCCGGCAGCGAGGCGACCGATCGGATTGGTCGAGGTGTTGGTGGTGATCACCGTGCCGGGGCCCACGGTCCGCTCGATCTCGGCGAGCACCTGCTGCTTGACATCGGGCCGCTCCGTCACGCTCTCCATCACGATGTCGGCGGCGGCGAGAGCGGCGAGGCTCGTGGCGGTGCGCAGTCGGCCAGCGAGTTCGACCGCACGCGCTTCGTCGGGCCGCTTCGCCAGGCGATCCCAGGCAGCTTCCTCCAGGATGCCTGGGACGCTCGCGGCAAGGGCCTCGGGGTTTACGTCGATGACGGTGACGGGCAGGCCGGCCCGCAGGTGGCTCGCGGCGATCCCCGCGCCCATGATGCCCGCGCCCACGATGGCCGGCGCGACCGCCGACGCCGGTTCTCCGCCGGAGGCCGCATCGACGCCGGCGTCGCGGCGATTTCGTTCGCCGATGGAAAAAACCCGGAGCAGATTCCGTGCGACCGGCGTTGCGGCGAGTTTGGCGAAGGCTTCCGATTCGAGTCGCGAGGCCGTTGCGGCATCGACGGACGCCCCAGCGAGGATCGTGCGGAGGATCGCGGGGGGGGCCGGATAGTGGCCGCCGGTGCGGCCGAGGATCACGGCGGCCATGGTGGCCTCGAGAAACTCCCGCTCCAGCGGATCGAGATCGACGGGCCCGGCCATGCGGCGACGGCGGGCAGCGATGAAGCCGTCTTCGCCGCGGAGCACGAGCAGCCGCCGGGCCGACTCCAACGCCTCTGCGACCGGTGCGCAGGCGTCAACGATGCCCAGCCGCGCGGCGGCGGGCCCATCGACCGGTTCGCCCGAAGCCGCCAGTTCGACGGCGGGCCCAGGCCCGATCAACCGGGCGAGGCGGACGGTGCCTCCCCAGCCGGGCAGGAGGCCGAGTTTGACCTCCGGCAGGCCGATCGAGGTGTGTCGCTCGGACGTCGCCACGCGGAGATCGCAGGCGAGAGCGAGTTCTAGGCCGCCGCCAAGGCACGTGCCGTCGATGACTGCCGCGGTCGGAAACGAGGCGGTGAGTCTCGCGAACACGGCCTTGCCGCGGTCGCAGAGATCGGCCACCTCGGAGGCAGGGAGCGTGCCGAACTCCTCCAGCCGCGATAGATCGGCGCCAGCGAAAAAACTGCCGGGCCGACCCGACAGCAGAATCAGTCCCCGCGGCGGATCAGCGGCGAGCCACTCGAGGGCGTGGGAGAGTTCCTCGACCACTCGCCGGGTGAGCACGTTCTGCCGATGGCCCGGCACCGTGAACGTGAGCCTCGCGAACCCGTCGGCGTCTCGCTCGACGGCCAGCGTCTCCAGATCACGGTCGATCGCGGGCATTTCGGGGTGCTTTCGTCCGTTTCGCTTGCCTGGAGGCTCAAAACCGCTAGTGTATCGGGAGTTTTCCCGGGCTACAGCGGCCCCGGCGGTCGCCGCTGGGGTGCTTGGAACAGGCTCGGTCTCGAGGCACGGAGGATGCAGCGTTCATGGCGAACCACGCTCATGAGTCGACCCGATCGGGGTCATCAGGGTTGTCATCTGGGTTCTTGACCGGATTCACCGTGTCGGGCCGGGGTTCGATGGTGATGCAGGCAGCCGTCTGGCTCGCGCTCGTCGCCCTCGCCGTCGCCGGGCGGCTCTGGCAGCCCTCGTGGAATGGAGAACCGCTCTGGCATGCCACGCCGCTTGCCGCCGTGGCGCTCGCCGCCGGGTTTCTCTTCGCCAACCCCCTCGTCGCGGCGACCGCGCCCCTGGCCGCCCTCGCGATCAGCAACCTCGCCCTGCCCGGATATGGCAGCCTCGGCGTCGCCGCGGTGGTCTATGCCGCGACCGCTTGGCCGGTATTGCTCGGCACGTCGGGAATCCTCGGTCGGGAGCGGCCCCGCTGGCTGGCGGTGGTCGGCGGCAGCCTTGCCACCTCGCTCGTCTTCTTTTTCAGCACCAACTTGGCGCACTGGGCGTTCATGGCCGACTACCCGCGCACAATCGCTGGCCTGGGCGAATGCTTCCTCGCCGCACTGCCGTTCTACCGCTGGATGCCGCTCGGCGATGTCGCCTGGACGCTCGCCACCTTCGGCCTGATCATGGCCGCAAGGATCGTCGCGGAGGCTGCTGCGACTCGCCGGCTCCGTCCGCAGGCGGTTTCAACCCGGCCGCTTGACTGACCGAAAAACCGGTCGAGAATGATTCGTGCCTCGGTTGGCGGCGGCCCTTTCGGCTTCCCTCGATCGCATCGCGCCGCGGGAATGGCGGAATTGGCAGACGCGCCAGGTTGAGGGCCTGGTGGTAGTAATACCGTGCAGGTTCAAGTCCTGTTTCCCGCATTGCTTCTCTGTTTCTTCCGCGAACTCCGGCCGCCTCGCTCCGGGTCCCCATGACCACGAACCCAGACCCTTCGGCCACGGAGCAGACTGAGCCCGTGGTTGCCGCAACGCAGCCTGAGGCCGCGTCGCAACCAGAGCCAGACGCTGCAGGCTCTCCGCGTCGGATCCAGATTGGCACCCAGCGGCCTGGCGTGACGCCGCCGTCGCTGGCGCCGAAGTACCAGTACGTTGCTCCTCCCGCACCACAAACCGACGGAGCAGGAGCAACCGCGGCAGGCGCCGAATCGACGGCTGCGCCACACACCGCTGCAGCGGGTGACGCTCCAGCAGGTGGCGAACCGCGGCCGGACGGCCGAGGACCACTCGAGGGCGGCCGCGGCCGCCGCGACCGGCGGCGCGACGACAAGCCGCGATCGTTTGCCGACGTGCTGCCGCCCGCCCGCCGCGTCGCTGTCCCCAACATCCGCGGCGGCCTCGACGAGGATCTCGAGGCCGACTTCGAGGCGGCGCTTGAGGGTGTCGCGATCGATGAGTTGCTCGAGGCTGGGGCCACCGCCAAAGCCGAGGCACCGATCGACCCGGGCACGCGGCTGATGGCCACCGTGCTCTCGGTCGGTCCCGACACAGCCTTCGTGGATCTCGGCGGCCGCCGCCAAGGGGCGATGAAGCTCGCTGGTCTTCTCGATGCCGGCCTCGATCTCCCCGCCGTCGGCGATTCGATCGAGGTGTCGGTCGGCTCGCGCAACGAAGACGACAACCTCTACGACGTGGCCCTCGCCAACCGCGCCGTCTCCGTCGAGGACTGGTCGCAGCTTCAGGCAGGGATGATCGTGGAAGCCCGCGTCACGGCCGCCAACAAGGGAGGCCTCGAGTGCGAGGTCGCCGGCCTCCGTGGCTTCATGCCCGCGAGCCTGGTGAGCACCTGGCGGATCGAAAACCTCGAAGAAATGGTCGGCCAGACGCTCGACAGCCTGGTCACCGAGATCGTTCCCGAGGCCCGCCGGCTCGTGCTCTCGCGGCGGGCGGTCATCGAGAAGCAGGCCGCAGACGCCAAGACGAAGATGCTGGAGACGCTCGAGCCAGGGGCCGAGTTCGACGGCATCGTGCGTTCGGTCCGCGAGTTTGGCGCGTTCGTCGACATCGGCAACGGCGTCGAGGGCCTGATCCACGTTAGCGAACTCTCGTGGGATCGCGTGGCCAACGCGGCCGACGTGCTCAAGGCCGGCGAGAAGGTCCGCGTGGTGGTCAAGAAGGTGGACCACGAAACCGGCAAGATCGGCCTCTCGGCCCGCGACCTGATCGAGAGCCCGTGGAAGCGAGCCGGCGACAAGTATCACGTGGGCGCCACCGTGAAGGGCGTCGTGAGCCGGATCGCCCAGTTTGGCGCTTTTGTGAAACTGGAGCCTGGCGTCGAGGGGCTCGTGCACATCTCCGAACTCGCCACGCGACGGATCCGCAGCGTCAGCGACGTGGCCCGCGAGGGCCAGCAGGTGGAGTGCCGCGTGATCACGATCGATCCAGACGGGCAGCGGCTTTCGCTCTCGATCAAGGCGCTCGCACCGGCCCCTGCGGCGAAGGAGCGACCCGTCGCCGAGGAGCCCGAGGCCGACGAGCCTGAGGCACCGCCGCCAGTCGTGAAGAAGCGGAACACGCCCCTCAAGGGCGGTACCGGCGGTAACCAGTCGCAGGGCGAGAAATTCGGCCTGCGGTGGTGAGCGGCGGCGGCATCCGGACTGCGTAAAAGCCCAACGCCATAAGGCGTGGCCGCCCCCTGTAAAAGCCCAACGCCGTAAGGCGTGGGACGCGGCCGAAACAAACGCCGCGTCACGCGTGACCGCGCCCGAGGCCTTACGGCCTTCGGCTTTCCCAAACCGGTCAGAGTCCTTGCCGGTAAAAGCCCAACGCCGTAAGGCGTGGGACGCGGCCGAGATAAACGCGGCATCATATCCGACGTCATCACGGGTGACCGCGACCGCAGCCGAGGCCTCGCGGCCTACGGCGTTCACGAACCGGATCAGCCGCCGATCGTCCGCTTGCCCATCCAGGCGACGAGCGGTTCTGGCACCGTGATCGTCCCGTCGGCGTTCTGGTGGTTCTCCAGGATCGCAATGATCGCCCGGCTGATCGCCACGGCGGTGCCGTTGAGGGTGTGCACGAAGTGCGTGCCCTTTTCGCCCGGCGTACGGTAGCGGAGGGCGAGCCGCCGCGACTGGTAATCGGTGCAGTTGGAGGTGCTCGTCACCTCGCCCCACTCCCCTGCCTCGCCGCGGCCGGGCATCCAGGCCTCGAGATCGAACTTCCGGTAGGCCGGCCCGCCGAGGTCGCCCGACGCCGTGTCGATCACGCGATAGGGGATGCCGAGTCCGTCGAAGATCCGGCATTCCAGGTCGAGCAGGTGGCCGTGCATCGCCTCACTCGCCTCGGGAAGCGTGAAGGCAAACATCTCCACCTTCGTAAACTGGTGCACGCGGTAGAGCCCGCGGGTAGCCCGGCCGTGCGCGCCCGCCTCGGTGCGGAAGCAGTGGCTGATGCCGCAGAGCTTGAGCGGTAGTTCGGCCGCCTCGAAGATCCGCTCGTGATAGGCGCCGCCGAGCGTGATCTCCGCGGTGGCGATGAGCGAGAGGTCGGAGTCGTTCACTGAGTAGATCTGCGTTTCCGGTCCGCGGGGCATGAAGCCCGTGCCTTCGAGGATCGAATCGCGGGCGAGATCGGGGGTGGTCATCACCGTAAAGCCCTCGCGCATGAGGATCTCGACGGCATACCGCTGCAGGGCGAGCTCCAGGAGCACCCCGTCGCCGGTGAGGAAGTAGAAACCGTGCCCGGCCACGCGGGCCCCCGCCTCGAAGTCGAAGAGCTTGAGGCGGCCACCGATCTCGACGTGATCGAGCGGCTTGAAATCAAAGGCCCGGGGAGGGTGCTGCCCACGGCGAATCTCGACGGCGGCGTCTTCGCCCCCCACCGGGGCGGCTGGGTGGGTGAGGTTGGGCACGGCGCGGAGGATGGCATCGGCCTCGGCCACGATCTCAGCCGACCTCGCCTCGAGCGCCGAGATCTCCTCGCGGAGCCGGCGGCCCTCGGTCTTCTTCGCCTCCCGCTCGGCCGCGTCGGCCGCCTTGCCGATCGACTTGCTCACCTGGGCGGCGGCAGCATTGAGCCGGTCGATGTCGGCCTGAAACTGCCGCCGCAGTTTGTCGAGGGCGGCAAACTTCGCGATGTCGGCCGACGAGCCGCGGGCCCGGCAGTTGGCGGCGACGAGATCGATGTTGTCGGCAACAAAGCGGCGGTCGAGCACGGCAAACTCCGGCGGAAAGAGACGGCGGGGGGACGTGAGCGGCCCGGCGGCGACGTCTATACTGGGGGGGTGGGTCCGTCCGGGGGTCACCCGGGCCCGGAGTTTGCCAGACACATGCCTGCCTCCGCCAGTGCCGTCACCGAGTCGCCAGCGGCGCTGCCGGAGGTCGCCGCGCCCCGCCCCAAGGACCGGCCCAAGCGGCAACCCCGCTACCACGTCGTCCTCTGGAACGACGACGACCACACCTACCAGTACGTGGTCGCCATGCTCCGCCAGCTCTTCGGTCATCCGCCCGAGAAGGGCTTCACGCTGGCAAAGCAGGTCGACAAGGACGGCCGTGTGATCGTGCTCACGACCACGAAGGAGCACGCGGAGCTGAAGCGTGACCAGATCCATGCCTTCGGCGCCGACCGGCTGCTCGCCCGCTCCAAGGGCTCGATGTCGGCGTCGATCGAACCCGAAGCCGGCACGGGCTAGCCGAGCAACGGGGCGGATCACACGGAGGTTCGGCACAGGTTGCCAACCAGCGCCACCTCGCGAAGGTCTCCCACAAAGCCCCGAGCGCCAGCGAGGGGATCGGCGTTGTGGCACGCTGCGGTTGGCTTGTCAGCGACGCGTGATCCCGTCGCTGGCGCTCCGGGCTTCTTGGCGGTCTGACAGCGTTGTCCGATGTGCAGAAAGCAGGCGGCCCGGACCTTTCGGCCCGGGCCGCCCCGTTTCCCAGTCGTTTCCATCACGCCCGCGGCTGCGGGCCGTGCAGGTTGGTCATCGAGCCGCGATCACTCGCAGCAGGGGACCTCACGAACCACCGTCTTGGGCACGCAGCGGGTCACCGTGTAGGCAACCTGCTTCGGCACCATCCGGACGACGTCGATCGTCTTCGTGTAGTGCACCGGCCGCGTGGTGCAGACCGGCACCTGCTTGGTGTGGGTCTCCTTCACCATCGTGCAGACCTTGTAGCACTCCTCCCGGCTCCGCTCCTCGCGGACCATCCGGCAGACCTTCGACGTGCAGGTCTTCACCCGCTGCTCGGGAACCATGTGGCACACGCGGTATTCGCAGGTGCGAACCTGCTCCTCGGGCACCATCTTGCAGACCTTGTAGCAGCAGGTCTTCACCCGCTGCTCGGGCACCATCTTGCACACCTGGTAGGTGCGGACCCGCTGCTCGGGGATCATCCTGCACACCTGGTAGGTGCAGGTGCGAACCTGCTCCTCAGGCACCATGCGGCACACCTGGTACGAGCAGGTGCGAACACGCTGCTCGGGAACCATGCGGCACACCTGGTAGGTGCGGACCCGCTGCTCCGGCACCATGCGGCACACCTGGTACGAGCAGGTGCGAACACGCTGCTCGGGGACCATGCGG
>Ga0315904_10006135_pt1 | contig 16492 bp, 6 predicted proteins | sample LakEriMetagenome_6_FD_203529 | JGI IMG/M metagenome (GOLD analysis project Ga0315904, IMG submission 203529) | Freshwater fungal communities from buoy surface, Lake Erie, Ohio, United States - Buoy 12 MA120 | ecosystem: Environmental > Aquatic > Freshwater > Lake | place: USA: Lake Erie, Ohio... | reverse complement strand
CACGGCGGCATCGCCCTGGGGATCGACCGCTGGGTGATGCTCTTCGGCCGGCTCGACAGCATCCGCGACGTGATCGCCTTCCCGAAGACGCAGAAGGCGAGCGACCTGATGACCGGCGCGCCCGCGGCTGTGGAGGCCAAGCAGCTCGCGGAACTGGGCGTGCGGGTCGTCGTCCCGCCGCCGAAGCCGACGTGAACGGCCGCCGCGTGGTGGGGCAAACCGCATTCGCAAGCCTGGAGGCTATCGTGGCGCACACCTCCAGGTGTGCGAATGCGGGTCATGGTGCGGTCGACCGCATTCGCAAGCCTGGAGGCTATCGTGGCGCACACCTCCAGGTGTGCGAATGTGGGTCATGGAGCGGTCGACCGCATTCGCAAGCCTGGAGGCTATCGTGGCGCACACCTCCAGGTGTGCGAATGTGGGTCATGGAGCGGTCGACCGCATTCGCAAGCCTGGAGGCTTGCGCCACTGCCGGAGCACGATCCAGACGAAAGGCACCGCCAGCATCACCGCCGCCGCGGCGAGCACGCCGGCCGTCAGCGGCGTGGCGTCGAAGCGGGCCCGGCCGAGGAGCGTCTGCACGACGGCGTAGCCGCCGAACAGGGCGTTGCCGACGGCCGCTGCCGCCACGAGCCACACCCGGCCAACGTCGCCCACGCCGGCCCGACGCGCCGCCCACGCGACGAACGGCAGCCACTGCAGGGCGTGCAGGGCGGCGCCGTGCGGAAACTTGAGCACGCCGGCCGCGCCGAACGTCTCCGGCGGCAGCCCGGCCGCTCGCCGCATCTCGCCCTGCCAGCCGGCCCAGATGCCAAGCCCGCACGAGATCGCGAGCAGTCCGAGCCCGGCCCGGGCGGCGAGCAGCATGTCGGGCCGCAGGCGGACGGCCCGACCGCAGGCCCGGACGGTGAGATCGCAGGTCACGATGGTCACGCCGATGATCAGCCAGGTCATGAGGTCGTATGCCGCGGCGTCGAAGGGCGTCCCGCGGTTGAAGTGGCTGGCCACGCCTCTCCACCGCTGCAGGTCGATGAGGGCCACCTCCACCACGAGCGCCGCCGCCGTGCCCCAGGCGAGCGGCGCATCCCCGCGCCGCCGTGGCAGGGCGGCCCACACCCAGCCCAGCGACAGGGCGGTGAGCCCGCCGGAGATCCCGAACAGGATCGGCTTCCGCCACGTGACGGGTCCTTCCCACGGGCCGCCGAGCGCGGCCCACAAGAGCGCGTGCGCCAGGCCGCTGGCGACGAGCAGTCCGCCGGCCCAGGCCAGCGGCCGGCCGCGCGGCTCGCGGCACCACGCGGGAAGGAGCCGGCGGGAACACGATGCGGATTCCATGACCCGTGAATCGTACCCCACATCCTGTCGGTCGATCGTGGCGAACCATCGGCTTCGCCACCGATCGACCCAGCAAACGAGGCCATGGACGGCTCGTTTGCGGTACACTCCGCGGTGCCGGATGCGACGCGGTCGATCGTGGCGAACCTCGGCTTCGCCACCGATCGACCCAGCAAACGAGGCCATGGACGGCTCGTTTGCGGTACACTCCGCGGCGCCGGATGCGACGCGGTCGATCGTGGCGAACCTCGGCTTCGCCACCGATCGACCCAGCAAACGAGGCCATGGACGGCTCGTTTGCGATAAGGCTAGGGCGGCTAGCTCAATTGGTCAGAGCACCTCGTTTACACCGAGGGGGTTGGGGGTTCGAGTCCCTCGCCGCCCACTCATGCGGTTTGCCGCGGTCCGCAGCGATTCGCATCGTTTCGCACAATCTCGCGTTTTTGGCTGCATTGTTCCGATTCGTGCGGGTCGGAGCTGGCCGCGGCGGCTTCTGACTGCACACAAAACTGCGGCGGTTTACGACCCTCCCCATGAAGGTCCCGGATGGACCTGACCCCTCCCCAGTTCTTGTACCAGTTCTCATGAGAGAGTTGGGGAACAGTCCGCGCGGTGGCCGAACTGCTTGAGTTCGGAGCTCTTCTCCTTCGGCTGGCAGATGAACCGAGCGATCGTTCCCACCGGCCGCTCCGCCCGAAATCCCACGGCCGGCGCCGTTCGATCCGTTCCCTTGAGCCAGGCCCCCAGCAGGCGGCCCAGTTCGTCGATCGCCTCCGCGGCGTATTAAAATTGATTGCCCCCCAGGAGCTTCCAATCGAGCGCGTAAAGCAGGCCCGAGCGGAGCACGAGCAGCCGGTCGTCAGCATGTTCGAGCCAGAGTCGGCGCCCCTCGCCGCGAAAGGCGTCAGAGGGGCAGAGATCCAGCGTTCAGAGCACCAGCGGTTCAGCGATCGAGGAAGAGGACGACTCGGACGGCTCACTCCAACTCACACACCACCCGAAAACCGATGGCGCTGTGGCGGCTCGACGGGGGGACGTAGCTGCGGGTCGCGGAGCGACAGAAGACAGGGTAGCTGTCCCAACTGCCGCCGCGGATCACGCGGAACGAGCCGGCGACCGATGGGCCCTTTGGGTCAGACGCGGGGGATTTTGCGTAGTAATCCTTGTCATACCAGTCACTGCACCACTCCCGAACGTTGCCGTGCATGTCAAACAGATCCCATGCGTTGGGCTTTTTGCTGGCCACAGCTTGCGTCTGTCTTAAAGAGTTTTGGACAGACCACGCATAGTCTCCCAACCGTGATTCGTCGTCGCCGAACGACCATGTGGTGTTCGTCCCGGCACGGCATGCATATTCCCACTCCGCCTCCGTCGGCAGCCGATACTCCCGACGAGCCTCACGCTCCGCAGGCAACGCCGAGAGTCTGCGGCAAAACTCCACCGCGTCTTCCCAACTCCTGTAATCAACCGGTAAGTCGTCGCCTTTCCACTGGCTCGTTCCGCTCCCCATCACGCGGATCCACTGTGCCTTCGTTATCTCAGTCTGCCCAAGCAGAAACGGCTTCGTGAGCGTGACATCGACGGTCTCGCCGCCTTCACCCATCGTGAACTTCCCGGGCGGAATCACGACGAGCGTCTGACCGATCGAGTTGGTCACCTTGACCTCGATGCGGAGATGCTGGGCCCAAGCCTCCTGATGCTTGCGGGCCTGGGCGGCGTCGAAGGGCACGATGGCAGGGGCCGGACTCGAAGGTGCGGGCGATGGCGTCGGCGGTGCCGGAGTGGACGCGGGAGAAACTTCCGCCTTCGGCGGCGTTGGCTGATCTGCAGAAAGACTCAGGGCGAGGCGGAAGCCCACTCTGCTGGCGCGGATCGACGGGTCGGACCCGTGGCGGCGTGCCGACCGGCAGCTGGGGACGCCGGCGGCGTAGGTGCCGCCCCTTGCGACACGTTTGGAGGCCCCGGACGGCCCCTGCGGGTCGGTCACTGCACCACTCCCGTACTCGGCATGCCAATCGCTGCACCACTCCGACACGTTTCCATACATGTCAAACAGATCCCACGCGTTAGGCTTCTTCTTGCCAACAGCGTGCGCCTGGTCCCAAGAGTTGCGGAACCACCACGCATAGTCTCCCAACCGTGATTCGTCGTCGCCAAACGACCAAATGGTGTTCGTCCCAGCCCGGCACGCATATTCCCACTCCGCCTCCGTCGGCAATCGATACTCCCGACGAGCCGCTCGCTCCGCAGGCAACGCCGAGAGTCTGCGGCAAAACTCCATCGCGTCTTCCCAGCTCCTAAAATCGACCGGTCGCTCGTCACCTTTCCACTGGCTGGACCCGCTCCCCATCACGTTATTCCACTGGGCGTTCGTCACCTCGGTCTGCCCCAGCAGAAAGGGCTTCGTGAGCGTGACATCGACGGTCTCGCCGCCTTCACCCATCGTGAACTTCCCGGGCGGAATCACGACGAGCGTCTGACCGATCGAGTTGGTCACCTTGACCTCGATGCCGAGATGCTCGGCCCAAGCCTCCTGATGCTTGCGGGCCTGGGCGGCGTCGAAGGGCACGATGGCAGGTGCCGGACTCAAAGGTGCGGGTGATGGCGTCGGCGGTGCCGGAGTGGACGCGGCAGAAACTTCCGCCTTCGGCGGCGTTGGCTGATCTGCAGAAAGACTCAGGGCGAGGCGGAAGCCCACTCTGCTGGCGCGGATCGACGGGTCGGGGGAGGACGGGCTGAGCCTGCCGCGGATCCCGCGGCCCGCCGACCGGCAAGACCAGGCGGTATTGCCACAGTAGCCGCCCCGGACGACCCGACCGGAAGACCGGGACGGCCCCTGCGGGTCGGTCAGCGCACCACTCCCGTACTCGCCAAACCAGTCGCTGCACCACTCCAACACGTTTCCATGCATGTCAAACAGATCCCACGCGTTAGGCTTCTTCTTGCCCACAGTGTCCGGCTGGCCCTGAGAGTTGTCGTCATACCACGCATAGTCTCCCAACCGTGATGCGTCGTCGCCGAACGACCATGTGGTGTTCGTCCCGGCACGGCACGCATATTCCCACTCCGCCTCCGTCGGCAGCCGATACTCCCGACGAGCCTCACGCTCCGCAGGCAACGCCGAGAGTCTGCGGCAAAACTCCATCGCGTCTTCCCAACTCACCTGCTCCACCGGGCGATCGTCGTCTTTCCGCTGGGTCGTCCCGCTCCCCATCACGCGGTTCCACTGGGCATTCGTCACCTCGGTCTGCCCAAGCAAAAAGGGCTTCGTGAGCGTGACGTCGACGGTCTTGTCGCCTTCACCCATCGTGAACTTCCCGGGCGGAATCACGACGAGCGTCTGACCGATCGAGTTGGTCACCTTGACCCAAATGCCGAGATGCTCGGCCCACGCCTCTTGATGCTTGCGGGCCTGCGCGGCGTCGAAGGGGACGATGGCGGATGCCGGACTTGACGGCGCGGGTGCTGGCGTCGGCAGTGCCGGAGTGAGCGCGGCAGAAGCTGCCGCCTCCGGCGGGGCGGGCTCCGGCGGGATCGTGGGAGTCAAGGCCGCCAGTTGCCGACGCAGGTCTTGTTCCAGATTCTGCGCCGCTTCGAGGTCGTCGCTCAACGACTCCACACGGCGGGTCGCGTTGCCCAGCTGCACGGCCAGCGACTTCCTTTCCCTATCGTCGCCGGACAGCCCCGCCAGCAGCAGCCAGGGCACGAGCGCGAGTACCAGCAACACGCCGCCAACGGTCAGCCCGTGGCTGTCGATCCAGGCCGGCAGTGGGTGCCGTCGTCGCGGGGTGGCGATCGTGCTCCGCGTGCCGGTCGAAACGGTCCGGAATGTCTCCCGACTCTTGCCTTCGACACCGGTCGTGCCGCCGCCGACCCCTCTTCCGGCGTCGAACTCGACAGACGCCGCGAACTCCTGCCGCTGCCGGCGGGCCTCGTCCAGCAGCCACAGCGCCCCGAGATCCTCGGCCACCTTCATCGTCGTTCGGCACTTCGGGCATTTGCCTTCCTGGCCGGCCGCCGACGTCGGCAGCTTCAAAATGCTGGCGCACTGCGGACACAAGAGGCGGGCGACGTCAGGATCGTCGGACAACGCCGGCACGTCGCGGAGTACGGCGTCGGCGAAGGCCGAGCACGAAGGAAACCGCTTGTCCGCCCTCTTGTCGAGTCCGCGATGCACGGCTTCGACCATCGTCGATGGCAGGCCGCCCACCCTGCCGTCGAGGCGTGGAGCGGGCTGCGTCATCACCTCGACGATCAGATGTGACGACTCGCCCAAGAACGGCCGAAATCCCGCAAGCACCTCGTAGACGACCACCGCCAGCGCGTACTGGTCGGCCCGGCCGTCGATCATGGCTTTCGGGGTAAACTGCTCGGGCGCCATGTAATCGTGCGTGCCGATCAGCATGCCCGTGGCGGTGAGCGTGTGCTCCCGGTCGAAGGTGTCGGACTCTTCGACGATTTTGGCGATCCCGAAGTCGCCGAGAAACGGGCTCCAGAAGCCGTCGAAGAAGATGTTGCCGGGCTTGACGTCGCGGTGGACGATGCCGTGGGCATGAATGTGGTCGAGGGCCGAGGCGACGCCCCGGAGCCAGAGCGTGAGCATCCCGGGGGGGGTTGCCTTGGGCCTGCCGGTCTCGTCTCGCAGCCGACGGTTCGAAAGGGATCCACCGGGCAGGAAGCGCATCACAACGAAGGGCAGGCCTTCGTGCTCGCCCATGTCGAGAATCGGCACGATGTTCGGGTGCGAGAGCCCCTGCAGCACGCGGATCTCCCTCACGAACCGTTCGGCGAATCGGGGATCGTCGAGAAACGCCCGCTTGGGGATTTTGATGACGACCGGCACCTGCGCGATCGAGTCCCAGGCCCGATACGCCACGCCCATCCCGCCGACGCCGAGTTGCGAGATGATCCGATAGCGATCGGCGATCGTCACGCCGATGAGGTCGTCGCCGGGGGAGTCGGGCACGGCCATTGCAGAGCGTAAACGGGGGGTGCGAATCGATCCCGGCGCGTGACCCCGACGAATCAGATGGTTCGGGAGGCCGCCCTACCGCGGCCGATAGGCTACACCCCTCCCGAGGACGGCGGCAACCGCCGGGTTGTGTTTCAAACCCGCCTACCGTGTTGGTATCCTGGTGGGGGTTCATTCGGTAATCGGTGGTTCATGCCGAGCGGCCGGGTTGCCAGTGCGGCGAGCGGCAGTTTGCCCAGGAAGGAGCATTGACGCATGTCTGGTCGCGGCGGGCGAGCATCCGTTTTCGAAATGGCCGCCTGGGCGGCGCTCATCGTGGGCCTGTTTGGCGTTGTCGGTTGGGGCCGCGTCGATCGCGCCACGGGCCGAAACCGCGACATGCAGGGTCGGCAGACGATCGCATTCCAACCGTCGCTGCCCGCCGCCGTTGCTGCGGGCGAGGTTCCCAAAGCCGCCGCGCAGGCGCAGGAGGAAGACGCACGACTGCAACTGGCAGAGGAGCGAACCCGGGCGGCAAGAGACGAACTCGCGAAGGTGCAAGCCGCCTTGGAGGTCGCGCAACGTGACCTCCGGCAACTGAAGAACGAGACCGACGCCGGCGGCGAACAGACCCGTCGCGACCTCGACGCCACGCGAAAGGATTTGGAACGCCAACGCGAGGCTCTCGAGTCGGCCGTGAAGGCAGCCGAAGCCAACGCGGCTGCTGCCAGAAATCAGGCCCCGCAGGCCGACGACGCGCAGCGGCAGCAGCGATTGCGGGCCGTCGCTGCGGAAGGCGTGGCACGAGTGCGTCGCCGCCAGGAACTGATCGACTCCAAGATTCGCCACGATCCCAGACGGCTACGAGATCCGGCGCTCCGGCCCTTCGAGGCGAATCAGGCGGCCGTTGCGGCGGCGGGGGCGGGCGGCGGCGGCGGGAGCGCGGTTGGCAACGCCCCCGGCGCGACGGTGGAAGGCGACATCACTCGGGGGTTAGCCTCGATGGTTGCGGCGCAGGGGGAGGCGAATCTCCGCAACTCACAGGCTGCGATCAATCTCCAGACGGCGAACGCGATGGGAATCGACAACCGCCTGCGTTGGACCGAAACCTACTTTGAGATGCGGCGGGTGAATCAGGCGGCCCGGGCTTTGGAGGCAGGCCCTTTGGTCACCTCCGACCAGGCCATCCAGATGGCCATCATGCAACGACCCCCGCGGCTTACCTCCAGGGATCTCGACCCTGTCACCGGTGACATCACATGGCCGATGGCGCTCAACGATCCCGTGTACAGCGAGCCTGCCAAGACGATCGAGGAGTGTTTTCAGGCACGTGCGAAGTCGGGCGGGTACGTGACATTCGAGCAAAGCGAGTTGCTGGAGAACGCGATCAAGGATCTCGTCGGGCAACTGAAATCCAACGTCGCCAAGTATGCGGCCGGCAAGTACGGCAAGGCCCGCACGTTCCTGGACAGTCTCAGGCAGGAGTTTGAAATGCCGCTCGACTGATCCCGGCGGGTCAGCCCAGCCTTTCACGCCGGATGAGAAGCAGGGGCAAGGCCAAGACCGCGAGGCCCCACATCGTGGCGAGAACAGCCATTGGCGTCCCCGGCTTCGTCCGCCATCCAGCGGCCGGAAACCAGCCCTCCGCCATATCCTCCTTCTTCAATTTCGTCGGGTCTTCGACAGACGGCACCTCGATCAGCGGCCGGACGTCCGCCTCGGCCGTGAGCAGTTTTTCGAACACCCAGCGGGAGGGCATGGCGTCCGCCACGAGCGTCGTTGCCCTGGGGAGTTCCGGAAGTGGAAGCAGGACTCCGCCGAGAATGACCATCGGCAGGATCACCAGCGGCAGGACTCCGGCTGCGGCCTCGGCAGAGCGGACGACCGCGGACACGCACAGGCCGATGGCAGTGGCGACGTTGGCCGCCAAGAAGAGCGGCCAAAATATCGACCCGAAGCCCGTCTCCAGCCCCACGCCTGCACGGACGATCAGCGCCAACATCGCGCACTGCACCCCGCACAAAGCGGCCAGCACGATCACCTTGGAAGCCACGTAGGCCGAGCCGCTCATCCCGGCCATCCGCTCCCGTTTGTAGATCGCCCGCTCCCCGACCACTTCCCGCGCCGCGTTGGAGCACCCGAACCAGATCGCCGCCAGGCCCATCAAGAATGTGGTGGTCGCCAGCGCCCGCGACACGTCGGGCCAGTGCGCCGCATCGACGGGCGCGGCGATTTTGGGCCCGAAGGTGCCCGCGATCAGCAATCCGATGAGCGGTGCCTGGGCCAACAGGACGGCGGTGCTCCAGGTGTCGGCCGCCTTGATCGCGAACATCCGCCGGGCCAAAACCGCCGTCTGGGAAAACATCTCTTTGAACGACGCACGCGCCCGCGGTGACGCAAGCGGCGCGGAGCCGGTTGGGGAGCGCCGGGATACGGTCCATTGCTCATGCGCGGCGGTTCGGCGGTAGGCGACGCGCCATTCGGCGACGGTGCGCCGCCCCAGCCCCCGCATCACCGCATCCGCATCCGGCCGGCCGGCGTCGGGGTCGAAGAATCGCGCCGCGTCGGGATAAGCCTGCCCGAACCAGACGATCTCGCCCGCCCCATCGCTGGATTCGTCCTTCGCGACGACGGCCAGGCCGTCCATCAGCCTGAGCAGTTCGACGCCGGGTTGGTGGATTGTGAGAATCACGATCTTTCCGGACGACGCGAGCCCCCGGAGCAACCGCATGAGGGCAAGGGCATCCGTGCTCGAAAGTCCGGAAGTGGGCTCATCCAGCACGAGCACGGGCGGGTCGGTGATGAGTTCCATCGCGACGTTGACCCGCTTTCGCTGCCCTCCGCTGATCCCGCGCCGCTCGGCCGAACCGATGCGGGTTTCGAGCACCTCGTCGAGCCCGAGCTGTGCCGTCACGGAGGAAATCCGGCCGCGGATTTCCTCATCCGTGTAGTCCCTCGGCAGTCGCAGCCGCGCCGAATACCACAGCGCCTGCCCTACCGTCAGGTCGGGGTGCATGATGTCGTCCTGGGGCACGTAGCCTATCTGCCCGCGAAACTCGTCCTGCCGCGCGTAGAGATCCACCGCGGAGACCAACACCCTGCCCTCGGATGGCGGCTGACAGCCGACCAAGGCAGACAGCAGCGTGGACTTGCCGGCCCCGCTGGGTCCCATGATGCCGACCAGTTCACCGGAGCGGACGACCAAGGACACGTCGCCTATCAGCCGCCGGCCGTCGAGGACCACGGCGAGCCCGTTGGCCTCCAAGACTGCCGAATCACGGCGATCCTCTTCCGTGAGGCCACGGCCGTCACCCGACAGCCGGAGTTGGTAACTGCCGAGGCCGATCACATCTCCGGCACCGACCGCTGCGGAGCCGGTGATCCGTCGGCCGCCCACGAACGTCCCGTTGGTACTCCCGAGATCCCGCACGGTCCATCCGGCCGACCCATGCTCAATCGCAGCGTGACGGCTGGAGACCATCGGAAAATCCAGCACCACGTCGCAGGTCGCCGCTCGACCGAGGACGATCGACTTGCCAACCGGCGGCAGCGGCACGCTGAGAGTCGCCGCTCCTGGCCTCCGACCGCCTTCGCTCGGCCACGGCAGCTTGTGCGACCGGCCCAGCGTAATCACGTCGGAGGGCGACACCCGCCGGCGATGCGCGACCTGCTCGCCATTGACGAATGTGCCGTTCGTGCTGCCCAGATCCTCCAGAAACCATTCGTCGTCGCAGCGCTCGAGCCGGCAGTGCCTGCCCGACACATACCGCTCCGGCACGCGAATGTCGCAGGATTCGTCGGAGCCGCAGGTCCATGATCTTCGCATCGTCGCCGCCGTCCACGTCCGCCGCTCGTCCGCCCCGCCTTTTGAGAACCGACTGGCCCCAAAGTATACTTCCTCTCCCCGTGAAGGGGGTTCAACAACGCCCCGCAGGACGCCCTCGGTTGATTTCCCATGAGCAACCCATCGCCCGCCGGCCGGTTCCAGGAAGACGCCGGCACGGAACTGGAGTCGCTCGAGGCCATTCAGGCGCGGATTCGATCCCACGAGGGCCGCACCGCCGCGGAGCCGCTTCCCGGCCTGGAGCGGCCCGCTCCCGTCCCGGCAGACGCCGTCACGCCGGATGACGTCAACTTCTCGCCTGTGATCCGGCCGCCTACGCCGCGGCTCACGATCCTCGACGACGGGGATCTCACCCAGGGGGAAACGGTCCGTGTTCGTGACGCGGTCACGCTCATCGGGCGACTGCATGGCCAGGTTCTCTTGCCGCACGACAACCTCGTGTCGGGCAAGCACGCGGAGATCGTCCGGGAGGGCAACGCCGCGCCGTATCGGTGGATCCTCCGCGATCTCGGCAGTTCCAACGGCACATTCGTGAACTGCACAAGGGCGATCCTGACTCCCGACCGCATCTTGATCCTCGGATCCCGGCGCTACCGCTTCATGCCCCCGACGGCCCGCGCGAGCGATCAGCCGCAGGCGGATGGCACGGCCCTTTACGACGCCCGCAGCCTGCCGAGCACCGCCTGGCCGAGCCTGCAGGAAGTGACGGGCAACGGAGAGCCGACCGTGATCTCCTTGCGCGCCGCGCGGCTCTCGATCGGCCGGCCCGGCTGTGGAAACGACATCCAACTCGACGACCCGCTCATCGCCCGTACCCACGCTTCCGTCGAAGTCGATTCGGCAGGCCAGTGGAAGATCGTGGCAGGCCGATCGAAAAATGGCATATGGATGCAGATCAACGCCATTCGGCTCACGGGTCTGTGCCGATTCCAGTGCGGCGAGCAGCGGTTTTTGTTCGTCGTGTAGGTTTGCGACGGAGGAGCCATCGATCGGCCGCGGAGTGATCCGCGTCGACCGAAGCATCCGCCGTCACCTTGCCTTTGTGCAAGCCGGTCTCGGCCGCCGCCCGATGTCGGCCCACACTACCCCACCCAAGGCCTCGGCTCCAACCGCACCCGCGACCCGTGGCGAGGCCCCCTGTTCCTGCCCCCCTATCGCCTAGTTCAGAAAATCCAACCCGGTCACTCCGAGCCTTGCTCCGCTCACTTTCCCGTAGCCGACTCGATGGTCGCTGGCGCACTTATGGCAAGGCGGAAGCCCAGGATGCGATAGCGGTAAGAGGAGTCGAGCTTGTAGCGGTTCGCTGACCGGCAATTCGCCGCGCTGTTGCTCCAACTGCCACCTCGGCCTACTCGGTAGGTGCCATCGACCGAGCCCTTTGGGTCGATTGCTACATCGGTCGAATAAGGCTCGTACCAGTCGCCGCACCACTCCCACACATTCCCGTACATGTCGTGAAGGCCCCACGGATTCGCCTCCTTTTGACCCACCGGACTTGTCTGCTCACCAGAGTTCGCCGTAAACCATGCATGCTCACCCAGAGCCGACTCATTGTCGCCGAATGAGAATCGCGTCGCCGTTCCAGCTCGGCACGCATACTCCCATTCTGCCTCGGTCGGCAGCCGATATACACGCCCCGCCGCTTTCTCGGCCGGCCGCGCGGAGAGTTTCTCGCAGAATTGCTCAACGTCGTCCAAACTGACTCGCTCAACTGGACTGTTGTCATCCTTCCAATTGCTTGGAACGCTTCCCATGACCTCCTTCCACTCGGCGTTTGTGACCTCAAAGACCCCCAGATAAAACGGTCTTCTGATCCGAACTTCATGAACGGGCATCTCGCTCGCGTCGCCATCTTCGGAGCCCATCTGAAACATACCCGCGGGGATGAGCTTGAATTTCATCCCAATCGAGTTCACGAGCTCAGGCAGCTTTGTGACCAAAATAGGTGCTGGCTTCGACGACTCGTACAGTGTCTCCAACTCCGCTTCACTGAGAGCGTGGTCCCAGATCATCACTTCATCGACATCTATCCCAACCTGCGCGTTGCGAACAAGACTGTGGCCCACGAGCAACGTCGCGCCCTGGGTGTTTGTCGGACCGACTACTGTTCCGCTCAGCACACCGTTAACCCAGACTTCCGTAACGTTGCCGCGTTTGATTGCTGCCAGATGCTCCCATGCCCCGAGCGGCGGCTTGCGACTCGTCCCCGCGTTATGCCAATTACCGTCGAAGTAGTATCCATCTTGGCCCACGCAAATCGACCATGCTTGGTTTCGCTTATCGATCGATCCATAGGATAAATAGGCCGCCGGATGCTGCTGAGGGAGCGTATGCGTCCTTACCCAAAGCGATGTGGTCCGGTCGGAGTTGCCGAGCGGAATCACGTCGGTCAAATCAACCTCAAGATGACTTCCCACAGGAATTCGAATGCCAGGCCCATGGGCATCGTCGACCATGGCTGGTGAGCCAACTTGCTTGATTGCTCGTATCCCACTGGGCGTGCCCGCATTTTTCCAATCGCCATCGAAAGTCAATTGGAATACCGGTTTTGCCCGCAGTCGCTCAACTCGCTGCTTCGGCCCCTGCGGTTCGTCGCGTGCGATTACCGGCTCTGAAGCTTGGTCTGCTACAAGCCTAGACTCGTGAACGCCGGTTCCGGACGAACTGAGGGCAAGGCGGAAGCCCAAGTAGTGATTACGGATCGAAGGACCGGGTCCGCGGCGGTGCGCCGACTGGCAGTCCGTTGCGGTGTCACCCCAACTGCCGCCCCTGGAAACGCGGGCGGACGCCGTAGACGCCCCCTGGGGGTCTGTCACTGCATCACTCCCGTAGTCGCCGTAACAATCGCTGCACCATTCCCATACGTTTCCATGCATGTCGTATAAACCCCATGCATTCGGCTTATGCTGGGCAACTACGTGCGTCTTCGCACCAGAGTTCCGGTGAAACCACGCGTAAACGCCTAGTTGCGACTCATCGTCGCCAAACGAATACCGCGCCTTGGTCCCAGCCCGGCACGAATACTCCCATTCGGCCTCAGTCGGTAGCCGATACACCCGCCTCGCCGCTTTCTCTGCCGGGAGCGCCGAGAGTTTCTCGCAGAACTGCATGGCGTCGCCCCAGCTGACTTGCTCAACGGGCCTGTCGTCGTCTTTCCAGGTACTTGGCACACTCCCCATGACCTTCTTCCACTGGGCGTTGGTCACCTCCGTCACACCCAAATAAAAAGGCGTTGTGATCCGCACCTCGTGGACAGGCTGCTCTTCGGGCGAGCAGTCTTTCGATCCCATCTGGAAAGTGCCTGACGGGATGAGTTTGAGCTCCATCCCGATCGAGTTGACCAGGGGCGGCTGGGCAAGGATTTCCTGTGGCGACGCGGCTGCCGGTGAGCCGTCGATCCGAGACGCCACCGGCTTGCTGTCGCTTGCATCTTCGGCCCCGATACCGCCCCTCCGCTTGGCAATCGATTGGTCGCCGAAGAGCGACGTGTGGCGATAGTAAACCTCGAGCATCAGGGTCGCCAGCGACGTGACGTAGAGCCGACCGGCGACGTTGTCATCAGGCCCATTGTTCAGGCCGTCGCACCAACTGCCTTTCTCGTGGCCGGTTGTCGCCTGCCCGGGGAGAATTGTCGCCTGCATCTTGGCGTTCCAGGCATCCCACGGCGGGCCCTGTACATGGTGCATGATCTGCGTAGTGAAGTAGGCGTAGTAGATGTCGCCAATGTTTTGTTCCTGCTGGGATGCCAAAAACTGCACGCCCGCTTTGAGGGCCGGGTCGTCTAGCTTCATTCCGAGATGAATGCGGGTGAGGAGGCCAGCCGCGCTGGCGCTGAGTTCGAATCGACCACCGTCCCGGTAGAGATATTTCGCGCCGTTTTCCACCGCGAGAGAGTCGAGGAACTTTGCAGCCCTCTTGCAGGAGAGGGGACTCACACGCAGCCCAGCAACCTCTGCGGCCTTGAGGGCCATGACATTCCAACTCGAGATCGAAGTGTTGCCCGGGCCTCTCTTGGACTGATCTCCGAAATATGGATAGTAGTCCCAGCCGCCCGTGACCGGATTCTGCCATGTCGTGATGTAAAATGCGGCAGCCTGGGCGGGATACCGCAACTGCTTGTCATGGGTCATCCCGTGGGCCTCGGCCAAAACGATGGTAGCGAGCCCCTGGGAATAGCCTCCAAAACGGCTGCCTTTGGCCACGTTTCCATTTCCTAGGACACTGCGCTCGGAGAGAAACGCAAGGCCTCGGCCAACTTGATCCGTATACGGGCCAGCCTTGTGCGTGTAACCGCGGCCGAGGAAGGGCAGGAGGGCCATCGCCGTCGCAGCGCAGCGGTCGGCACCAATGTCCGGGGAACACGTGCTTGAGCAGGTGCACTTCGGGCACTCCTTGAGGTCAAACGACCAGCCGCCATCAGGCAATTGGTGCTCGATAAACCACATGAGAGCGCTGTCCACGGCGGCTTCCGTGTGCGGGCCACCGCCGCCCTCGGCGGCTGCCCGGCCGGGGTTGCCGCGCGTGCCGAAGCCGGTCCCGCCTGCAACATCAACACCAACAGCGGCCTCACCGCCACCGGGCCGGGGGTTGACCTCCTGGGCGAACGGCGCGGCCGCGGTCGTCCCCGAAGTCGCCGCGACTTCCGTCTTCCTCGGCAGAGACACGACCGGATCCACTACCGGAGGCTGCTCCGGCCTGGCGTTCCTCGTCACCACCCCATCAGCGGTCGCCACGGCCGTCGGCTGCCCACTCGGTACATCGACCGACGGCGGCCGTTCGTCTTGCGGCGAACCGGGCCCCGACACGCCACGCCACGCCAGCACAAACGCCAGCGCCGCCACCAGAACCCCGCCGGCAATCATCGCCCCACGCTTCGCGCCTGGCCGGCCGAACGTTTGGGCAATCCACGTCGTGCTCGACAGCGGCGTAAAACTGCCCGATGTCGCGGCACCTCCTCGCGAGTCCGGGCCATCACCGCCGCCCTGCCGCTGCCGCGGTGCCTCGTCCAGCAGCCACAGCGACCCAAGATCCGCCGCCACCTTCATCTGCGTCCGGCACTTCGGGCAGTTCCCCTTCCGCCCCGCTGCCGCCGTCGGCAACTTCAGCATGTTCGAGCACTGCGGGCACAAGAGCCTGGCCACGCCAGGCTCATCCTGCATCGGCGGCACGTCCGCCAAGGCGGCCGCCGCGAACTCCGCGCACGTACCAAATCGCTCGCCGCCTGCCTTCGCCAGCCCACGCTGCACGGCGGAAACCAGCGACGCCGGCAGACGACCCTGCCTCGAGTCCAACTGGGGAGCAGGCTGCGTCGTCACCTCCACGATCAGGTGCGCCGTCTTCCCGGTGAACGGGCGGGAGCCGGACAGCATCTCGTACACGATCACCGCCAACGCGTACTGATCCACGCGGCCATCGACCACCGCACGCGGCATGAACTGCTCCGGAGCCATGTACTCCTGCGTGCCGATCAACATCTGCGAGGCCGTGAGCGTCTGCTCCCTGTCGAACGACTCCGACTCCGACACGATCTTCGCGATCCCGAAATCACCCAGATACGCACCCCAAAACGCATCGAAAAAGATGTTCGCCGGCTTCACGTCGCGGTGCACCACGCCCGTGCCGTGCACCCAGTCGAGCGCCGCCGCCACCGCCGGCAGCCACAGGTGAAGCATCCCCGGTGGGTTCGGGAGAGGGCCCCCGCTCCCGTCGCGGAGCCGGCGGTTCGAGAGCGAACCCCCCGGCAGGAAACGCATCACGATGAACGGCAGGCCGTCGTGCTCGCCGACGTCGAGAATCGGCACGATGTGCGGATGCGAAAGCCCTTGCAGAAGCCGGATCTCCCGGCCAAAACGCTCGACGAACGTCGGATCTTCCAGGAACGACTTCTTGGGAATCTTGACGACGACCGGAACGCCGGCCTCTTCGTCCCACGCACGGTAGGCCACTCCCATCCCGCCCACGCCCAGACGGGAAAGAAGCCGATACCGCCCGGCGATCGTCACGCCGAAGAGATCGTCACCGGCCTGGTTGCGATCGGACATCGTAGGAAACTCGTGTCAGGAATCCGCGCCGCCACCAGGCTCGCCAAGCCACCCACGGCGGGTGGGCCCATACCTAGGACGACAGGATACACCACCGTCCGCGAACGTGGCAGCAGGCGAGCCCGGCTTCGCGACGGGACTGCCCCCGGACCCGATGCCGACTGTGCCGCCGATGGAAATCGACGTGGGCTTCGCGGCCTTGCCCGGTCACTGCCTGACGAGCCGGTCCACGTCGAACCCCAGGCAGCGGGCCTGGGTGACGAGGCTCGCATAGACCTCCGGCGGCAGGTGCCGCTCGCGGGCCAGGACCCACAGGAAGCG
>Ga0315904_10006133_pt1 | contig 16495 bp, 14 predicted proteins | sample LakEriMetagenome_6_FD_203529 | JGI IMG/M metagenome (GOLD analysis project Ga0315904, IMG submission 203529) | Freshwater fungal communities from buoy surface, Lake Erie, Ohio, United States - Buoy 12 MA120 | ecosystem: Environmental > Aquatic > Freshwater > Lake | place: USA: Lake Erie, Ohio... | reverse complement strand
ACTTCCGACGACGCCGACGACGCCGACGACGAAGGAGCGATCATGCAGGTGCAGGCAGCCGTACTGCGGGACCCCGCCGGTCCGTACGCGATCGAGGACGTCGAGCTCGCCGACCCGGCGGCCGACGAGGTGCTCGTGCGTGTCGTCGGCGCCGGCATGTGCCACACCGACGTGTTGCCACGGACGGGGCTGATCGCCCCGCCGCCGGTGATCACCGGTCACGAGGGCGCCGGCGTCGTGGAGGCGGTCGGTGCCGATGTCACGGGCGTGCAGGTGGGCGACCACGTCGTGCTGTCGTTCGACTCGTGCGGTGTGTGCGCGAACTGCCGTGCCGACCAGCCCGCGTACTGCGACACGTTCATGGCGCGCAACCTCTTCGGGCGCAACCTCGACGGCTCCACGCCCGTCACCGGCGCCGACGGTGCACCGGTGTCGGCCCGGTGGTTCGGTCAGTCGTCGTTCGCCACCCACTGCCTCGCCACGGCCCGCAACGTGGTGGTCGTCGACAAGCGCCTGCCGCTCGACCAGTTGGGCCCGCTCGGCTGCGGTATCCAGACCGGCGCCGGGTCGATCCTGTGCGCGATGGACGTCCAGCCGGGCACCAGCCTCGTCGTGTTCGGCGCCGGCGCCGTCGGACTCGCCGCCGTCATGGCCGGCCGCGTGGCCGGCGCCACGACGATCATCGCCGTCGACCTCCAGCCGCACCGCCGCGACCTCGCGCTCGAGCTCGGCGCCACCCACGCCCTCGACGGTGCCGACCCCGGCATCGTCGCGGCGATCCAGGAGATCACCGGTGGCGGGGCGAAGTACGCGTTCGACACCACCGGCATCCCGGCCGTCATCAAGAACGGCCTGCTGTCGCTGAAGATGACCGGCGTGATGGGGCTCGTCGGGGTGCAGCAGGGCGACCTGGTGCTCGACGGCGGTAGCTGGATCGGCAAGACGCTGATCAACATCCTCGAGGGCAGCGCGAAGCCGCAGGAGTTCATCCCGCGGATGATCGCCCTGTGGCAGGACGGTCGCTTCCCGTTCGACCGGCTCATCGAGACCTACCCGATGAGCCGCATCAACGAGGCGGAGCAGTCGTCGCTCGCCGGCGGCACGGTGAAGCCCGTCCTGATCCCCGGGAGCTGACCGTGGACGCGACGACCGCGACGACCTCCTCGGTCGACGACCTGCCGGACCTCTCCTCGTCGCACCCGGTGCCACCGGCGTGCGTCGAGGAGTTCCGGAGCCACGGCCACACGGTCGTCCGTGGCCTCGCGTCGCCCGACGAGGTCGCCGCCTTCGCTCCGACCCTGGTCCGTCGGGCGCAGGAGCTCGCGTGGGATCGCCGCCCGCTGGCCGAGCGCGACACCTACGGGCGGGCGTTCCTGCAGGCGTCCAACCTGTGGCAGCACGATCCGGTGGCCGCACGCTTCGTGCTGGCGCGCCGCTTCGCCGAGGTCGCTGCAACGCTGCTCGGCGTCGACGGTGTCCGGCTGTACCACGACCAGGCGCTGTGCAAGGAGCCCGGTGGCGGTCACACGCCGTGGCACCAGGACCAGGTGTACTGGCCGCTCGACACCGATCGCACGATCACGATGTGGATGCCGCTGGTGGACGTGCGCGCCGACATGGGCATGGTGTTCGCGTCGGGCACCCACCGCGACGGCTGTCTCGGCACCGAGGTGATCGGCGACGCGTCGCAGGAGCACTTCGACGCACTGGTGCGCGATCGGGGATGGTCGCTCGCGTCGCACGCACCGTTCGTGGCCGGCGATGCGACGTTCCACGCCGGGTGGACGCTCCACTCCGCGCCCGCGAACCCGACCGGCTCGATGCGGTCGGTGATGACGATCATCTGGTTCGCCGACGGCACGCGCGTCGGCGAGGTGGACAGCCCGTTCCGCCGTTTCGACCAGCAGGTGTGGTTGGGCGGGATCGAGTCGGGTGAGCTCGCGGCCGGTCCGCTCAACCCGGTGCTGTTCTCCCGCTGACCGACGTCCGCTGACGTCAGAGGTACTCGTCGCGCAGGATCCGGCGCAGGATCTTGCCGCTCGGCGACTTCGGGATCGCGTCGACGAACGTGAGCTTGCGCACCTGCTTGTAGTGCGCCACCTGGCCGGCGACGAAGTCGGTGATGTCGGTCTCGGTGGCCGTCGCCCCCGGCTTCAGCACCACGAACGCGCTCGGGATCTCGCCCGCCACGTCGTCCGGTGCGCCGATGACCGCGGCGTCCGCGACCGCGGGGTGGGTGAGCAGCAGCGCCTCCAGCTCGGCCGGCGGCACCTGGAAACCCTTGTACTTGATGAGCTCCTTGATCCGGTCGACGACGTAGAGGTGGCCGTCGGCGTCGATGTGTCCGACGTCGCCCGTGTGCAGCCAGCCGTCGGCGTCGATGGTGGACGCCGTCGCGTCCGGGTTGTTGAGGTACCCCTTCATCACGCCGGGGCCGCGCACCCACACCTCGCCGTCGACGTCGATGCCGAGGAACTCGCCCGTGGCCGGATCGACGATCGCGGTCTCGGTGTTGGGGGCCGTGACGCCCACCGAGCCCGGCTTGTACCGGCCGGGAGGGGTCATGTGCGACACCGGCGACAGCTCGGTCATGCCGTAGCCCTGCACGACCTCGCAGCCCAGGCGGGCCGCGGCCTCCTCGCCGACCTCGGCCGACAGCGGCGCGGCGCCCGACATCATGTACGTCACGTGCGACAGGTCGTACTGATCCACCACCGGGTGCTTCGCGAGTGCCACCACGATCGGCGGCGCCACGAACGAGTAGGTGATGCCGTACCGCTGGTGCAGCTCCAGGAACTGCACGAGGTCGAAGCGCGGCATCGTGACGACCGTGCCACCCGCGGCGAGCGCGGTGTTCATGATCACCTGCATGCCGTAGATGTGGAAGAACGGCAGGCATCCCATGATCACGTCGTCGGCGCCGACGGCCCCGGCGATGCGCACCTGCTCGATGTTCGCGACGAGGTTGCGGTGCGTGAGCATCACGCCCTTCGACAGCCCGGTGGTGCCCGACGAGTAGGGGAGCACCACCACCGTGTCGAGGTCGACGGGCACCTGCTCGGCGAGCGGCGGACCGAACAGCGATGCGTACGGGACCACGCCGGCCGCGTCGGCGGGCACGTCGTCGAGGAGCGCGATGGTGCGCACGTCGGTGCCGGAGGCGGCCGCCTGCACCACCGGCAGGATCGAGCCGACGGTGATGACGACCTTCGCGCCGGCGTCGTGGAACTGGTGGTGCACCTCGTCGGCGGTGTAGGTGGGGTTGATCGTCGTGATCACGAGGCCGGCCAACGCCACGGCGTGGAAGATGACGGCGTAGTCGGGCGAGTTCGGTGCCATGAGCGCCACGACGTCGCCGGTGTCGAGGCCGTGTGCCCGCAGACCGCCGGCGAGCTCGCGAACCTGACGGTCGAGGTCCGCGTACGTGAGCACCCGCCCGGTCGCCCCGTCGACCAGGGCCGGCTTGTCCCCTCGTGCGGGCGCCGGATCGATCACGAGCGCCGAGAGCGGCACCTCGGGGATGTCGATGGTGGGCAGCGGGCTGTGGTGGATCACGGCTCCTCCGGGCGTGTCGGGAGTGGGTCGCGCACAGCCTGCCAGGTCGGTGCCGCATCGATGTGCCTGCGGTGACGCCTGCGTCGTCCACGGCCGGCACGCGCTCGCACGGGTACGGTGCCGCCGTGCGTCGGGGGCCGGTCGACGCGATCGGGGCGGTCGACGCGGTCGGCGCGATCGGCGCGACCGGCACGGCCGGTGAGCTGGTCGATCCCGACCACTGACCGCTCACGGTCTCATCACAGGTTCCTCACACCTGGGCTCCATCGTGCGGGATGCCGCCCCGGCCACTCGGGCGGCGACATCACCCCCGCACCCGAGGAGCCACCCATGACCACCCGCCCCCGCCGCTTCGCCGGGCTCGCACTCTGCGCGAGCCTCGCCCTCTCCGCCGCCGCGATCGTCACCTCCACCGGGTCGGCGTCCGCCGCCGTGCCCGTCCGCGGTACCTTCACCCCGGTCGACCCGATCCGGATCCTCGACACCCGCGACGGGACCGGCGTGGCCGGCGAACGTGTCGGCCCGGTCGGTGTCGGCCGGGTGGTCGAGCTCGACGTCACCGGTGTCGGGGGCGTGCCCGACACGGGCGCCGGCGCCGTCGTGCTCAACGTGACCGTGACCGAGGCGCCGGCCAACGGCTACGTGACCGTCTTCCCGTGTGGTGACGCCCGTCCGCTCGCCTCGAACGTGAACGTGCGTCGTGGCGTGAACGTCGCCAACCAGGTGACCGCGAAGGTCGGCAGCGACGGACGGGTGTGCTTCTTCGCGTCGAGCGAGACCCACCTCGTCGCCGATCTGAGCGGGTGGTACGCGAACGACGTCGCCACCGTGCCCGGGTTCTCCTATGCGCCGCTCACGCCCGCTCGCGTCGTCGACACCCGCGACGGCACCGGGCTGGGGTCGCGTCCGACGGGCGTGATGGCGGCGGGCGAGGTGCTGGCGGTGACGATCCCCGGGACCGGTGGGGTCCCGGCGACCGACGTGCGAGCGGTCACGCTGAGCGTCACCGTGGACCAGGCCGCCGGCTCGGGGTACATCAGCGTGTATCCGTGCGACCAGCCGCGGCCCGTCGTGTCGAACCTCAACTTCGACCCGACGAACCCGACGATCTCCAACCTCGCCACGACCCGCACGTCGAGCACGGGCCAGGTGTGCTTCTTCGCCTCGGCCCCGACCCACCTCGTCGTCGACACCCAGGGGTACTTCACCACACGCCCCGCCGTGGTGTTCACCGGTCTGAGTCCGGTGCGGGTGCTCGACACCCGTGACGGCACCGGAGTGGTCGACTCCCGCCCCGCTCGGTTGGGTCGGGGGAGCGTCGTCGAGCTGGAGGTCGGTGGTGTCGCCGGTGTGCCGGCCGACGCGGCCGCCGTGCTCCTCAACGTCACCGTGACCGAGGCCTCGGGGCGGGGGTACGCGACCGCCTGGCCGTGCGGGTCACCCCGACCGCTCGCCTCGTTCCTGAACTTCGTGCGTGGTGTCGACCAGGCCAACCTCACGCCCGTCCGCATCGGCACCGGTGGCAGGGTGTGCATCTACGTGCACGAGGGCACGCAGATCGTCGCTGACGTCAACGGCTACTACGACCTCGCCGAGGATGCGGACCCGGCGGCCTGACTCCCCGGGACGGCGTCGCGACGCCGTGATCGACGAGCCCGATCGGTGCCGGCGGACGATGTGTCCGCCGGCACCGGCGCGCTCGGACGCGTGGGGTGCGAACGCTCGGGTGACGGGCAGCGACGGTGGGGTGGGTACGGTGCCGCCCATGGCCACGATCCTCGCCCACATCACCGTGAAGCCGGGCAGCGCTGCCCGGTTCGAAGAGATCGCTCGAGAGCTCTACGAGCAGACCCATGCGAACGAGACCGACGTGCGACGCTACGAGTACTGGCGCGGCGCGGACGAGAACACGTACTACACGCTGCTGTCGTTCGACACCTTCCTCGACTTCATCGCCCACCAGGTGAGCGATCACCACGAGGCAGCGTCGCCGCAGATCGGTCAGGTCGTGCAGGGGCTGCGGCTGGAGTGGGTCGACCCGATCGCAGGTGCGTCGCCGCTCACGCCGACCGACGGCCAGGAGGCGCCCGCCGACGCTCCCGAGCTCGTCCAGAAGTACGCCCAGCGCTTCGCCGCGCAGGTCGCCGACTGGTGGCTGTCGCTGCGCTGACCAGCGTTCGACGAGCAAGGTGAGCGCCGCGTCGGGCGCGTCCGCGAACATCGACCCGAGGAGGATCGAGGCACATGGCTGAGCAGCACGACGACGGTGTCACCGAGGCAGACCTCGCCGGTCTCGTCGGTCACCGGTTCCCCGGCGGCACCTATCGGATCGCGCACTGGGAGAACTGGCTCCTCACCGACTGCACCGCTCGTGCGCCGATGGCCGACGACCTGGTGCACCCGATCGTGCTGTTCCACGCGCCGATCCTCGGCGCAGGCACGTCGATCGGTGAGCTCTTCCGGCTCGGTCGCGCGAGTGGCCGGAGCGGGTCGGTGGGCCTCCTCGGGTACGACTGGGTCTACCACCGACCGCTGCGCGAGGAGATCGATCTCACGGTCACGGGCGGTGTGATCTCGGCCGATCGTCGGACGGATCCGGACGGTCGCGTCGACGACCTCGTCGCGTACCGCATCGAGCTCGCCGATGCCGACGGCCCGGTCGCCCAGATCACGAACCGCTGGGCGTTCCGGCGTGGGGGACCGCGTGGTGCGGCCAAGACCGTGCCCGACGCACCGTTCCCGCCCGAGGGCACGCCGATCGAACCGTTCGACGTCCCGTCCGTCGACGCGGCGCGGATGAAGACGATGGCGGCCATCTTGCGCGACCCGTACCCCGTGCACTGGGACCGCGCGTCGAACGAGCGTCTCGGCCTCGGCGGCCGCGTCATCAACCAGGGTCCGCTCAACCTGGGCTACGTCGCGAACATGCTGATGGCGTGGGCCGGCGACGCCGCGGTCCGACGGCTCACCGTGTCGTTCGGCCCGCCGGTGCTCGACGGCGACCACGTCACCGCACGCGGGGTGGTGACCGGTGTGGTCGACGGCATCGCGCACTGCGACGTGTGGCTCGAGCGCGACGGTGCACCCGTGGTGCGCGGCACGGCCGAGGTGGTCGCGCCCGCAGGCTGAGCCGGATCGCGCCGGCCGCGGTCACATGCCGCCGGTCACATGCCGCCGGTGACGGCGATCGTCTGCCCGCTCACCCAGCTCGCGGCGTCGCTCGCGAGGTACACGGCGGCCGCGGCGATGTCGCCCGGGGTGCCCAGACGCTTCATCGGGATGCGCGACTGCGCCATCTGCTCGAGGCGCTCGACGTCGGTCTGGAGCGCGGTCATCATCACCTCGGTGGGCACGTAGCCGGGCGCGATGCCGTTCACCCGCACGCGCGGTGCGAGCTCCAGGGACATCGTGACGGTGAGCGCGTTCACTCCGGCCTTCGCCGCCGCGTAGTGGCCGCTCCCGGGCACGCCCCGCGCGGCCGGTGACGTGATGTTCACGATCGACCCGCCCTCGGTCATGCGGGCCGCGGCGATCACGGACGCCCGCCAGACCGCCTTGAGGTTCACCTCGATGCAGGCATCCCAATCCGGTTCGGCGAGCTCGTGCAACGCCGAGCGCACCGGCGAGCCGCCGGCGTTGTTCACCCACACGTGGAGGCCACCGAACGTGTCGACGGCGGCGTCCGCCAGTGCCTCGAGCGCCTCGCGGTCGGTGACGTCGGTGGCCACCGCGAGCGCCCGGCCGCCGGCGGCGCGGATCTCGCCGGCCACCCGCTCGATCCGGTCGTGGTGGCGGGCGGCCACGACCACGGCGGCGCCGGCGTCGGCGTACGCCTTGGCGATGCCCTCGCCGATGCCCTGGCCGCCGCCGGTGACGACGGCGACCTTCCCCTGGAGGTCGAAGTGCAGCATGTCGGTTCCTTCCCGTGCCGGTGGTGCGGTGGTGCGGTGGTGCCGGCGATGCCGGTGGTGCCGGTGGTGCCGGTGGTGCCGGTGAACGGCGGTGGTGCGGTGGTGTCGGCGGGTGCAGGTGCTCAGGCGGTCGGGACGACGTCCGCGGCGAAGCGTTCCATCCGGTCGAGACCGCTGGGCCCGGCGAACACGAACGCCGGCACCATCACGCGGGACACGCCGAGTTCGGCGAGCCGGCCGATGCGCTCGTGGGTCGCGGCCGCATCGGCGGCGGGTGCGAGGTTCACGTGCAGCCGGATCTCCGCCGGGTCGCGATCGGCCGCGTCGCACGCGGCGCGGAAGCGGTTGACGAGCGGTCGCAGCCGGTCCGGGTCGGACTCGCCCGGGTACCACCCGTCGGCGAGACGCACGGCGCGAGCGATGGCGGCATCGGTGTCGCCACCGACCACGATCGGGATGCGGCCCGAGATCGGACGCGGGCTGCAGGTGACCGGTGCGAAGTCGACGAAGCGACCGTGGAACTCCACCTCCGGCGCCTCCCACAGCCGCCGCATCGCGGCGACGTACTCGTCGGTGCGCGCACCGCGGTGTTCCCACGGCACGCCCAGGGCGTCGAACTCCTCGCGCAGCCATCCGATGCCGATGCCGAGCTCGACGCGACCACCCGACAACCGGTCCAGCGTCGCGAGTTCCTTCGCGAGCACCAGCGGGTTGCGTTGCGGGAGGATCAGGATGCACGTCCCGAGGGTGAGTCCCGGTGCGGCGGCCGCGGCGAACGCGAGCCAGATCAGCGGGTCGGGGATCGGGGTCTCCGGCACCGCGGGGATGCGCCCGTCGGCGGTGTACGGGTACCGCGACTCGATCGAGGACGGCAACACCACGTGTTCGCCGCCCCACAGCGACGTGAAGCCGGCGCTGGCGGCACGGCGACACAGCTCGAGTGTGTCGTCCTGGTGGAACGCGATGCTGCTGGCGAACGCGAGCCCGAACTCCATCCGACCCCCTCCGATGTCGTGCGGTCCCTCGGGACCACGGAAACCTACGGCCGGTAGGTTATTCGCCCGTCCACCACCGGCCCGAGACGGAGCACCGGTCGCCGCCGCGAGCTCGGACGAGCGTGACCTCAGTCGAGCGCGACCTCGCCGAGCGGGATGCCGAGGCGCGCGGCGAGCGCCTCGACCACGAGCGAGTGGTCGACGCGCTGGGGCAGCCCGGACACGGTGACGGCGCCGACGCAGCCGACGCCGTGCACCTGGATGGGGAAGCTGCCGCCGTGCGACGCGTGGTCGCGGTGCGGCAATGCCATCACGTCGAGGATCGAGCGTCCGTCGCGGTGCGCGTGGAGGCCCACCGCGTACGACGGCTGGTGGAGCAACTCCACCACGTTCCGCTTGCGCCGGGCCCAGTCTGCGTTGGCCGGCGAGGTGCCCGTCATCGCGTGGAGGAAGACGGTGGCGCCGTTCAGGCGCACCTCGACGGTGACGGCAGCGTGGCGGTCGAGTGCTCGTTGGCGGAGGTCGCACCCCAGCTCCCACGCCGCCTGCTCGTCGAACGAGTCGAAGCGGAGCCGGCGGAGCTGTTCGTCGATGCGGGCCAGGTCGCGGTCGATGTCGTGCTGTTCGGACACGCCCACACCGTACGCGACGGTGGCCGGGGCCGTCGCGGGCGATCGGTCAGGCGGGCCGGATGCCGCGCAGCAGCGGGCGGACGATGCGCTGGGGGGCGCCGACGAGGGCGCCGAACAGGAACGCGCGACGCGGCAACCACACCGCTCGCTTGTCGCGCTCGACGGCGTCGGCCACCGCGGTCGCCACACGCTCGGCCGACACGTTCGGCATGAGCTGCAGCCGTCGCAGGCGATCGAACGACCGCACGGTGGGCGGGTACTGGAGGTTGTCGAGCAGGTCGGTGGGCACCGGCCCGACCTCGAGGTTGGTGACGCCCACGCCCGTCCCGCCGAGGTCCTCGCGCAGGATGCGGCTGAAGTGGCTGAGACCGGCCTTGGTGCCGCAGTAGACGGCGAGGCCGGGGAAGCCGCCGTTGGCCGCCATCGACGAGATGTTCACCACGTGTCCCCGGCTGCGATCGCGCATGCCGGGCAGCACCTCGCGCGTGAGCTGCATCGGCACGGTGAGGTTGAGCCGGACCACGTCGTCGATCTCGCGCTCGCTCGTGTCGAAGAAGCTCTTCGTGTACTCCATGCCTGCGTTGTTCACGAGCACGTCGACCGGACCGGCCGCTGCCTGCGCCCGATCGACGAGGCCGCGCAGCTGCGCGTCGTCGAACAGGTCGCACGGCAGGGCGCTCCCGCCGAGCTCCGACGCGAGCGCCTCCAGCGGGCCGGCGCTGCGGGCGACCAGCGTCACCCGGGCGCCGCGCGTCGCGAACTCGCGGGCGATCGCCGCGCCGATGCCGCGCGACGCGCCGGTCACCAGCACGTGTTGATCCCTGATCTCCATGGACCCGTAGTGTCGCGCGCCGTGACCGCTCCGACCGACGCGCCGCCCTCCGGGGTGCCCGCCGCACTGTGGCCGAGCCCGTGGCCGGCCGAGGACGGCGGGCCCGAGCGTCGGGCCGCCGCGGGTCGTGCGGGTGGCCTCGGTCTCCGATCCGGGCGATCGTTGCACGCCCACTCCCGGCTCGCGATCGCGTCGACGATGGTGGTGCTGCGCGAGCCGGGGGAGGTGTACCTGCTGGGCCACACCGGTGGCGACGACGCCGTCTCCTGGGTGGAGCAGCTCCACCCCGAGTCGCTCGAGACCGTCCGTCGCTCGCCCGACCTCCCGGGCGGGCCCACCTGGCCCGGCGGTCTGGCGGCACACGCTGACGGGTCGCTGTACGTGGTGTTCGGTGCGCACGCGCACCGTCTGTCGCCCGAGCTCGAGGTGATGGCCTCGACGACGCTGCCGCGCGTGCGGCCGTACAACAGCTTCGTCGTGCTGCCCGACGGCTGTCTGGTGACGAAGGACTTCGCCGGCGCCCGACCCGGCGGCTCGGCGAACGACACCCATCCCGACTCCGAGCTCGTCGTGCTCCGCCCGGGCACGCTCGAGGTGGCCGACCGGCTGGCGCTGCCCGAACCGTCGGTGGCCCGGCTGAGCGCCGAGGCGGACACGGTGATCGCCGTGTGCGACCGCACCGTGCGGCGCGCACGGTGGGACGGCGAGCGGCTCGTGCTCGACGAGCACTTCGCCCCCGTGTACCGGACGCGTCCCGGTCAGACGTACGGCTGGGACGCCGTGGTGGACGCCGGGGCTGCCTGGTTCCTCGACGACGGCGAGGGCAGCGAGCGGTTCGCCGGCAGCTTCGTCGGTGTCGGCACGAACACCGCGCCACTGCAGCTCGTCCGCGTCGACCTCACCACGGGGGAGGTCGCGGGCGCCGAGGTGTGCGGCCTGCCGGACGGGCTGATCGCGAACCCGCCGGCGATCGACGTCGAGCGGGGTCTCGCCGTCGGCTACGACAGCTCGAACGCCGTCGTGGCGGCGTTCGAGTTCGACGAGCCGTTCACCTCGCTGCGCCCGCGCTGGCGGCGTCCGCTCGCCCAGGCGATGCACCCGCTGCGGTTCCCGTCCACGGGCGAGCTGCTGCTGAACGACCACGACGCTGCACGCGCCACCGATCAGGCGGTGGTGCTCGACATCGAGACCGGGGACGAGCTCGGGCGGGTCGACACCGGTGGTCCGGTGCAGTCCGTGCTCTTCGCCGCACCGGGGTGGGACGACGACGCCTACGTCGTGAGCTTCACCACCGTCACCCGTCTCTGGTCGCAGTGACGGTGCGGGTGGGCGGCCCCGTCGGTCAGGTGAGCGCGACGAGCGAGCTACCGGCGGTGTAGAGCGCGACGGCCACCAGGAGGAACACGAACCAGCGCTGCAGGCGGTTCGCGTCCACCCTCCCGACGAGTCGGCCGCCGATCACCACGCCGATGAGGCTGGCGATCGTGAAGGGCACGATCGCAGCCCAGTCGAGCGCACCGCCGTCGAGTCGCGAGCCGAGCGCGACCACGGCGTTGATCGCGATGACGAGCAGCGAGGTGGCGGCGGCCTCGGTCATCGTGAACCGCAGCGCGAGCACCAGGGCGGGCACGATCACGAACCCGCCGCCGACGCCGAAGAAGCCGGTGAGCAGCCCGACCAACGAGCCGGCCAGCAGCACCTTCACCACCGTCGTGGTGTCCGTCCGGTGGTGCGGTGTCGCCACGGCGGCGCCCACGGCGAGGGGCGTCGGCGGTGTCCGCTCGGTGGAACGCTGCACTCGGCGCCACATCGCCCAGGCGGCGACGAGCATCAGCCCGGCGAAGGCGAGCAGCAGCACGTCCTGGTCGACGCGCTCGTTCCAGGCCGACCCGAGCAGCGAGCCGCCGATGCCGGCGAGGCCGAACAGCAGCCCCGGAACCACACGCACCCGGCCCGCCCGCCAGTGCGGGACGATGCCGATGACCGCCGTGATCGCGACCAGTACCAGCGACGTGGAGGTGGCCTCCTTCGGCGACTGCCCGGCGGCGTAGACCAGCGCCGGCACGGCGAGGATCGAGCCGCCGCCACCGAGCGCGCCGAGCGAGAGCCCGATCAGCAGGCCGAGCGGAGAGGCGAGGAGGGCGCGCACGGTGATGGTCCGGAGCGGGGTGTCAGAGGACGACGCCGGGGTTGCCGTTCGCGTTCACGAACGGGAGCTGCTCGGCGTGCCACTGGCGCATGCCGCCGGCCATGTTGATCGCGTCGTAGCCCTGACGGAGCAGCCACGCCGTCACCTGACCCGAGCGGTTGCCCGATCGGCAGATGCACACGATGCGCCGGTCGGTCGGGAGTTCGGCCAGGCGCTCGGGCAGCTGCTGCATCGGCACGTGCACCGCCCCGTCGACGTGGCCGGCCATCCACTCCTCGTACTCACGGACGTCGAGCAGGAACGCGCCCTCGCGCTGGGCGGCGGTCGCCTCGGCGGGGGTGCACTCGGGCAGGACCCCGAGCGCGCTCACCGGACACCTCCGGCGGTGTGTTCGGTGGACCGGGCCTGCGCCCAGGCCGTGTAGCCGCCGATGATGTCGGAGACGTCGGTGAACCCGTGCGATCGCAGCAGGCTCGATGCGATCGCCGAGCGGTAACCACCTGCGCAGAAGACGACGGTCGGCGTCTCACGGTCGAGCTCGTCGATCCGGGTGAGGAGCTGCGGGAGCGACACGTGACGAGCCCCGGGGATCGAGCCCAGTGCGACCTCGCCCGGGTTGCGGATGTCGACCAGGACGAGGTCGGTGACGTCACGTCGTCGCTCCTCGAACTCCGAGACGGTGAGCCGCGACAACCGCTCGACCGCGTCGGGGTGCTCGACGAAGGCGCGCAGCGGCTCGGCGAGCGCACCGATGACATGGTCGAACCCGATGCGGGCGAGCCGGACGGCCGCCTCGCGCTCGAGCCCCGGGTCGGTGACGAGGACGATCGGCGTGCCGGGCTGCATCACCTCGCCGGTGTACTCGGCGAAGCGGCCGCTGTAGCCGACGTTCACCGAGCCGCGGAGGTGTCCGAGCGCGAAGGCCATGTCGTCGCGGCTGTCGATCACCACGGCGCCGCCGGCCATCGCCTGCTGCACTTCGGCGAGCGACAGCGAGGGCACCTCGACCTCGTCGGGCAGGAGCTCGTGGGCCGAGCGGTTCTTGATCGCCGCGGACAGGAAGTAGAGCGGAGCGACGGACTGGCCCTGGGTGACGGCATCGACGAACTCGTCCTCGCTCATCGGTGCGAGGGCGTAGTTGGTGGCCCGCTGCTCGCCGATGGTGGAGACCGTCTCGGTCGACAGGTTCTTGCCGCACGCGGACCCGGCGCCGTGGGCGGGGTACACCAGGGTCTCGTCGGGCAGGCTCAACAGCTTGGTGTGCAACGAGTGGTACAGCTGCCGGGCGAGGTCGTCGGCGGTGAAGCCGATCGCGCTCAACAAATCGGGGCGACCGACGTCGCCGATGAAGAGGGTGTCGCCGGTGAACACGGCGTGCGGGGTGCTGCCCGCGCCGTTCGGGCGGACGACGACGCTGATCGACTCGGGTGTGTGGCCGGGCGTCTCGAGGATCTCGAGCACGACGTCGCCGAGGACGATCATGTCGCCGTTGCCGTGTGCCTCGATCGGGAACTCGACGGTGGGGAGGGCGGCGGTGCCGAACACGATCGCTGCGCCGGTGCGCTGGGCGAGCTCGAGGTGCCCGGACAGGAAGTCGGCGTGGAAGTGCGTCTCGATGACGTGGGTGATCGTGAGCCCGTTCGCCGCAGCGTCGGCGAGGTACTCGTCGACGTCGCGCTGCGGGTCGATCACAGCGGCCCGCCCGGTGGAGGTGTCGCCGACGAGGTAGCTCGCGTGCGAGAGACACCCGAGGTAGTACTGCCGCAGGAACATCATGAGACGAATGATACCCCTAGGGGTATCATTCGTCAACCCCCCGGGGTATTCCCACCCGTCCGAGTGATCGGTCCGCGGACGCGCCGGGAGCGGCCGTGCGTGGGGCCGCTCCCGGGAGTCCTCGTGGGTGATGCGGTTCAGTGTTCGAAGCGCACCTGGGGGAGCCGGCGGTCGAGCCAGTCCGGGATCCACCAGGCCCGGTCGCCGAGCAGACCCAGGATCGAGGGGACCAGCATCATGCGGATCACGGTGGCGTCGAGGAGCACCGCCAGTGCCAGGGTGAGCCCCAGCTCGGTGGGCGGGATCGGGCCGGTCACGCCGAACGCGATGAACACCACGATCATGATCAGCGCCGCGTTCGTGATCGGTCGGCCGGTGCGGGCGATGCCGTCCCGCACTGCGAGACGGCTGTCTCCGGTGGCGTCGCGGCGCTCCTTGATCGCGGCCAGCAGGAACAACTGGTAGTCCATCGACAGCCCGAAGAGCAGGGCGAAGAAGAACAGCGGGGCCCAGGCGTTCACGAACCCCTGGTATTCGATGCCCATCAGGTCGGCGCCCACCCCGTGCTGGAACACGAGCGTCGCGAAGCCGAAGCTCGCGGCGACGCCGACGAGGTTCAGCAGGATCGAGATGACGGCGATCCACAGGCTGCGGAACACGACGAGCAGGAGCACGAATGCCACGACCATGATCACCGCGATGGCGAGCGGCGCCGTCCCGGTGAGCACGGCCGTGAGGTCGTGGTTCTGCGAGCCGGGGCCACCGAGCGCCGCGGCCGGCACCTGGTCGTCGAGGTCGGTGCGCAGTCGTTCGACCAGGTCGGACGTGTCCTGGCTGTCGCCGGCGGTGGCCGGGGTGATGCGGACCGCCACCCGGCCGGACTCGGCTGGCTCGGTGACGATCCGGGCGTCGGCCACCCCGGCGTCGGCGGCCGCCAGGTCGACGACCTCCGTGGCCTGCTCGGCGGGCACGGTGACGAACAGCGGTGCTCCCGCCCCGTCGCCGAAGCTCTCGACCAGCATCTCGTAGCCGTCGCGGCTGGAGGCGCCGTGGTCGACCACGCGAGCGCCGGGCATGCCGAGCCGCATCCCGAGCGCGGGGGTGGCCAGCGCGAGCAGCAGCACCAGGCCGAGGCCGAGCGTGACCTTCGGGCGGGCGAGCGCGGCGGAGGTCCAGCGTGTCCAACGGCCCTCGGCGGCACGGTCCGGGTCCTCGTCGCCCTTCGCGACGAGCACGCGATCGCCGAGCAGAGCCAGCACCGCCGGGAGCAGGGTGAGCGACGCGATCGCGACCGCGACGACCGACAGGATCATGCCCGTGGCCATCGAGCGGAACACCATGACCGGCACCAGGTAGACGGCGGCCAGGGAGAGCACGACGGTGAGCGCCGACAGGAACACCGCCTTGCCGGAGGTCGACAGCGTGGCGGCCATGGCGTCGGCGGTGTCCTTGCCGTCCTCGCGCTCCTCGCGGTACCGGGACACGATGAACAGGGCGTAGTCGATGCCGACGGCGAGGCCGATCATCATCGAGAAGTTCATCGACCACACCGACAGCGGCGTGAGCGCGGTGAGCAGGTGCAGTGCGCCGAACCCGAACGAGATGCCGGCGAGCGCGAGGAGCAACGGCATGCCGGCGGCGACGGCCGAGCCGAACGCGATGAACAGCAGGATCAGCGTCGGGAGGCCGGACAGGAGCTCGGCCTTGTGCAGCGCGCGTTCGTTCTCCTCGTTGAAGTCGTGCCACACCGCCCACTCGCCGGTGGCGTTCGCCTCGGCGCCGTCGGGCAGGTCGATCGCGTCGACCGCCGACATCAGGCGCCCGGCGTTGACGGGCAGGTCGGCGTCCTCGTCGGCGGCGAGCTGCACCGGCACGACCGCGGTGCGCCCGTCCGGTGAGATCAGCCCCGCCTCGGCCGGCATCGCGAGCGGATCGACGAGCCCGAGGGTGCCCGGCGCGCCCTCGAGTCCCGCGACCAGCAGGGCCAGGCCGGTCGGGGCGTCGGCGATCGGGGTCTCCTGGCGGTACACGACCGCGGCCGCCTCGGCTCCGGCCTGCGGGAAGTCGCGTCGGAGCTCGTCGCGCACCACCTGGCTGATCGAGTCCTGCGCCTCCCACCCCGCCCCGGAGAGCGCGCCGGTGAGCGTGATCGCGAGGGGAGCGCTCACGAGGGTGATCAACGCCCACACCGTCACGACCAGGCGGCGGCGACGCACGGAGAACCGGGCGAGACGGGCGAACACCGTCCCGCCGTGTGCGTCGTGGCCGCCGGCATCGGCCGGTCCGCCCGTCGAACGGTCCGTCGTGCTGTCCGTCATGGCGGGTGGAGTACCCTCTGGGGTATCCGAGGTCGCGGCGTCGGCGAGGGTCATGGTGGGCTCCTTGCGGGTGGAGGGCGCGTTCGGGGCGCGTGGAAGCAGGCCTGGAGTTACCCGAGGCTGGGCCGAGGCGCGGTGGGACACCGGCGCGGCGGGGAGACGGCGACCCGGACCGGGTCGCCGAGGGTCGGATCAGTGGTCGGTGGGGACCGACCGGGCGGCGATCGCCCTGGTCAGGCGATCTTCAGGAACATCTTCTTGACGTCGTCCATCGAGTAGCCCTCGGCGGCGGCACGCTCCGGATCGGAGACGCACCACGTGAGGCCG
>Ga0315904_10006131_pt1 | contig 16496 bp, 13 predicted proteins | sample LakEriMetagenome_6_FD_203529 | JGI IMG/M metagenome (GOLD analysis project Ga0315904, IMG submission 203529) | Freshwater fungal communities from buoy surface, Lake Erie, Ohio, United States - Buoy 12 MA120 | ecosystem: Environmental > Aquatic > Freshwater > Lake | place: USA: Lake Erie, Ohio... | reverse complement strand
TGGCGCCTGTGGGCGCGATCCTGCAGACGCACAACACGACCAGCGGGTATGACACGCCGATGGCGTGGCAGTACGTGGACGGCCGGCTGATCATCCGCGGCTGCAACCGCATCGCCTGTTACGACCTCCGCGGGAAAGAGTGAACCAGGGGCCGCATGGCAAGCGCATGGCAAAACGACCCAGGTTTCAGAAGTCCCGCCTGAAGTTCGGTGTGGTTCTTGCGGCGACTGTTCTTGCACATCCCGGGCTGGCCGCGGATCGGCACATGACGCTGCGGCTGGAGGACGGGCTGCCTGCGGGCGGCCATGCGGTTCCGATCACCATTGTCGTGCCGATCACGGGCGGCAGCGGCGAAGCCGGAGCGGCGTTGGCGGCATTCCAGGAATACGGCCCGCACACGATCGACGGCAGCGGCTTGCGGGTCGCGGGCGACCGCATGCCAACTCAGCGGCACGACCCGCACGGGCAGCGGCCTGCCGGTCTGGAGGATTGACGCGGCGATCAAGGAGGGCCGCGTGACCGGCGTCGCCACCGCACCGGCCGCCGGTCGTGCACCGGCGGTCACGAGCCGGGTGGCCGGCTATTTCGATCCGCCGTCCGGCGGCGGCTGGGTTGTCGAGTGCGGCATGCCGTGGACCGATGGCGGCAGTCATTCGAAACTCGCCGCAGACGGGAGCGACTACGGTGCCGCGTTCTTCGTGCGGCTGCGACTCGAGAAACAAGCCGGCACGGTGGTCTTCGTCGGCACCCCCGAGGGGACCCGCATCATCCAGGCGGAGAAGTTCCACGGCTCCCCGGAGTCGTTCACGGCCGAGATCACCTGCCTGGCCAGCGACGACAAGACGCCCATCCGGATCGGCCTCGAGGGCGGCCGGATCGGGATCGTCAAGGCGACGATCCAGTCGGCCGCGGGCCGCGCGAAGGAATGGAAAGGCGCGGCCACGGTCTGGGCCTGGCCGGACGCGCCGGGTTTCACCGGCGGCCGCGAGCAGAACCTGGAGCAATGGCAGCACATCGCCCTTGACATTGAAGTTGACGTGGAAACAGCACGGTCGAACTCATCCGGGTGCTCGACGACCGCGACGTCTTCCAGGCGTCGCCCGCCGCGGCGGCGTCAGCGGAGCAGTTCGCGAAGGCGGCCGACGTGCCGCGGGATGGCCACGAGCGGATCCTCTTCCTCCTCGTATTCCAGCACGAGGTAGCCGCGGTAGGCGGCGTCGCGGAGGATGCCCACGAGCCGGCCGAAGTCGGCGGGCTGCTTCTCGCCGTTCACCTTCGTCGTCACCTTGATCTGCGCCGTGATGGCATAGGGGGCGATGCGGGCCAGTTCGGCATACGGGTCGGCCACCTTCGCGAGGTTCGCGGAATCCCAGGTCACCCCCAGCCAGTCGGAATCGATCGCGGCCAGGATCCGCAGCAATCGGTCGATGTCCTTGGCGAAGTCGTGGTTCTCCAGCCCCAGCATCACGCCCCGTTTCTCGGCGTGGCCGAGCGCCGTCTCGAGGTTCGCGATGACGTTGGCCTCGATCTGTTCGGCGGTGGCGCCCGCCGGCGGGCTCTTGCTGGCGAACACCCGCACGGCCGGCGCCCCGAGATCGGCGAAGTGGTCGATCCAGGTGCGGAACGACTCCATCTGCCGCCGGGTCTCGTCACCGTCCGGCGGATGGCCGAAATCGTTGGCCACGGCTCCGGCGGAGATGTCGAGCCCCAGCAGAGCGGCCCGCCGCTTCAAGCGGTTGATCTCCGATCGCTCCACCGGCTCCGCGAAGAAGTAGCTCGTCAGCTCCGCCGCCTCGAGCCCCAGCTCGGCGCAGTAGTCGAGGAAGTCGATCATGTCGAGCCGGCCGGCCGTCTGTTTGCCGCACCACCACTTCATCAACGGCCGCAGCGAATAGGTGGTCAGCGACAGTCCGCTGAAGAAGGCCGCCTTGCGACGCCACGGCTCGACCGCCCCGCACGGCCGCGCGGCGGCGAGCGACGCTGCGGCCGCGGTGGTCAGGAGGCGACGGCGGGAGAGGCTGTGCATCGGGAAGCTCCGGGAACGGCGGGGCAGGGGAACGGGATCGGTCGAGCCGGGGGCTCGAAAGGTGACGGCGTCAGGGGGAGCCGCCGGTGTTGGCCGTGGACACGAGGTACGCGTAGAGATCGGCGAGGTCGCGGTCGGTCGCGTCGCGGAGCAGGCCGCTGGGCATCGGCGAGAGCGGGCTCTTGCGGACCGAGCGGATCTCCTGCCCGGCCAGCCGGACGGTCGTGTCGGGAGACGTCTGGATGAGCATCGTTTCCGGCGACTCATAGAGCAGCTGCCCCGTCACGACCATGCCCGACTCGGTTTCCACCTGCGTCAGCCGGTAGGTGGGCGACACGTCGCGGCCGGGGTCGAGAATGGCCGTGAACAGGTCGTTGCGGGAAAACCGCCGGGCCACGGGGGCCAGCTCCGGCCCCAGCCGCGCGTTGCCATCGTGGCACCGGGCACAGCTTCTTTGGTGATACACGACCTTCCCCCGGTTGGCATCGCCCGCCCGCCAGTCGATCGCATCCAGCCGCTTCTGCCAGGCGGCGAAGTCCTCCGCCGAATCGTTGAGCCCCTTGGCCGCTTCCGGATGGTGGCTCCGCAGCCAGGATTCCCAGTGCGCGGGCAGCGCCGCCGAGTCTCCGCCCGCCGCCGGGGCTGCAGTCCAGTGGGCGATGAGCCGGTCGATCGCCAGGCACGTGTCGCGATACTGCGGCTCCTTGGCGAACTGCCGGAGGACGCGGATCGCTGCGACGAGCTCGGCCGGATCCGCCCGGGATTCGAGCTTCCGCAGCGCGTCGGCGACGCCACGCACCGTGACCGGCTGACCGAACCGGAGCGTCTCCACCAGGATCGCCCGGTCGCCGGCGTCGGGAGCCTTGGCGACGAGGTTCGCGACGGACTCCTGCAACGACGGCTCGTCCCACAGTTCGTGGAGGAGCGGCCGCCGCTCCTCCGGCGGCAACGCCTCGAGAAGCAGGACCATCTCCGGGGTCCAATCCTCGACGTTCTCCCTGCCCACGCGATCGACGATCCGACGGGCGGCACGGCCGCGGCTGGCGTCGGGCAGGCGGCTCGCGAACAGGCTGTGATCGGGCAGGCCGAGCCGCTCGTCGGCGACGATCGCCTCCGCGAGGCCGGGATCGCGCCGCATGAGCTGGTCGCAGGCCTCCCCCACCCGCACCGGCCAGAACCGGGCGGCCTGCATGCCGGCGGCCTGCATCGTGTGATGGAGCGAGAGGAGGCCCGTCGCCGTGGCCCGCGTGACCGCCGCGGTGCGTTCGCCGGGCAGACGCGAAAGCACGATCAGATAGTGGATCGAGTCTTCCACGGTGGTGGCGGCGGAGAGCAGGGCGGCGATTCGTTCCAACTGCTGCGGCTGTTCCTGCTGCACCATGCCCAGCACGCGGGCGATCTCCCGATCCAGGGCCACGGAGCCGCTCGGCAATGCGTCGGCGAGCGTCCGCGCGAGGCGTGCGAGGACCGCGGGATCGTCGGGAAGCGGACGGGCGGCCGCATAGCCGGCGTATGCGTCCGGCACCGTCGGCTCGACGCGGACGTCTCCCAGACAGAGCTCGATCAGCCGCACGGCCTCGAGCCGGTCGGCAGGCGTCTCGGCCTCCGCAAACAGGGCCCGCGCCGTTTCGAGGTCCGGGTGACCAATCTCTCCGCGGAACGCCGCCCGCCAGAGCATCGCCAGCCGGCCGGCGAGCGCCGCATCGGCGGGCAGCGGCGGCGGGGCGTCCAGCCGGGCGAGCGCCATCAGCGCCGCGGCCCGCAGGCAGCGCGGCCGCGGCTCGAGGATGTCGGCCCAGTTGAGCTTCTGCTGTGCCACGGCCGTCGCCGGCAGGTGCAGCATAGCCTCCCAGGCCTGCCGGCGGACCCGCTCGTCGGCATCGTGCGTCAGCCGGGCCAGCGCCGTCGCCCGCTCGTCCGCATTCCGATCCACGCTCCGCCCCAGCGACCAGGCCAGCCGGGCCCGCAGCAGGCGGCTGGTATCCTCCGCCAGCGACACGGCGGCCGCCGTCGGCACGCCATCGAACAGATCGGTGAGCACCTCGATCGCCCGCACCCGGGCGGCCTCCGGCAGCGTGGCATCGACGGCGGCGCGGGCGAAGGCATCGGCGCCGAGGTCGCGGGCCAGCGGCAGCCATGCGGCCCGCGACCAGGCCGCCTGCGGCTGGTCGGCCGTCAGCACTCGCACGAGCGGCGTGTCAGCCGCCGCGACTTTCCCGGCCTCGTCGCCCGCCTCGCCGACGTAGTCGATGCGAAACACGCCCCCCTTGGTGCCACGGCCGCCGATGGCGATGTACATCTGCCCGTCGGGGCCGACCTCGATGTCGACCGGCGCGAAGCCGTCGCTGCCGACCGACTCCAGAAACACCTCGCTCGTCGCCGTGCCGGAGTCGCCGCGGATCTCAGGCTTCAGGGCGTACACCCGGCCGAGGCTCCAGCAGAGGCTGAAGAAACTCCCCCGATACCGTTCGGGAAACCGTCGATGGCGATAGACGACCGCCCCGGTGGGTGAGCCGCGGCCCAGCTCCGCCGCCCGCGGCACCGCGTCGAAAAACCATGGCGGCCGGTTCCAGCTCCGCTGCCAGCCGGCGAGCATCCAGCCGTGGTGACGGCCGGTGGCGACCTCGAAGAGCCGCGTCGGGCTGTACCAGGGAAGATACTGGTCGCGCTCGCCGTCGGAGTCGACGAGCCACAGCGTGCCGTCGGCGCCGAAGTCGAGGTCGTAGGGATTCCGCAGCCCGTGGGCGACCACGTCCGCCCGCGCGCCGTCGGCCGAGACGCGATAGACCACGCCCTGCCGCGGGTCGGCGACCGGCGACACCACGCCATGGATATGCTCGCGGGTGACGCGGGCGTCGTTCCCGCAGGCGATGTAGAAGCAGCCGTCGGGGCCGCGCACGATCCCGTTGGCGGAGTGGTCCGTCTCCACGTGCAATTCCGCGAGCACCTCGCGTTCGCCGTCGGCGACGCCGTCGCCATCGCGGTCTCGATACCGGGAGAGGGCGTGGTCGCCGGTGCAGAAGAGGTCGTGGCCTGCGAATGCCAGCCCCCGGGCCCCGCTCGCCGGCCCGGCGGCGAACTGCGTCGTCCGGTCGGCGCGGCCGTCGCCATCGTCGTCGTGCAGCGTCTTGACGTAGCCGCGGCCCGAAACGACCACGCGGCCGCGCGGGTCGAAGGTCATCGAGTAGACGTCGTGCACCAGGTCGTCGCCGGCGAACTGGCTCACCCGGAACCCGTCCGGCACGCGAAACTGCGCCGCGTCATCGGCCCTGGCGGCGACCGCCGCCAAGACGACCGCGATGGCGAGCGAATGCCGCGTGGGGTGCATGCTGACTCCTGAGCGAAGGCAAGGCTCCGCGGCCGCGACGGCCGCGCGAGTTCACGACGGCTCCTCAGCCGACCGTGTGGACGAGCCGCGATTCCAATCAACCATGATCGTGTCGCCCCGATGGGCGTTCAACCACGTCGCCCTGGCCATGCGGTGCGGGCCTCTGACTGCGGATTCGTGGCCGGGGGTGCGAATGATCGGCGCGCGAAAAAACTCCCTTGGAATTTAGGCCTTCGGCCCGTTTGCGTCCACAGGGCGGTCGCACGACCGCCCTGCACTGGTCCGCGCGGTGACGCCCCGCACGGGCCGCGGCGGCAGGCGCGGCCTCCACGCCCTGAAGTTGAATCGCTGACTCGATCGGGGGTATCGTTCCCGACGGATGTGGCACCGGGGCGCTCCATCGGATGCGTCCGCCCTCCCAGCGATAGGATCGCTCGCCATGCCACCGCAATTCGGCCGCCGCGCCCTCCTGCAGACCGCGGCCACGGGCATCGCCTTCGGGGCCGCGCGCGGCTCGATTCTCGGCGCCGGCGCGGCTGACCCTGCCCGCCATGATGAACCGGGGCCGACGATTCTCCTCAAATCGGGCTGGCAGACCGTCAACATCGGCGACATCGCCCATACCCCGGGCATGCTCGCGCTCCTGGAAAAGCATCTTCCCGAGGCCCGCACGGTCCTGTGGCCGATCGTCGTCAACGAGGCGGTCGAAAAGATGCTCCTGAAGCGGTTTCCACGGCTGACGATCGTGCCGGCGGAGCTGCGCACGCCCCAGCCCGTTGCCGACGAGGCGATCCGCCCCTTTTTCGATCGCTGCGACTTTTATCTTCATGGGAGCGGCCCGAACCCGATGCGGGTCGATCACCTGCGGCAGTGGGTCAGATTGACGGGCAAGCCGTTCGGCTTCGGCGGCGTGACGTTTTCCTCCTGTGATCCTTCACTGGCCGAGCTGCTCGCCCGGGCCAGCTTCATCGGCTGTCGCGACACGAAATCGCTCGAGTTTCTCCGCGAGAAGGGGCTGAGGGGGCCCACGCTTTCGTTCGGGCCCGACGCCGCGTTCGCCTGCGACGTTCTCGACGAGCCGAAGGCCCTCGACTTCCTGCGCCAGCACGACCTCGAACCGGGCCGTTACGCCTGCTTCGTGCCACGGCTTCGCTGGACGCCCTTCCACAAAATGGACCAGTGGTATCGGCCGTCCCCCGCGAAGATCGAGGAAATCGAACGGGTCAACGAGGCCACGGCCGAGAAGGACCACGCCAAACTGCGGCAGGCGATCGTCCGGTGGGTCCGCGAAACGGGCCTGAAGGCGGTGATTTGCCCCGAAATGGCCTATATGGTCGATCTGATCGACCCGCTGGTTTTCGATCCGCTCCCGGCCGACGTGAAAGACAAGGTCGTCCGCCGGCGATCATTTTGGATCACCGACGAGGCCGACTCGCTCTTCCGCCGCGCGCGGGCGATGGTGAGCATCGAGATGCACTCGCCGATCCTCGCGGTCGGGCACGGCGTGCCGGCGATCCATGTCCGCCAGCCCGAAGACACCTGGAAGGGCCAGATGTGGCGCGACATCGGGCTGGATGACTGGCTGCTGGAGATCGACGCCGCGAGCGGCGATGACATCGCCACGGCCCTGCTGCGGATCAACGCCGACCATGACGCGGCGCGGGCGAAGGTCCGGGCTGCGATGGACAAGGTCGCCGGCTTGCAGCGGGCGATGATGACGACGTTGCGCGAGAGCCTGCAGATGCCGACCCTGTGAGGCGGTGGCTTTCGTCAAGCACGGGAACCGGCGACCGGAAACGGCCGCGGCCGGTCAGGGAATGCCCAGGACGTCGCGCATCGAGTACAGGCCGGACGGCTTGCCGACGAGAAACCGGGCCGCCGCCAGCGCCCCACGGGCGTAGCAGTCGCGGTTCGTGGCCCGCACGTTCACGGAGAACGACTCGCCTTCCATGCCGAAGAGGATCGTGTGTTCGCCGGGATTGTCGCCGGCGCGAACGGCGTGGTAGCCGATCTCGTCGGCCGGCCGGGCGCCGGGACGGCCCTCACGGCCGTGAGCTTCCCGGGTCTGCCGCATCTGCTCCCGCACGATGGCACCGAACTTGAGGGCCGTGCCGCTGGGGGAGTCTTCCTTGTGCCGGTGGTGGCACTCGATGATCTCGACGTCGGTGCGGCCGCCGACCCGATCGAGCAACGCCCCGGCCCGGCCGACGAGGTCCATGGCGATGTTCACCGCCAGGCTCATGCTCGGCGACTGCAGGATCGGGATCGTCCGGGCGGCGGCGGCGATCGCCTCCCGCTCGCGGTCCTCGAGGCCGGTCGTCGCCACTACCAGCGGCACCCGCCGTGCGACGCAGGCCGCCACGATCCCGTCCACCGCCTCCGGCAGCGAGAAGTCGATGACCACGTCGGCGGGGCAGTCCCAACCGGCGGCCACTGTGACCCCCGCCGGGGCGATGCCCGCGAGCGTGCCCGCATCGGCCCCGGCGCGAGGATGCCCCGCCCGCTCGATCGCGGCCACGAGCTGCCAGGGAGCCGCATCGGCGGCGGCACAGGCGACGACCCGCTGCCCCATGCGGCCGGCGGCACCGTGAACGACGAGACGCAACGGACTGGCGGACACGAAAGCCTCCTGGCAGATGGACCGCGCCGCGGTGATCGCGGCCGGCATGGGAACGAGGGCGCAATCAGCCGTAAAGGTCGATCGCCTGGACGATTTCATCGACGCGGTTGCCCACGCTCACGGCTCGATTGGCGAAGCTCGCCCGGCTCACGCCCCGGCTGCCGAGAACGTCGTTGAAAAGCTTTTGGTCCGTGGTGTGGTAGGCCACGGTGGCGGTCGGGTCCTTGAGCTGGTGGCCCGTGAGGATGCAGACCACCCGCTCGTCGCGACCGATCACGCCCTCGGCCACGAGCTGCCGCGCTCCGGCCACGCTGGCGGCGCTGGCCGGCTCGCAGCCCAGGCCGCCGGCGCCCACCTGCGCCTTGGCATCGAGGATCTCCTGCTCGCTCACCTGGCGGACCACGCCGTCGCAGACTTCCAACGCCCGCAGGCACTTGTTGAGGTTCACCGGCCGATTGATCTCGATGGCGCTGGCGATCGTGTCGGCCCGCTTGTTGTCACGGTCGAGCTCGTCGTAGTAGTGGCAGGCGGGAGCGAGGTCGGCGCGGCCGCCCTCCCAGCGGAGGCCGCGGCGATGATAGAGCTCGTAGAGGGTGTTGGCCCCGGCGGCGTTGATCACCGCCAGCCGCGGCACGCGGTCGATGAGGCCGAGCTTCCGCAGTTCGGCGAACGCCTTGCCGAAGGCGCTCGAGTTGCCGAGGTTGCCGCCGGGCACCACGATCCAGTCGGGCACCTCCCAGCCGAGCGACTCGAGCACCCGGAACATGATCGTCTTCTGCCCCTCCAGCCGGAAGGGATTGACGCTGTTGACGAGGTAGATGCCCAGCTTGCCCGACACCTCCTTGACCCGGGCCATGGCGTCGTCGAAGTCGCCGGCGATCTGGATCGTGAGGGCGCCGTAGTCGAGGGCCTGCGAGAGCTTCCCGTAGGAGATCTTCCCGGAGCCGATGAAGATGATGCCGCGCATCAACCGGGTGACCGCGCAGTAGACGGCCAGCGAGGCGCTGGTGTTGCCGGTGGAGGCGCAGGCCGCCCGGCGGGCGCCGATCATCCGCGCATGCGTGAACGCGGCCGACATCCCGTTGTCCTTGAACGAGCCCGACGGATTCAGGCCCTCGTACTGGAGGAACAGGCGGCCGGGGTTGACGCCCACGTAGCCCGCGACGCCGTCGGACGGGGCGCACATCGTCTGCCCCTCGCCGATGGTGACCACGCTCTCCCGCGGGGCGTAGGGGAGCAGTTCGTGGAACCGCCACACGCCGCTGAAGGCCAGCGGATCGCTGCGCCGCATCCACTTCCGCTCGAAGAACTCGAATGCGTTCGGCGGCCGGATCCGGTCCCAGTCGTACTCCACGTCCAGCAGGTTGCCGCAGGCCGGGCAGGCGGTAAGCACCTCGTCCACCGCGAACGTCGCCGCGCAGGCCGGATCGATGCACTGCTGGAAGGCGAGGTCGGTGCGGGCGGCGACGGCCACGGACATGTCTCCGGACGATGCCCCTTCCATCGGCAGCCGACGGCCGGCCGGTGAGGGGGACCCCGTCGGGCAGGGATTCCCGACGGGGTCAAAGGTAGGTCACGCTCCCACCGCCAGCAAGTTTGCCGACCGCGCCGGTGGTAACGCCCCCCAAGACGGCCGAGCCACTCGAGACTGCCAGTTTGACAGCCATACCACACTGTTATTAGACTTGCGGGGCTTGGCGGTCCGGGGGCGGTCCGGAATCGCGGGCATCGGCACACAGGCAAAAAGCACCATGAAAGCTGCGGAACTGAAGGTCTTCAAGGCGGCCCTGGAGAACATGCGGGCCCGGCTCCGGGGCGACGTGTCGACGATGGCCGACGCCGCTCTGCGGAAGACGCGTTCGGAGTCGAGCGGGGATCTCTCCAGCATGCCGATCCACATGGCCGACATCGGCTCCGACGCCTACGAGCAGGAGTTTACCCTCAGCCTCATGGCCACCGAGGAGGGCACGCTCGACATGGTCGAGCAGGCCCTGGAGCGGATCCGGAGCCGAACCTTCGGCGTGTGCGAGGAGTGCGAGGGGGTGATCTCGAAAAAGCGGCTGGAGGCGATTCCGTTCGCGTCGCTGTGCATCCGCTGCGCCGAGCGGCAGGAGCAGGGGGGCGACGGCCCGCGGCCCCGCCAGCCGCGGTGACCGCGCGGCGGGAGTTCCGGCTCCGGGGAAAGGATTCCGCATGTCGCCATCCAGCCGGAGCTGGCTGACCTTCGCCGCCATCGCCGTGGCGGCGGCGGCCACCGACCTGCTCACCAAAGACGCGCTCTTCCGCGCCCTGGGCATGCCGGGCACGAGCCCCCCCGTGACGATCATCGACGGCGTGTTGTGGCTGGAAACCAACCTCAACGAGGGCGCTTTGTTCGGCATGGGGCAGGGGATGGGGATGGTGTTTTCCGCCGTCTCGATGGCCGCGATCGCGGGCATCCTGGCAATGATGTCCCGTCCCGCCACCCGACGGGATCCGTGGCTCGTCTGGGCGCTCGGCCTGATCGTCGGCGGCATCATCGGCAATCTGTATGATCGCCTCGGGCTGCCGGGGCTCGCGTGGCATGCCCCATTGGGGCGGGTCGGGACGCCCGTGCGGGCCGTCCGCGACTGGATCCACGTCGTCGTGCCAGGCGTCATCGACTGGCCGATCTTCAACCTCGCCGATTCCTGGCTCGTGATCGGCGCGGCGCTGCTGCTGCTGACGTCGCTGCGGGCGCCGGTGACGGACGCCGCAGCCCCCGGAGGCGCCGCGCCATGACCGGGAACACCGTGGAGCCGGCCCTCGCGGCCCGCCTGGAAGCCGCGGTCGCTGCCACGCGACTCGCCGCCACCGAGACCCGCGGCTGGTTCGGCCGCACCGGCCTCGTCGTGGACCTGAAGGCCGACGCGTCGCCGGTGACACAGGCCGACCGGGCGGCCGAGGCAGTGCTGCGGCGCGAGCTGCTCGGCCGGTTTCCGCACGATGCCTTTCTCGGCGAGGAGACCGGCGGCACGCCGGGCACGAGTGGCTTTGAGTGGATCGTCGATCCGATCGACGGCACGAAGTCGTTCATCCGCGGCGTGCCGCTGTACGCGACGCTGGTCGGCTGCCGGAGGGAAGGCCGCGGCGTGCTCGGCGTGATCGCGATCCCGGCCCTCGACGAGACCGTGTATGCCGCCCGCGGCGGCGGCGCCTGGCACGTGTGCGGCGCGGGACCGCCCGTCGCCGCGCGGGTGTCGATGCGCACATCGTTGCGAGAGGCCTTGCTCTGCTCGAGCGACTTCACGTCGTTCGCCCGCTGGAGCGGTGGCGTTGACGCGGGCAACGCGGCGCGGGGGGGGCTGGAGGCAGCCTGCGGCGTGGCGCGGACCTGGGGCGACGGCTACGGCTACCTGCTGGTGGCGACGGGCCGAGCCGACGTGATGGTCGATCCGCTCATGAATGCCTGGGACGCCGCCGCCGTCGAGACGGTGGTCGCGGAGGCGGGCGGACGGTTTACCGACTGGGCCGGCCGCGACCGCATCGACTCCGGCGACGGCGTGGCCACCAACGGCCGGCTGCACGACAGCGTGCTGGCCTGCCTGCGCCCGGCTGCCGGGTGATGGGGAGCCGAGCCGTCGGCTCCGCGGCGCGTTGCTTCAGGATCCGGAGCAGCCGCCGTCGTTGGTCTTCCGTCTGGGGGCACTGAGGCCGGTCCGCACGGCGGAGATCCAGACCATCGACACGGGCACGGAGGTGGTGCGGACGGTCGAGTCTCGGGAGGGGGAGGGCACGCTCGAGTTCGCCGGAACGAAACCGGCCGTCGCCCTTCGCATCGCGACCGCGTACACTCACGCGAAGGACGGCGTGGTGGCCGAATGGTGCGATTTCCAGTCGTGCCCGCGACCGCATCGCCATCCCCGCATGGCGGCGGCGACTACGGGGTGGTTTTTGTTTTTTCTGGAGCGGCCCAAAGCGATGCGACGCGTTCTTCTCTGCTGTGCGGCCTTCCTGGTGGCGATCCCCGTTCGTGCCGAGTGGCACCTACAGTGGAAGCGGACGCTGCCCCCGCGGGCCGCGGCCTGGGAGTTCACGCTCAAAGCCGACCGCGATTCCGCCTATCAGATCACACCGGCCGGCCACCTGGCGGTGGTAACCACGGAGTTCGACGGCTCGGTGCGGGCGTTCGGGATCGAGACCGGCGAGGAAAAATGGCGGTTCTTCACGAACGGTCCGATTCGGTCGGCCGCCGTGGCCGCCGGGGACGCCATCGTGGTCGGTTCCGAGGACGGTTTTCTCTACTGTCTTGAGCAGGATGGAACGCTCCGCTGGTCGGTGTGCGGCGGGCCGCGGGAACGGCTCGTGCTCGGGCACGAGCGGCTGATCTCGGCATGGCCGGTGACCGCGACTCCGGCGGCGCACGAAGGCAAGGTGTATTTCGCCGCGGGCTGTTGGCCCGTGAACGGCGTCTACCATCACGCCGTCGACCTCAAGACGGGCACGATCGAGTGGACCAACTCGGCGGCCAACTATCGGCCGTACGGCGTGATGAAGGTCGAGGATGGCGTGCTCTCGGTTCAGGGGTATTTTTCCGGCGGCAGGTATGACATCAAGACCGGGGCCGTCGTTTCGACGAAGCCCGCGAACCCGGCCAAGGCGAATGACGACACATCCGGGCCGCGGCCCAATTTCCCCGGCGCCCGCAACATGGCCTTCCATCGCGTTCGCGAGGCCGACGGACTGCGGGACGCCTTCGTCAGCACGTCCCATGGGGAGATTCTCTACTACCGCGAGTCGCCGACGCAGGCGGTGACGCACGAGCCGGTGCCGCCGGCCCAGGTCGCCGCCGGTGCCGCTCCCCAGAAGATCGACATCGACGCCGGATACGCCATCCTGGTGAATCCATCGCTGGCGACGATCGCGGCGGCGGTGCAGAAGCCCGACCTGCACGTCATCGCGCTGGTGGAACAGGCGGCGGCGGCCCGTGAGCTGCGGACCGCGGCCGAGGTCCACGGGCTCTACGAGGGCCGCCGTCTGAGCATTCGCTCGGGGCCCATCGTCGACGGCCTGCTCCCGCCGTACATCGCGAACTACGTGTCCTGCACCGAGCAGCACGTGCCGGCCCTCCAGGAGTGCGTCCGTCCCTATGGCGGGATCATGTCCGCCGGCTCGATGACGACTCGTCGACATGGCCCGCTCCCCGGCGCGGACGACTGGCGGCAGGAGTTCCACGACGCCGCCAACACGCTCGCCGCCCGCGACACCCGCATCAAGACTCCCCTCGGCACGCTCTGGTATGGCGGCGACGCGGCCGACGCGCGGTTCTACTTCGACTCCGACGTCGATCACCAATCGGGCGACGGCATCAACCCGCAGCCGGTCGGTCCCCGGATCGTGGATGGCCGGATGATCCTCCAAGGGCCGGGGCTGCTCGGTGCGTTCGACATCTACACCGGCCGCCGGCTGTGGGAGGCCAAGCTGCCGCTCATGTACCGCTTTGGCGGACCGAGCGGCGGGCTTGGCATCCACTCCAAAAAGCATGCCCGCCCCTGGGAGTACCCACCGGCGGTCGCGGCCGAGGTTCCCGTGACGCAGCATTGCCGGGCCAGCGGCTTCAACATGATCGCCCTGCCCGACGGGGTCTTCGTGGCGGCCCAGCGGCACATCCTGCGGTTCGACCCCGAGACCGGCAGGCAGCTGTCCGCATGGCCCGTTCCCGCGCTCGAGGAGCCCGGGCTGTTCTGGGGCGGACTGCATGCGGAGGGGAACGTCCTCGTCGCCTCGCTGTTCCGCGAACAGATGATGATCGATTGCCAGGCCGGCTTCGACGGCCAGGGGGGCGACTTCGGCGGCGACCGCATGCCGATGTCCCATCTCGTGGCCATCGACACGACGACCGGTGACGTCCTGTGGACCCGCAAGGCGACCTGGGGCTTCCTCAACCGCAGCGGCGTGGCCCTGTCGGGCAATCGCGTCTTCGCCCTCGATGCCTGCAACGAAGTCGTGATGGCCAAGCTCCGCGCAGCGGGCCGCCGGCTGCCCGATGAGCGGCCGAGCATCGTCGCCCTCGATCTCAAGACGGGCAAACAGGTCTGGAAACGCGACATGGACGTGCTCATCCGCGGCCTCGTCTACTCCGCGCCGCGTGATCTGCTGCTCGCCGCCAATCGCCACTACACGCCCTGGAAGGACGGCGGCTGGAACAAGGGCCTGAAGGGCGCGGCGGGGCGGATGCGGGCGATCAAGGCGGCTGACGGCGCGACCGCCTGGGAAACCGATGCGGCCGCCTTCTTCGATCCGCACATCGTGCTCGACGACCTGATCATCGACCGGCAGGGCGTTTCGTACGACCTCCGCACCGGCGCGCGACATCGGCGGGCGTCGCTGCTGACGGGTGAGCCCGAGGAGTGGAACTTCCAAAAGGGTGGCTGCAACCACCTCATCGCCTGCGACACGATGGTCACCTGGCGGTGTGCGGTGTATGACCTCGCCGGTCAGGCAGGAACGCTGCCACTGGCCGGGATGGATGCCGGTTGCACGCCGACGCTCATGCCGGCCGGTGGGCTGCTCAACATTCCGAACTTCGGCACGCATCACAAACGAAACCGCATGACCGCGATGGCGCTTGTGCACGTGCCCGAGAACGTGGCGTGGACCAAATACGACGCCGGGGCATTGAAGAACCCCACGACTCCCGCGGCGATCAAGAAGGTCGGCTTCCATCTCGGCGCTCGCGGCGACCGCGTGGCCTCGGATGGAACGCTCTGGCTGGCCGTGGGGCCGAGGACGGGCGGTGTGCGGATCGCACCCACGACGGTGACCTGGTTCGAAATCCCCCGCGGCGACGTGCCGTCTTTGGTCGGCACCACGGGAGCCGCGGGGATCACGGAGATCGCCGTCCCGCTCGCCGTCGGCGGCAAACCCGCCCAGGGCAAGGACGAAAAGACGACCTGCGATGTGACCCTGACGTTCGTCGAACCAGAGCACACCGAAGCCGGAAAACGTGTCTTCTCCGTCAGCGTCGCCGGCAAGGAAGTGGTCAAGGATCTCGATATCGCCAAGGACGCCGGCGGCCCCCGCCGCATCGTCACGCGGACGATCCAGGGCGTCGAAGCGGACGGCGTTCTGCTGATCCGGCTCGTGCCGAGCGTCGGTGAACCGGTGCTCAGCGGGGTCGAGATCCGAGCTCGTTGACGGGGGTGCCGAGCGTGTGGCCGCCGCGGCCACAGCGAGCATCTGCCAGACCCCGCAGCGGCGAGTTTTGCCCCCTCGAAGCCGGTGCTCCACCAGAGTCGAATGCGCTCGATCCGCAACCGACGGAGACGATTGTGCCGGCCCGCAGTCGGGGAATACGGCCGGCGGATTGAAGTCCCCCTGCCGCAAACAGCTGGACTTGTCGAAAAACAGCCGGTCAGTATGATGGTGACCTCGATTTCCCGAACTTTCCCGTCCTACGCTCGAGTGTTCCCGTGGCACGTTCCTGTCAGGTTTGCGGCAAGGGCTTTTCCGTCGGCAATCAGGTCACCATCCGCGGCAAGGCCAAATACCTGGGCGGCGTCGGCACGAAGGTCACCGGCATCACGAAGCGGAAGTTCAAGCCGAATCTGCAGCGGCTCCGCGTGACCGTGGGCAACGGCACCAACACGACCCTCCTCGTCTGCACGCAGTGCATCAAGGGAGGCAAGGTCACGAAACTGGTCCGCCAGAAGCCATTCCATCTGCCGAAGGTCGAGAAGGCGGCGAAGCCGGCGGCGGAGGAGGCGGTGCCGTCGGGGCCCCGCGCTCGTCCGTAATTCACCACGCGGCTCCCCATGTCACTCTCCCGGCAGGATGTCGCCAAGGTCGCGTCGCTCGCGCGGCTGGCCCTCTCCGCCGATGACCTCGACCGGATGACGGGCGAGCTCCAAAAGATCGTGGGGCTCGTGTCGCAACTCGCCGAGGTCGACACGTCCGCCGTGGCACCGCTCGCCCATCCCCTCGATGCCGAGAACGTCTTCCGGGCCGACGAGCCGCAGCCGTCGCTGACCACGGCCGAGGCCCTGCAGTCGGCGCCACGGCACGATGGCGAGTGCTTCCTGGTGCCCGCGGTGCTCGGTGAATCGGGAGCCGCCTGACCGGCCCGGGATCGCCCATGCAGCCACTCGATCTTTCCGCCGTCGATCTCGTCGCCGCCGTCCGCCAGGGGGACGTCTCGGCCGTGCAGTGCACCGAGGCCTTCCTGCAGCGGATCGAGCAGGTGGACGGCCGGGTGAACGCCTTCCTCAAAGTGGACCGCGATGGGGCGCTGGCCCGCGCGGCCGCGATCGACGCCCGCCGCAAGGCCGGCGGGCCGCTCGGCCCCCTGGCGGGCCTGCCGGTGGCGGTCAAGGACGTGCTCTGCACGGCCGACATGCCGACGACCTGCGCCTCGCGAATGCTGGAGAACTTCCGGCCACCGTACGACGCCGAGGTCGTCCGCCGGCTGCGGGCCGCCGACGCCGTGATCGTCGGCAAGACGAACATGGACGAGTTCGCCATGGGCGGCTCGAACGAGAACTCGGCATTCGGCAGCGTGCACAACC
>Ga0315904_10006128_pt1 | contig 16498 bp, 19 predicted proteins | sample LakEriMetagenome_6_FD_203529 | JGI IMG/M metagenome (GOLD analysis project Ga0315904, IMG submission 203529) | Freshwater fungal communities from buoy surface, Lake Erie, Ohio, United States - Buoy 12 MA120 | ecosystem: Environmental > Aquatic > Freshwater > Lake | place: USA: Lake Erie, Ohio... | reverse complement strand
TCAAGTGGACGGAGACGCAAATCCCGCTCCGCGAAATCTTGGCACTCACGCCCGAAAAGCCGCTTTACGGCCACCAGTCCGGCGCAAAAGCCAGAACGCATTGGTGCGCATTCTTGAAGCAGAACGAAACAAGTGGAGGCACGCCGTAAATGAAGCTCGAATCCAAGAAGGACGTTCCCGGCGTTGCCTCGCACGACTTGTTCGGTGGTTGGGGGAGGACTGCTAACCCGAAAGACGTGGTGATGACGCCCGCCGATGTGGCGCGAATGATCGTGAACCACTTCCAGCCGTCCGGGCGCATCCTCGACCCGTGCCGTGGGAATGGTGCCTTCTGGGATGCAATGCCAGGCGCGGAATGGTGCGAGATAGCCGAGGGGAAAGACTTCATGCAATGGGAAACGCCCGTGGACTGGATCGTCTCGAACCCACCTTACAGCACCTTCTGGGAGTTTTTGGAACACAGCTTCAAACTCGCGGAAAACATCGTCTATCTGATCCCGCTTCACAAAATCTGGAGCGGACACCGATACATGAAGGCAATCACCCAATGGGGAGGACTGCGCGAAACTCTTATCATCGGCACTGGAACCAGCATCGGCTTCCCCGTGGGGCTGTCTGTGGGTGCCGTCCACTTCCAACGCGGATACACCGGGCCGATGGTCATTGGTTATCCACCGAACGACTGATTCAACCGCTTGCGCGGTTTTATTGCAAGCAATCGAAAGTTATGAAAAGAACCGAAATCCTAAACAAATTCGACACGATCGCCAGACGCAGGGTCGCTTTGACAACCGAGCGATCGTATCGTTCATGGATCAGCAAATACCTTGATTTTTTGACCACTGAAAAAGCCAGGTCGGCGGAATCGTCCGAGGCGAAAATGGAATTGTTTCTCAGCAACATGGCGCATTGCGACTATTCCAGCGTCAGTCAGAACCAAGCATTCAATGCGTTGCTGTTTCTTTACCGCCATGTGCTCAAGGTGGAGATTGGCGACGTTTCGGCGCTACGGTGCCGCAAAAAGAAGCGCGAGAGATATGTGCCGACTCAGACCGAGATATCGGCGATGTTCGCGCAACTCAAGAACACTCCGACATACAATGTCCGCCTGCTCGCAGCTTTGCTCTACGCCTGCGGTCTCCGTGTCCAGTCAGGCTGCGAGCTTCGAATCAAGGATTTCGACTTGGATCGGATGATTCTGACGATCCACGAGGACAAAGGCGACAAGGATCGGCAGGTTTCGATTCCTGAGATCCTGCTGCCAGCGATTCGCCGCCAGATCGCACGGGCTACCGCGCTTGCTCAAATCGACATTGCGGCAATGCAGCCGGTTCAGTTGACTGGGCGGCTGGATGTGAAGTATCCCGGCAAGCAGTTTGAGGTTGGCTGGCACTTCCTTTTTCCGTCTCCAGCACCCTGCCGCCACCCTCGCACCGGAAAGATGGTTCGTTGGTGCATCGGTCCGGATGTGATACAGCGTGCGATCAAGCAGGCGGCGAAGGCGGCCGGCATTCCGGGCAAGGTCACACCGCATTGCCTGCGCCATTCTTTTTGCAGCGACCTGCTCGACGCCGGGCACAACCCGCGACGCGTTCAGGAAGCCATGGGCCACACCGACATCCGCACGACGATGGGATACGCCCGCAAGGAATGCCTGAGCCTGCCGAGTCCTATCGAACGGATGGCCCGGCGCTCCGCATGACGCCAACTCTCCAACCACCGAAACCAATGACCACCACCGAAACCAACACCACCGCGCTGATCCTTTCGGGATCAGGATACAACATCGAAATCGCACCCGAGGCGCTTGCAAAGCGCGCCGAACTGATCGAGGCATCCGCCACGATCGCACAGGTGACCAATAACGACGAATCCGCCGTCGCCGCCCGACACCTCCGCAGTCTCGCCTCGCTTCGCATCGAGGTCGAGAAGTGCCGCAAGGCGATCAAGGAACCCGTGCTCGCTGTCGGCAAGCGCATCGACCAGGCGGCGAAAGCCTACCTCGATGATGTCGAAAGCGAGGAGGATCGCCTCAAGAAGCTGATTGGCGACCATGCCGCCGAGGTGGCCCGCCTCAAGGCCGAGAAGGAAGCCGAAGAACGTCGCATCGCCGAGGAGGCACGCCGGGCACGGGAGGCTGCCGAGGCCGCCGCAGAAGCCGCCGCGTCGACCGGAAAGATCACCGACCTGATCGCCGCCAAGCAGGCCGAGAAGGAACGGCAGGAGGCGCTCGCCGCGCGCATGGAGGCGGCCAACGAAACGGCCGCGACCAAGGTGGCCGAGGGTGTGCGCTTCGCGTGGGATTTCGAGGTGACGGACATCGACCGGCTTTACCGGAAGGCACCGCAGCTTGTGCGCCTCGACCCTCGCCGATCCGACATCCTCGACACCATCCGCCAGTCGGCCGAAGGCGTCGCCGATGACCAGTTCCTCTCCGATCAATTCGCGCTGATCGGAATCCGCATCTTCAAAAAGCCTGTCGTCTCCACCCGATAAACATCACCACCATGACACCCGAACTCATTCACACCGACACCGCCGAGACCATCGGCGATCAAGCCGTCCGCGCGATGCGTCAGGCATCCGAAATCAACGCCGCACTCGTGCAGCACTATTCCGGCATCGCCCGCGCGATCCTGACCCGCTGCCGCCACGAGTTGAGCGGCTACGAGGAGGAGCAATGCGAGATCGCGACCGGCGACTTCGACGATCCTGACGGATTCAACACCGCGGTGCTCGACCGGCTCGCCGTCGAGTATGCACGCGTCATCGGAGAGGAGGCGGCACGATGAAAACAATCATCGGAATCGATCCCGGGCAATCCGGCGGCATCGCATGGATCGCGGACGGCAAGCCGTGCGTTGAAAAAATGCCGGAGACGGCAAAGGATCTTTGGGATCTGCTGCAGTCGATCACGTTTGCCAACCACCCGCAGAACCCGAACTGCCTGGCATACATTGAACAAGTGTCATCTTCGCCGCAGATGGGTGTCAAATCCGCGTTCACGTTCGGCCATGGATTCGGGCAACTCGAAATGGCGCTGACCGCCGCTGGCATCCCGTTCGTTCGCGTGCGCCCGCAGGCATGGCAGAAGGCGCTCAGGTGCCTGACCGGCGGCGACAAGAACGTCAGCAAACGCCGGGCGCAGGAATTGTTCCCGGCGATGAAGATCACCCATGCGACAGCCGACGCGCTGCTGATCGCCGAGTTCGGAAGGAGGCAGGCATGAAACACGACCCCGACCAATCCATCGCGCTCGCCCGCATCAACGAAGGCCGCAACGTGTTCCTGACCGGTGCCGCCGGGACAGGGAAATCCTCCGTGACCGTCGAGGCGATCCGGAGGCGGCTGGGCGACCGATCACTCAAGGTGTGCGCCACCACCGGCGTCGCCGCGCTCAACCTGCGCGACAAACTCGCCGCCATGTTCGGCCAGCACGTCGACACGTCCACCGTCTACCGTTGGGCCGGCATCGGGCTCGGCCCGCGCGAAGGGCAGACGTTCGAAGATTACCTGGCATTCATGCGCTCCCGGTCAAGGATCGGATGGGCGGCGACCACCAGCCGAATCCGCAACACCCGCACGCTGATCATCGACGAGGTGAGCATGCTGCCGGGGCGCGTTCTTGAGTTCGTCGACTACGTCTGCCGATCGATCCGTGGCGACGACCGGCCGTTCGGCGGCATTCAAGTGATCGCGGTCGGCGACTTCCTGCAACTGCCACCGGTGGCGAAGACGGGGCGATACGACTGGGCGTTCCTGTCGCCGGTATGGGAGGCGCTCGACTTTTCCGCCGTATCACTACGCACTGTCCACCGGCAGGACGATCCGGAGTTCATCAGCATTCTGAACCAGTTCCGCGAGGGTACGGTCACGCGCGAAGGTGCGGACATCCTCAAGCGACGCGTGGCGATGTTCCCGAAGTCATCAATTTTACGCCTGATGACTCACAACACGCAGGTGGACAAGTGGAACACATATCAACTCGGTGCCATCGACGGCCCGGAGGAACAATTCCGCGCCGAGGGCACCGGGCCGAGCGACGAGGTCGAGTGGCTGCAAAAGAACCTTGTCACGCCGACCGTGCTGCGCATCAAGGCCGGTGCCCGCGTTATGATCACTGCCAACCTGCGCGAAGGCAACAGCGACGCGCTGGCAGCCGCCAACGGTGACATGGGCACGGTCATCGATTGGACGACCGACAGGATCGCCGTCCTCCTCGATAACGGCCGCGAACTGAACGTCGAGCCGCACGAGTGGTCATTCGATCCGACCGCCGACGAGACCGGTCGCTTCCACCAGTTCCCGCTTCGGCTGGCGTGGGCGTCGACCATCCACAAGTCGCAAGGTTTGACCCTCGACAACGCACTGATCGACATCCGCGCGGCACGCGAGCCGGGGCAGGCGTATGTGGCGGTCAGCCGCGTCAAGTCGCTGGCCGGGCTGCATCTCAAGGACTGGTTTTCCGGCATGTTCATCAGCCCGCAGGCAAAGGACTTCCACCGCAGCGTCGCCGATGGCAGGGTATCAAATGATACCCGAACCAAAAAACTGAAACTCTCCAACAATGAACTGCCGTGGTGATCCACGGAAACCTTCCCACCCATGACCGCCACCATGCCCACCATCTCCGAAATCATCGCACGCAAGACCAAGCACGAACCGCCGCCCGAGACACCGGACGAACCGTTGATTTCCTACTACCAGTCGGCACAAGCACCAGAACCCGCCGGTGCCGCCACGCTGACCGCATTCATCGAGGCCATCCAATCCGACGAATACGCCGCTGCCATCGCCCGCCTGCGCGAGCGCCTCGCCGCAAAGGACGAGGACGGATACGCGAAGGCGAAGCGCGGACTCCCCGCCGTGTCGATCAGCGGCAAGACCAACGGCCGCCGCGCGAAGTCGCACGAGGAGGGGCGCTTCCTTCATTCCGGCTACATCCAGATCGACCTCGATGGCAAGGATAACGTCGGCTGGACGGTAGACGAGATGCGCGACATCCTGCGAGCCGAACCCCGTATTGTCGCGGCGTTCGTTTCTCCGTCCGGCGACGGTGTGAAGGGTGTGGCGCGCGTGCCGGCCGACACATCGACCCACCTGGGCGCGTTCATTGCCGCGCGGGACTTCTTCGCTCAGCACAACCTGACGGTCGACGAGGCGTGCAAAGATCCCGGCCGCCTGTGCTTCGTTTCCCATGATCCGGCGGGATGGATCGACCTGACCCGCACCGCCGTGTTCGATCCGGTCGAGATCCAGCCGGAACTGGCCGCCGCGGCGTTCGACCCGGCTGACCTTGACGCCACCGGAGCGCCATCGCGCGGGCTGGTGCTCCGCCTGCGTTCGACCGCATTTCCCGACCCGCCGGTCAATGGCATCCACACCTGGCTGATGGCAGCCGCGTGGTGGTGCCGCATCCACGACATGACCGAGGTGGAAACGGTCGCCAAGCTCCACAGCTACGACGGCACGCTCCGCCGGCGCCTCCAACCCACCGAGGTGATCGACGCCGCCCGCAAGGTGTTCGCCGTGCCTCGCGACAACTCGTGGAAGGTCGAGGCGGACATGAACGCCCGCATCACACCGCCCGCCGGATCGACCGCCACCGAGTTCGCTCCGGAAGATATTTTCTACGACGCCCCCGCCGGTCGCTACCTGATCCGGGTCGGATCGACCTACCACCTCCACAGCAAGAAGGCACCCGTGGTCACCGGGCTCGCCCGATTCCTGTCCCGGGAATTCGACGACGCCAAGGAGCTTTCCGCAGCCGTGAGATCGACCATCGCCGACCGCGAACTTGACGGCGGCATTCAGTGGTCCGGAAACATCGCAGGACACCGTCAGGGACTTGCCCGCGACATCGACGGCAAGCCGATCCTGATCTTGTCCGAGCCCGCGCTGCCGGAACCCACCGCGGGCGACGCTCCGCTGATCAGCGATCTGCTCGCCCAGGCGTTTCCCGATGACACCGCTTTGCAAATCTTCGTCTCGTGGCTGTCCGGCCGATTTCGCGCCGTTCGCGAGCACGTCCACATCCCCTCGCCGATGCTGGTCATGGCCGGCGAAGTGAACAGCGGCAAATCGTTGATCGCTTGGATCGCCTCGCAGATGCTCGGCGGACGCACGGCGAACCCTTACAGTGCATGGGCGGGCGGCATGATGTGGAACGACGACCTCGTCGGTGCCGAACTTTTGCTCGTCGACGATTGCACGGGATCGACCGACATCCGCTCTCGCCGGGCGTTCGGCGCATCATTCAAGGAGTCGATGTATCCGCACATCGTGCAACTTCGAAAGCGCCACTCGTCGGGCGTCAGCGTGCGCCCGGTGTGGGCGTGCATCGTCTGCTGCAACGACACGCCGGAGGCGCTTCAGATCATCCCACCGATCGACGCCGACATGGCCGACAAGGTGATCCTGCTGCACGTCTCGCCGGTGCGGCTGCCGGTCGACACGTCGAGTCCGGCCGGCAAGGCGTCGCTTCAGGCGATGATCCGCGCCGAACTGCCGGCATTCGCGCAACAGCTTGTCTCGTGGGAGACACCGGAACACCTGCGCGACAGCCGGTCGGGCGTGCTCGCGTGGCGAGATCCAGACCTGCTCGACGCCGTCGACGCGAACTCGCCGGCCCGCCGGGTCGAGGCGCTGCTGATCGCCGCCATCGAGGGCAACCGCGGGCTGTGGGGCGACCTTCCCCGCGAACTCACCGCCATCGAGATCGAGACGCGGCTCGGCGACCATCAGTCACCCGTCCGCGACCAGGCGCGCGCCGTGTTCCATTGGCACGGTGCCTGCGGGGCCGCGCTTGCACGCCTTGCAAAGATGGACCGCGGGTTGGTCAGCGCCTCAGAGATGCTCCGCGACGACAAGGTGGCGCGCTACTACATCAATCCGCTATGATCCGGTCGCCTCATCGATCCTCGCCAGTGCGAGGCGCAGGCTGTGGTTCGGCGGAAGTAGCGGGGCCATATCCCGCGCGGCTGCCACAAGCGGACCGTAAAGACGACTCGGCCCGCGTGGGCGGCGAGGGGCTTCGGGAGCAGGGGGCAAAGAGTCGATCAGGAACCGGGTCGGCTCGCCGAGGGTGCGAATCGGCACCAGCCCGGGCACGTCGTCGATCTCATCAGTAGCCAACTTTCGAATCCTATGCCCATCGATCAACTCGTAATTGCAACCGGCCAAGGGTGCTTTCCCGAGCGCCTTGACCTCGGCGTGCGTGATGAAACAACGCAGGCCGCGCGGCGATGGGTAGCACCGCCGCACCCTCCCGTTGATCGCGACGGTGTCCGCTTGCGGATCGATGACGACTGGCGTCTGCGCTTGGCCTTTCATGGTGGCCAAGTGTGGGGGACTACCCCACCCCTGTCAAATCTTCATTTTCTTCATCATATCGGGGTATTGGGGGTTATGTTTTTCACCTTTTATGAAAGAAAAAGTACAAAAGAAAGAAAGGCCCGGCCGGAATCGCCGCGAGAAAAAAAGTTACAACTCGGAAACATGACCCTAGACCCCCTCAAATCTGCAATTTTTACCACACGCATTACCACATCATGAAGACACCCTGCCGATACCCGGGATGCCGAGCACTCCTCGACCGCAGCGGATACTGCGAGCGCCACGCCAAGGCCGCCAACGCCAGCCGCACCGATTACGATCGCACCCGCCGCCGCACCGACCAGTCGCTCGCCGAGGCCAAGCGCATTCGCTCGTCCGCAGCGTGGTCGAGGGTGCGGCGGATCAAGCTCACCACCTCGCCGCTTTGCGAAGATCCACACGGCGACCACGCTCGCGCCGGCCGCACTGCGACAGCCACCCAGGTGCACCACATCCGACCCGCTGCCACCCACCCGGAGCAGACGCTCGACCTCGACAACCTGATGAGCGTGTGCACCCGCTGCCACGCGAGGATCGAGCAGGCGGCCAGAAGGGAGGCGGGTGGAGTATGACAGCCGCCACGCCAGCACGGGCCAGCCACGAGGCGCAGGCGGCCAGTGGCACGCCTCCCCTCACCCGAGGCACACGGCCGGGGCGGGGTCAAAACCGGGCGGCGTTTCGTCCTAAGACCGAGCGGGGTCAACAATCCTTGGCTGCACGGAATCCGGCATTGACGCGGAAACGCAACTGTGTTGCATTAACGGCCATGGCCAGAACGCCCACACCGAACGCCATCCTCAAGAACCGCGGGAGTCGCCGCGTCCGCAAAAGCGAGCCCGAATTCACCGGAGGGATCGGCGCACCGATCCGCGAACTGTCCGGCGTGGCATTGAAAACGTGGCAGGACGTGTCCGCTGAACTTGCATCAGTGGGGATTGGTTCACGAGTGGAGGCCGCGGCACTGACCTGCTACTGCGAGGCGGTTGCCGACTTTGCCACCGCGTGCGAGCAAATCGACCGCCTCGGGACTGTGGTGCAGACCGAGCGCGGATACACCCGCAACCCGGCATGCCTCAACAAGAACTCCGCGATGCAGATGATCGCCAAGTTTGCCTCCGAGTTCGGCCTGACTCCGGCCAGCCGGGCGAAGGTGCAAGGGCCACCGAAGGAAGAGGCGAACGAATTCGACGATTTCTGACGTGAAAACCGCGAAAAAGAGCGAGTTTCCGCACGTTTTCGCAGCCGAAAACTACGTTTCGCGGGTGCTTTCCGGCAAGATTCCGGCGTCGAAATGGGTAAAACTGGCCGCCGAAAGGCACCGCCGCGACATCGCAAGCTCGATCACCAAGGCTTTTCCCTACCGATTCGACGCCGCACTGGCGAACCGGGCGTGCTCATTCATCGAGCGACTGCCCCACACCAAGGGCAAATGGGCGAAGAAAAGACCGGATGGCCGCAACCAGACGATCAAGCTGGAACCGTGGCAGTGCTTCATCGTCGCCAGTCTTTTCGGGTGGGTGCGCAAGGACACCGGCAAGCGACGATTTCGCAAGGCCCGCGTCTACGTCCCGCGAAAGAACGCGAAGACGACGCTGCTCGCCGCGGTCGGTCTCTACATGTTTTGCGCCGACAACGAACCTGGTGCCGAAGTCTACTGCGGAGCGACCAGCGAGCAGCAGGCGAAAACCCTTTTCGAAATGGTCCGGCAGATGTGCCTGAAGACGCCGGCGCTCGGACGCAAGTTCGGCCTGACCGTCAACGTGTCGTCTGTCACCAAGCTCGACGGCAGTGTGTTCAAGCCGGTCATCGGCAAACCCGGCGACGGCGACAGCCCGCACTGCGCGATCGTCGACGAGTATCACGAGCACTCGACCTCCGACCAACTCGACACGATGGAGACCGGCATGGGTGCGCGCGAGCAGCCGATGTCGATCGTCATCAGCACGGCAGGCAGCAACACGGCCGGCCCGTGCCGCGAGGATTGGAAGAACTGCGAGCGCATTCTCGAGAACCTCGACGGCTTCGTCGACGAGACGACGTTTTGCGTGATCTACGGCATCGACCAAGGAGATCGATGGGACAGCGAGGAATCGCTCGCCAAGGCAAACCCGAATTGGGGCGTCTCGGTCCACCCCGAGCACATGCTCGCCGACATGCGCGACGCGCAGGCCCGCGCCAGTCAGCAATCGAAATTCCGGACCAAGCACCTGAACGAATGGGTGAGCGTGCGCGAGGCGTTTTTCAACGTCGCCGAGTGGGCGAAGTTGGAGCGGAAAATCAAGCGCGAAGACTTCAAGGACCGGCCGTGTTTCCTGTCAGGCGACCTTGCATCGAAGCACGACCTGGTCGCGCTGATGCAGCTTTTCTGTCTGCCCGACAACCGGTTCGCCGTGTTCGGCCGCTACTACCTGCCAGATGCGACGCTCGACCTGCCGGAAAACCAGCATTACCGAAACTGGCACATTGCCGGTCGAATCGAGGTGGCAGGCACCGAGGTCACCGACCTCGACATGTTCAAGGAGGACGTGCTCGACCTGTGCCGCGACTATCAGGTGGTCGAAATGCCAAGCGATCCTAACCGCGCATGGGGTGTTTTCCCGGCGCTTGAGAAAGAAGGCGTGCCGGTGGTCGAGTATCGCAACACGGTGCTGATGATGTCCGAGCCCATGAAGCAACTCGACGCGCTGATCCGCTCGGGCCGGATCGTCCACGACGGCGACCCGGTGCTCGCCTGGGCGATTGGCAACGTCACGGCGAAGATGGACAAGAAGGACAACGTGTTCCCGAACAAGGAGACGCCGGCGAACAAGATCGACCCGGTGGTCGGCATCCTGATGGCACTTGGCCGGGCGATGACCAACGAAGACGCGACCGGCAACGCGCCGGTGTTCGCGTGGTAAAGCGATCATGAAAGCAACACCGATACAACTTCGCACCCGCGCCGACCTTGCCCGACTGGTGCCGCCGGACGGTTTGATCATCGAACTCGGCGTTGCGGCCGGAAAGTTCGCGCGCGAGATGCTCGACGCCAATCCGCTGGCGCGCTACACCGGGATCGACCGCTGGAACGACCACCACGACGAGGCCGAAATGCGCGAGGCGAACCAGCGGCTGATCGAGTGGGAGCGGGTCTGCCTGCTGCGCTCTACCTTCGCCGAGGCCGTCGACAAGTTCCCCAACGAGCACGCCGACCTGATCTACGTCGACGGCTACGCTCACACCGGGCAGGACGGCGGGCAGACGCTGCGCGACTGGTGGCCAAAGGTGAAGCGCGGCGGTATCTTCGCCGGGCACGATTACTGCGCCGAGTATCAGCCGACAGTCGATGCGGTCGATGCGTTTGTGGCAGAACACGGGTTCGACCTGCACATCATCGACGACGGCCCGCATCCGTCGTGGTGGATCAGAAAATTTTGACCAAAAACGCAATTTGCTTGCAGTTGCACTCCGATTGCGGTAATCGGTGGGCGTGCGATTGCTGGGAAGCAAACGACTGGTTTTCGGAGTTCCACGGGCCCGCCGCGTAACAAGTGGCGGGCCCGAAGGAAATCCCGAGCCGGTGCGCCTTGAACCGGTGGGTCGCAACCTGCCCGAGAAGCGGTCGCAAGCCGCCGCCGACATCGTCTCGACCCGCCTCTTTGACCTGATCGCCGAGCCATCATCGGCCGGGCAGGCGGTCACCGAGAAGACGGCCCTTGGCGTGGCAGCCGTCACCGCGTGTGTCGGGCTGCTCGCCGACATGATCGCGAAACTGCCGGTCTATCTCTACCGGCCGAGCCGCAAGGGCCCGCGCGAAATCACCAACCATCCGGCGATCAAGTTGCTCGCCGGTGTGCCGTCCTACCTGCACACCAACTACGAACTGCGCAGCCTGATGATGACCGGCGTCGGTCTCGGCGGCAACGGTTACGCCCGGATCTTCCGCGATGCGTTCTACGAACCGCGCGCGATCGAGTGGCTCGCACCGTGCGACGTGACGCCCGAGCTTGTGAAACGCCCGAGCGGCGAGCGATTCGTCCGCTACAAGGTGCAAGGGGTCGCCGAACCGCTCACCCGCGCCGACATCATCCACGTCCGCGGATTCTGCTTCGACGGCATCATGGGCATGTCGCCGATCCGCATGCTCCGCGAATCGATCGGCACCAGCCTGGCACAGACCAAGGCCGCGGGAAACCTCATGCGCAACGGCACGCGCTGGCCTGGCATCATGGTCCTTGAAGGCGTTACCAAGAAGGAAGTGCTTGAAGACGCGCGCGACGAGGTCAACCGCAACCTGACCGGCACAATGAACGCCGGCCGACTGCCGGTGATCGGTGGAAACATGAAATTCATCCAGACAAACGGCATGTCGTTTGTCGACGCGCAGTTCGTCGAGTCCCGCAAGATGGAGCTTCACGAGGTGGCGCGGCACTACCGCGTTCCCGCGTTCATGGTCGACAGCACGGCCACAAGCACATGGGGCACCGGCATCGAGCAGCAAACGCTCGGTTTCCTCAACTTCTCACTCGATCCCTACCTTGTCGCATGGGAGCAAAGCCTCGCGCTTTCACTGCTCACCGGTGAGGAGATCGCCGCCGGTTACGCCTTCCAATTCGACCGCGACAAGCTCGCCAACGTGGCGCTTGAGGCGCGCGCCAACTTCTTCCAGACGATGCGCAACATCGGCGTGTTCTCGCCGAACGATGTCCGCGCCGAGTTGGGATACACCATGATTGCACCGGAAGACGGCGGCGACGATTACGGACGTCCGTTCAACGCGTCCGGCGGCACACCGCAGCCCGCCGCCGAGCCCGCGCCTGCTCCGGAACCGCAACCGACACCCGCCACCGAGCCGGATGACGACGACGAGGAGGAACCACCCACCGACTGACCCATGGCACGAGAGGTTTTCGCATCCCTTCAGTATTCCGCCCGCAAGAACGGCGCGGAGATCCGCATGGCATCGTCTCACACCGTTGACATGACCGGCGACGACCTCGCCTCGATCACCCAGGTGATCGGCACCACCGCGGAGACCGTGAACTTCGTCGACATCACCGGCGCTCCCGGCGAGGTGGTCATCAAGAACCTCGATGCGACCAACTATGTCGAACTTGGCGGCGACAGCGGCCTGACGGTTTTCAAGATCAAGCTCCTGCCCGGCCGATTCACCGTTTTTCAACCATCATCCGCCACCCTTTACGCCAAGGCAAACACGGCCGAAGTGCGTATTCAGGTGCTGGCCAACGAAGTCTGAACCATGGCCACCAAACCAAATCTTCCAGACCGCGAAACCCGCTTCCTAACGGGGCAACTTGAAATTCGCGCTGCCGCTGAAACTGAGAAGCCGCGCGTGCGCGGTTACGCGGCAAAATTCAACGTCGAATCGGAAAACCTCGGCAATTCCGAGTATCAGTTCCGCGAAACCATCGAGACCGGAGCGTTTTCCGACACCCTGAATGATGACGTCCGCGCGTTGTTCAACCACGACCCGAACCTCGTTCTCGCACGCAGCAAGAACGGGCAGGGCACACTGACGATCGGCGAGGACAGCACCGGGCTTTGGTATGAGTTCGAAGCACCGGACACGCAGGCAGGCCGCGATCTGATGGAGAACATCCGCCTCGGCAACGTCGATCAATCGAGCTTCGGATTCACCGTCGCCAAGGATGGCCAGAAGTGGGAGGAGTCCCGCGAGGGTGACGGCCCGACCATCATCAAGCGCACCATCACCAAGATCGCGCGCCTGTTCGACGTGTCGCCGGTCACCTACCCCGCTTATCCCGACGCCACTGTCGCGCTGCGATCACTTCAGGAGTTCCGTACCGAAAACCCCACGCCGCCGGAATCCGGCGGCACACCGCCCGCCGATCCCCCCGCGGGCGAAGATCCGCCTTCGCAAGAAGACCACACCATCGCCCACCGGCAGCGGGCGCTAGGACTGACCGACAAGACTGCCAGAACCACCACCAACTGACCCATGAAACTGAAGCTACTGCAAGAAACCCGGGGCGGTCTTGTCAAACAAGCCCGCGAACTCCTCGACGCAGCCGCCGCTGAGAAGCGCGCGCTCACTGCGGACGAACAGAACAAGCTCGCCAACATCGAAGGCGAGATCGACGGCCTGACGGTCACCATCGACGCAGAAATGCGCCAGATCGCCCGCGAGTCCACCATCGCGCCGAACTTGTCCAAGGACGAGCAGCGCACGGTCGACCGCTTCTCGCTCGGCAAGCTCGTGCGCCACATCGACCGCGCGTTCCGCGGTTCGCCCGTGGCTCTCGACGGTGCCGAGGCCGAGATGGTGCAGGAAGGCGAACGCGAAGCCCGCGGCTCCGGCCTGAACATCAGCGGCATCGCCCTTCCGAGCCTGCTCATCAAGCCCGTGCGCGAGCAACGTGCCACGCTCTCCGTCACCGGCGGCACCACCGACCAATACGGCGGCGCGCTGGTGGCCACCGAGAAGCGCGGCTTGATCGGCGACTTCTACAACTCGTCCGTGATCGAGCAAGCCGGCGCGCTGGTCTTCACCGGACTGGTCAACAACCTCGACATCCCGCGTTATGTCGCAGGCACCGCCCCGGTGAAGAAGACCGAAAACGAAGCCGCTGGCGACGTGGCCGGAACATTCACCGACCTCAACCTCACGCCAAAGCGCCTGCCTGGCTACGCCGAGATCTCGGATCAACTCCTGATGCAGAGCGACGCCAACGTCGAACTGTTCGTCGGTGGTGAAATCCAGAAGTCGATGAACGCCGTCAAAGAGCGCGCGTTCTTCCACGGCACCGGCACCAGCGAGCCGACCGGCATCGCGGCCACCAACGGCATCGGTTCGGTGGTCGGCGGCACCAACGGCGCGGCTCCGGACTGGGCGGACATCGTGGACCTTGAAACCGAGGTGGCTGTGGACAACGCGCTGGATGGCGCGGTGCGCTACTTCACCAACGCGAAGGTGCGCGGCAAGCTCAAGAAGACGCTGAACACCTCATCGACGGACTCCGTCAAGGTGTGGGACGTGCGCACTCCGGACGCTCCGCTCAACGGCTACGCCGCCAGCATCACCAACGCGATCCGCAGCGACCTCACCAAAGGCAACCAGTCGCTTTCGAGCGCGATCTTCTTCGGCAATGCGGGGGACTTCGTGATCGGCTACTGGGGCGGCATCATGCTGGAGATGGTCCGCGATTCCACCGACGCCAAGGCTGGCAAGCGCACACTGGTCGCCTCGACCTACTACGACGCCGGAGTCCGCCGCGCGCAATCGTTCAGCGCCATGCTCGACGCGCTCACCGCGTAACCCCCGACGCCACCCGGTGCGGCACTCATGACAACCGCGCCGGGTGGTTCACCCCCACCGATGACCCTTGCCGACTTCATAAACCGTCATGCGGGCGAAACTGCCTGGTTGTTCGGCAAGGGACCATCACTCACGACTTTCGACTTTCAAACCGCCGGCCCGCTACGGGTGGCAATAAATGATGTCATCGCCCATGTCCCACACTGTGTTTACGGCTTCGCCAACGATGGCGTTGCACGGTGGATCGATGCCTACAAGCCGGGACAAGTTCTTTTCCAACCTCGCCGCTGCCTTCACGAATACGATTCGACCGCTCCGGGCGCTGTCGCGTGCGATGTTGTCGCCTACGCTGACGACTCCGACGACCGCCGCCTCGTGCTGCCACGTGAACGCCTCGCCGAATGCCTCACCATTCGCCGTGGAACCCTCGGCAGTGCATTGCAGATTCTGCACATCATGGGCGTTCGGGAGATCCACATGGTCGGCATCGACGGTGGCGGCACCCACGCGCCGGGCATTGAATGGAAAACCCGCCTTCGGCACGACCACGCCAAAGACTACGACGCAATCCGCAGCGCGGCGATCGATGCCGCGTTTCTCATGGGCATCACCCTGAAGTTTCACAACCACGACCACACCATGCAAAACGACGGAAAGATTTTTGTCAGAATGCTCCGCAACTGCTTCGTCGGCGGTAATCCCTACCCGCTCGGCGAGGTCGCCGCTTTCTCCCCGAAGGTCGCGCACGAACTGGTAAGCAACCGCAGCGCCGAGCACTTCGCAGCGCCGACCGAGCGTCCGCTTGACCGTCCACCGGTCGAGACCGCCGAAAGCCGGATCATGACCGCCGCGGAAAACACCACCATCGCCACCACCAAGGGCAAGGGCCGCAAGTAAACCATGCGCCATCACTACTCCATCACCACCGCTCCCGCATCCGAGCCCGTCACCTACGACGAGGCGGCGGAAAACCTGCGTGTCGATTCGGAGTCTGACATGGAATACATCACCGCGCTGATTCCGGTGGCGCGCGAGATGATCGAAGCGGTGACCGGCCGCGCCGGCATCACCACCGTTTTCACACTGGCATCGCCGACATGGGAAGCGGCGGCCGAACGCTGCTCGCCGATCGGCGACGAGAACATCGAGATCGCACTTTACCGCACGCCGCTCGTGTCAATCGGTTCGGTGAAATACTACGACTCCGACAACGTGCTGCGGACGATGTCTTCCGGCGATTACTTCGCGGTCACGCTTACCGAGCCCGGTCGCATCGTGATCACTGGCGACCTTCCCGACCTTTACGAACGGCCCGACGCCGTCCGGATCGAGTTCACCGCCGGTCACGCCACCGCTGGCGCCGTCTCGGCCATGCAGAAGCACGCGATCAAGATGCTCGTGGCGCATCTCTACGAGGAACGCGCGACCGTGTCACCGGCCACGCTCAAGACTCTGCCGTGGTCGCTCGATGCGATCGTGCAGCAGATCAAGGTAGGAGGGTGGTGCGCATGAACTCGGGCCGCCTCGACCGCCGCGTGACCATCCAGTCGCGCACGCTCACCAAGGACGAGACCGGCGGACGCGTCGAGACCTGGGCGACATCCGCCGAGGTGTGGGCCGAGCGCATGCCAATGAGCGCGGGCGAAAACCTCCTCGCCGATGCCGAACGCGTCGAGAACCGCATTCGCTGGCGCATCCGTCACATGACCGTTTCGCCGACCACAAACCGGCTGGTTTATCAGGGCACCGCTCACGAGATCCTCGGCATTCAGGAGGACGCCGGGCGTCAGCGTTTCCTGCTCCTCGAAACCCGAACCATAGGAGGGATCGCGGCATGAGCTTCAAGGT
>Ga0315904_10006125_pt1 | contig 16503 bp, 15 predicted proteins | sample LakEriMetagenome_6_FD_203529 | JGI IMG/M metagenome (GOLD analysis project Ga0315904, IMG submission 203529) | Freshwater fungal communities from buoy surface, Lake Erie, Ohio, United States - Buoy 12 MA120 | ecosystem: Environmental > Aquatic > Freshwater > Lake | place: USA: Lake Erie, Ohio... | reverse complement strand
GCCGGAGGAGGTGGTTTCGCGATCGCCGTCACCTTTGCGGGGCTTGGAGCTGGATTCGGCGGAGGGTTTGCGGCCTTCGCCATCGCCTTTGCGGGCAGGAGTGCCCGCATCACGTTCTGCGCCGGGTTTTTTCATGCCGTCGCGTTCGCCGGTGCGGGGGCGCTCGCCATCGCGCATGCCGGGTTTCTTTTCGCCATCGCGCTCGGCGTTGGGTTTGCGCTGGCCGTCGCGTTCGGCGGAGGGCTTGCCGGATTCGCGTTCGCCGTCCTTCATGGCGGGTTTCGGGGACTCGGTTGACCTTGGTGACTCTGTTGACGGTTTTTGAGTCGTGGAGCCTTCGCGGACCTTCGGCGGGACTTCTTTTTCAGCGGCGCGGGCGGTGGTGAAGGAGTAGCCGACCAGCACGCTGAGCGTGAGGACGAGCAGGGCCTGGATGACGGGCTGGCGGGTGGTCGGGGTGGCGATCATGAGGATGCGTTGGCGCAGGGTGGGGTGGTGACGCACGCATGGAGCCAACCCTGCAATGGCTGGGGGTGCGAAGAAGGTTTCCTGGATGCGCAGCAGCGTGTGCCCGTAGTCGAGTCGCTCAGCGGGCGAGAGAATGGCGAGCGCTCCGGCATCGCAGCGCAGCTCGCGATCCGCCTGAAAGCGTGACACGACGAACCACACGAGCGGATTGAACCAATGCAGCGCCTGCACGGCGGTGGCGGCCCAGTTCCAGAGGAGATCGTGATGGCGGATGTGGTGCAGCTCGTGCAGCAGCACGTGACGCAGGCTGCGGTCGGTGAAGCGCGTCTGCCAGTCGGAAGGGAGGAGGATGCACGGCTGGCGGACGCCGACGAGGGCGGGCGTGGTGCCGGGGGCGGTGAGAAGTATCTGCGGCGTGGGGACGCGGGCCTGAGAGGATAGATGCGAGAGGAGAGAAGATAGATGCGGGTCGTCGGCAGTGGGAAAGCGGGAGAGGTGCTTTTGGAAGCGGCGCTGGCGAAGGAGGGCGGCGGCGAGGACGCTGAGAACGCCGAGGAGCCAGGCCGCTAGCGCGGAATGACGAAGGGTGAATGACGAATGAGGAAGAGGGGCGGGCTGGAGTTCGGTGGAAGGGACAGAAGGGACGAAAAGGACAGAAGCGACCGCCGGAGCGGTGATCACGCTGTCACTTCGGTCCCTTGTGTCCTTTTTGTCCCTTAAGAGCGCTCCCAGACCAAAACCCGCAGGAATGAAGGCGGGGAGCATCAGTTTGGCACCCACGAGCATCCACAAACCGATGCGCCAGGATGGTGTGAGACGCGTGCCGAGCATCAGGCGCAGGCCGAGCACCGCGAGGATGAGCAGGCTGGCCTCGAGGGAGGTGCGCTGGAGCCAGTGGAGGAGAGTTTCAGCAGTCATGGCGGCGGATTGGGACTGAAAATTGAGAACTGAAAACTGAAAATTGGAAAATGGGCGCTGACGCGGCAAAGGCAGTGGCAGCTACTTTTTGAGTTTCTTCTCGGCCTGAGCGAGCACCTCACGAAGGGCCGCGAGGTCGTCTTTCGAGACTTCCTCGCGCTCCATGAGGCCGGCGACGAATGGGGTGAGGCGGCCGTTGAAGACGCGGTCGAGGAAGCTGCGGCTCTCTTCGAGCTGGCAGTGATTTTGATCGACGGCGGGCGAGTAACGGAACTCGCGGCCGACGGCTTCGACGGCTAGCGCCCCCTTTTCCGTGAGGCGACGGATGAGAGACTGCACAGTGCGCGGTTTCCAGTGCAGGCGGCCTTCGAGTTCGCGAACGACCTCGCCGAGGGTGCTGGTGCCGCGTTCCCACAGGACCTTCATGACGGTCCATTCAGCGTCGGAGATGCGGGGCGTGGCGGGGATGTCGTCTTCGTCAGGCATACGGCAGGATTACAAGTGTGATCCGGCATGGATTACAGGCGTAATCCCAAATTGGCAACATCCTTTTTCAGCCCGGTACCCCGCTCGCGTCTGGGAAGGCAAAAAACGGCCTGCAAAAGCTGCGGGTCAGGTCCCGCGACGACGCAGCACGGCGACCCAGCGATCGACGGATTTGCCAGGCGCATCAGAGAGCGCGCGACTGGCTTTGTTGCGCTTGTTGCTCACGACTTCCATGCCGAGCGCCTCCAAGGCGCGCAGCGCGAGGCGATGCTCGACGTCAAAGTAGCTCGTGATCACGAGCATGCCGTCCGGTCGCAGCTTCGCGATGCCTTGATCGAAAATTTTCTTCCACAGCTCCTGCCCGTGCCAGAAATTCTGATGACGCAGGAAGACCATGTTGAAGTCGTCGCCGAGTTCCTTGTGCTGGTCGATCTTGGTGGCGTCCTCGATCAAAAACTCGGCAGGTAGATGCCCATGCGTCTCGCGCGCCTGACGGATCTCGCGGATGCGGATGTCCGCGCCGACCATCTGCACGTCACCGCCGCCGGTGAGTTCGCGTCCCGTTTGAATGAGGGTCTCCGCCTCGTCGCAGCGACCGCAGGCGAGGTTCAAGATGCGCATGTCCTTCTGCCCGGCGGGCAGGTGCGGAGCGAGCGAGTCATGGAGCAGCGTGTGAAGCTTTGCCATGTCCTCGGCGATGGACGGGGGCTGGGACATTCCGGGGGACGCGCGCGGTTTAGTCAGGAAAGCAGCCTGCTGCAATCTGTAGATTGCTGTTTCGCAGCGGGCGGGCCAGTTTAGGCGCATGATCGCGATGTTTGACTGGTTTTATCTCACGGCGGCGGTGTCGTTCCTCGGCGCTCTGGCCGCGCTGGCGCACATCCTCCTGCGGCATCGGGACTATCGCAGCGCGGCCTTCTGGACCGCGCTGGTGGTGCTTTCGCCGTTGCTCGCTCCCCTCCTCTACCTCTTTCTGGGCATCAACATCCTGCGCCGGCGCGGCCGTCACTACCGCCGAGAAATCCACGAGCCGTGGCACGATCCGGTGCCGCAAAATCCCCTGCCCTTCACGCCGGAGAACCCTCGCGCCCGCGAAGACCAGCCGCTCGCGGTGACGCTCGACAAGATCAGCCGCTTCTGCTTCACGCAGGGAAATGCCGTCTCGATCCTGCGCAATGGCGACGAGGCCAAGCCGCGCATGCTCGCCGCGATCCGCGAGGCACGCACCAGCATCACGCTGGCCAGCTACATCTTTGAGGCGCTGGGCATCGGCGCGGACTTCGTGCGCGAGCTGACCGCGGCGGTAAAGCGCGGCGTGCAGGTGCGTGTGATGGTCGATGACGCCGGCACGAAATACTCCTGGCCGCCGGTGGTGGATGCGCTCGTCGCCGCAGGCGTGCCCGCGCGGCGCTTCATGCCGAATCATTTCCTGCTGCGCCTCATCACCATGAATCTGCGCAACCATCGCAAACTCCTCGTGGTGGACGGCACGCGCGCCTTCACCGGTGGGATGAACATCCGCGAGGGCAACATGCTCTCCCGCAAGCCGGACCATCCCGTGCAGGATCTGCATTTTGAGATCACCGGCCCCTGCGTGACGCAGATCCAGCGCGTCTTCGCGGAAGACTGGGAATTCTGCTGCGGAGAAAAACTCGATGGCGCAGCGTGGTTCCCGCAACTCACGGAAAACGGCTCCGTCAGCGCCCTCGGTATCGTGGACGGGCCGGATGAGGACCTCGAGGTGATGCCGGCCGCATTCTTCGCCGCCATCAATGCCGCGCGGGAGGAGATCCTCATCGCCACGCCCTATTTTCTGCCAAATCCGGTGCTCATCGCCGCTCTGCGCCTCGCCGCCATCCGCGGCGTGAAGGTGCGCATCGTCACCCCGCGCGTGAACAACATCCCCTTTGTCGCCTGGGCCGCACAGACTCTCTACCCCTCGCTGCTGCAGGCCGGTGTGCGCATCTTTGAAAGCCCGCCGCCCTTTGATCACTCGAAAATCTTCCTCATCGACGGCGTGTGGAGCTTCGTCGGCAGCACGAACTGGGATCCGCGCAGCCTGCGGCTGAACTTTGAATTCAACATCGCCCTCTACGATACCGCGCTGGCCCGGGACCTTCGGGAAATCTTCCGTGAAAAGCGCGCCGAAAGCCAGGAGGTCACCCGGGAGGCGCTGGACGCGGCCCCGCTCGGCCAGCGCCTGCGGAACGGCTTTGCGCGGCTCTTTATCCCGCTGCTGTAGCGACCAGACCCTCAGGCGGGCCAAGGCAGCGCCCACATCTTAGTCATTTGGCGAATTGACCGTAGGGCCTTAATTTCACATCATCCTGCCGCTTTTAACGCCAACCAACCACCGTCACGAGCCATGAAACAGACTCTCATCGCTGCCACGCTTCTTTTGAGCGCCACACTCAGCCCCGCCGCCACCTTTGTGGGTAATGGCAACTCTGGATTCGGAGGCGTGCTCGGCACCGGCAGCATCGTAGTCACGGACGATGGCTCGAATCTGAATTTCACGTTCAACAAAGGCAGCGCGAGTTTCAACGACTACCTTGTCCTCTACTTTGATGCTCCCGGCACCACTTCCGGTGCCACCATTCTCGACACCAGCGGCGAAATTGGCAGCCCATTCAACGGTCGCCGAGCCATCGTGAATGAGTTTGGCTCCGGCATCAGCGCCATGCCTTCCGGATTCACCGCCAGTCATGCCTTCGCCCTCAAGGCGAGCGGCAGCGAAAGCAACCACCTCTTCAGCATCGCGAATAACTCCACCAACGCCAACGGGCTGAGCTTCGTCAGCACCAATACCGTGACGAATTTCGGCAATGCGAACGCCGCGAGCTACTCTTGGAGCATCCCATTCTCCGCCTTCGGACTCACCCAGAGCGTCTCCGCAAACGACACCATCAAGTTCTTCGCCACCTACCTCAATCCGAACAGCGGCGCTGGCAGCGATGCCAGCTTCCGCTCCAACGAAGGGCTCACGGGCGAAAACATGGGCGGCTCGAACATCGCCTTCAACGATTACAGCTTCACGCAGAGCTTCAGCTACACGGTCACGCCAGAGCCCTCCCGAGCGATTTTCGCCGCCATGGGCCTCTTTGGCGTGTTTTTCCGCCGCCGTCGGAAATGAGCCTCTGAGCGACTTTTTCGCCTGAAAGCCCCGCCATCACCCGCGGGGCTTTTTTGTGCCCGGATTTGCTTTTGCAGCGGCGTCGCGGCATGGACGCGCCGCATGCCTCCAGAGCCCTTTCGCCTGCTTTTCGTCTGTCTCGGCAATATTTGCCGCTCACCCGCCGCCGATGGCGTCATGCGCGATGTCGTCGAAAAAGCTGGCCTGTCCGACCGCATCGAAATCGACTCCGCAGGCACCGAAGGCTGGCATTCCGGCAAACTACCGGACCAGCGCATGCGCCAGGCCGCCAGCACCCGCGGCATCACGCTCGATCATCGCGCACGGCAGTTCAAAGCGGCCGATTTGGAGCGATTCGATCTCATCCTCGCCATGGATCGCGACAACGAGCGCAACATCCGCACGCTCGACCGCGAAAACCGCCACACCGCCAAAATCCGGCTCTTTTGCGATTTCTGCACTAATCACTCCGAGCGCGAAGTGCCCGATCCGTATTACGGCGGCCCGGAAGGCTTCGAGCACGTCCTCGATCTCATCGAGGACGGATGCGAAGGCCTGCTGCGCGAGGTGAAAGCACGGCTGTGAGGCTCTTCACGCCAGCTTCTCCAGCGCCGCCAGCCGCTCATTCAGCGGTGGATGCGAGTAGTGCAGCAGCATTGTCAGCGGATGCGGCTGAGGATGCGCGAGATTGTCTGTGGAGAGCTTTCTGAGCGCCGTCATCAGCGGCGCGGCCGTGCAGGCCTGCGCGGCGAAGGCATCCGCCTCAAACTCGTGCTTCCGGCTCGTCGCACTCGTGAAAAGGCCCAGCAGCAGCCCCAGCGGCGCATACAACACACCGAAGATCACCAGCCCGATACCCACCGGCTGTCCGCTCACGCCGAACGCACTGAAAAAGCCCTCCGACTTCAGCGCCAGCGAAAGCAGACCAAGCATCAAGCCCATCTCCAGCAAGCTCACGATCAGCAGCTTCGGCACGTGGCGCAGCTTGTTATGCCCGATCTCATGCGCCAGCACCGCAAGCAGTTCGTCCTGGCTGTGTTTCTCGATCAGCGTGTCATACAGCGCTATCCGCTTCGTTTTGCCGTAGCCTGCGAAAAACGCGTTCGCCTTCGTCGAGCGCAGCGAACCGTCCACCATCGACACATCCGCCACCGGGAACTTCAGCCGCTCCGCAAGGCCGAGGATCGCCGTGCGCAGATTCTCATCCGGCAGCGGGGAAAACTTCGAGAAGATCGGCATCAGCCAGCGCGGCGCGGCCCACATCATCGTCAAACTGAACGCCGCGATGCACAGCCACGCCCACAGCACCGCCAGCGGCTGCGTCTGGTAAAGCCACAGCACCAACGCCAGCAGCGGAATGCCCAGCGCCGCCCCGAGCGCGAAGCCCTTGATGCGATCCAGGATGAAAGTCTTCCACGTGGTCTTGTTGAAACCAAACTCCGTCTCGACACCAAACGTGTCCCACGCCTCAAACGGCACCGCCATCAGGCTCTGCGCCACCATCACCAGCGCCACCACCGCCACCTGTGTCCACAGCACACTCCAGCCCCACGCTGTCACCGTTTGGTCCAGCCACGCGAATCCACCCGCCCACCAAAAGCCGAGAAACACCGCCAGCATCACCGCGTCCTTGATGATGTCCACCCGCGCCGATGCACCGGCATACTCCGCAGCCTTTTTGACCGTTTCCTCATCAAACACACTCTTGAGCCGTTCCGGCAGCGGCAGCCGGTAGCGCGCCAGATTCAAAAACGTCGAGATGAGTTCGAGATGAAACACGCCCAGCACAGCGAGCAACGCGGCGAGGAACCAAGGATTTGAAAGCGTCATAGAGAGAGAAACAAAAAGCGGTTCAGGCTCTGGCGAGGCATCCGCCGCGCGCAAACGCGGATTTGGCAGGCGAATCACGCCACCACTGGCCGGATCACCTCGCCATACACATCCGTGAGGCGGAAATCTCGTCCAGCGTAGCGGTAGGTGAGCTCCTCGTGATTCATGCCCATCAAGTGCAGGATCGTGGCGTGCAGATCGTGGATACTGGTGGGGTTTTCCTGGGCGGCGAAGCCGAATTCATCGGTGCTGCCGTGCACGGTGCCGCCTTTGATGCCGCCGCCGGCCATCCACACGCTGAAGCCGTAGTGATTGTGATCGCGACCGAGCTTTGATTTGCCGCCGCTAAGCTCGACGGTCGGTGTGCGACCGAATTCGCCGCCCCAAATGACCAGCGTGTCCTCCAGCATGCCGCGCTGCTTCAGATCGCTCAAAAGGGCCGCGATGGGCTGGTCGATGTCGTTGGCGAGCTTGCGGTGATTCGTCTCGATGTTGTCGTGATTGTCCCAGGGCTGCCCGGCACCATGCCAGAGCTGCACCATGCGCACACCTCGCTCCAGCAAGCGACGCGCGATGAGCGTCTGCCGCGCGTGAACGCCCTCGCCATACATTTTCCGGATGTGCTCGGGCTCCTTCGTGACATCAAAGGCGTCCGCTGCCTCCATCTGCATGCGAAAGGCCAGCTCAAAGCTCTGGATGCGCGCCTCCAGCCGCGGATCGCTGCGCTCCGCCTTGTGCGCGGCATTGATACGACGCAGCAACTCGAGCTGGCGGAGCTGCACGCTCGTGTCCGCATGCGGGCTGCGGATGTTTTCGATCAAGCGGTCCACCGTTTCGTGCTTCGAATCGACATACGTGCCCTGAAATGCGCCGGGAAGAAACGCCGCCTGCCAGTTCTCCGCACCTTTGATCGGCATGCCGCCGGGACACATCGCGATGAAGCCCGGCAGGTCCGCCGTCTCGCTGCCAAGGCCATACGTCAGCCACGCACCGAGGCTCGGCCGCGGCTGGATGGAGTCGCCGCAGTTCATCAGCATCAGCGACGGCTCATGATTCGGCACCTGCGCCTGCATCGAGCGGATCACCGCGATGTTATCGATGTGCGCCGCCGTTTTCGCGAAAAGCTCGCTCACCTCGATCCCGCTCTGCCCGTAGCGACGAAACTCAAACGGCGATGGAAACGCAGCGCCCGTCTTCCGCTCCGTGATGCGATGACTCGGCACCGGTTTGCCCGCGTAGCGAGCCAGCGCCGGCTTCGGATCAAACGTATCCACATGCGACGGCCCGCCATTGAGGAATAAATGGATCACCCGCTTTGCCTTCGGCGCATAATGCGGCTTCGCGGCCTGCAAATCCGCCAACCCAAGCGCCGCCAAGCCCATGCCGGAGCGGGCAAGGAAATCACGGCGGGTGAGCGGAAGGGGCATGGGAGGGATACGCTTAGACTCACCCAGACCTCGCAGGAGCGAAGCAAAGTAGCCCTCTCGCTCCGCGAGAGGAGCCTGGCGTCTTCATTGCGCGGAAAGGAGCGAGTTGGGGGGGATTCTTCGAGCTAGCGAGAGTCTTGTGCTCATCTCGCGGAGCGAGATGGCTACTATGCTGTCGCCTTAATCCACGAACATGAACTCGTTCGAGAGCATCAAGACCTGAGCAAGCTGCTCCCACGCGGTCAGACTGGTCTTTGGCTGTGAGCTGAAGTCCTTCTTCGCATCCCACGACTCCGCAGGCATGTCGCCGCCGGAGCCGGCGATGGCTTGAGTGGCGATGAGTTGCGGGGACCAGAGAAATTGATCGCTGTTCAGGCCATCGCCGATGTCGGTGATGAAGTCGAGGGTGTCGCCGGCTTGGAAGGCGATGGAGGTGAGGCTGAGATCGGCTTGGGAGCCGTGGAGCTTCGCGCTGAGCAGTTTGCCGAGCCTTGAATGGCTGACGAAAGCGCGGATGCCATCACCGACCTTGGGTTCGTGGATCAAGGTGGAGCGGAGGTCGTAGTTTCCGGTGATGGGAGCCGTCCAGCGACGCACGACGGCGTGCTGGCGGTCGTTTCCGGGATGACCGCCTTCGGCGGTGAGTTGGGCCCAACCGAGTTTGGCGTTCGGCCAGTCGCTATCGCCTTGCCAAGCGTTTCCGGTGAAGTGCGGCAGTGGTGTGAAGGTCTTCACGCGGCCGGTTTTATCGTCCCACTCGCCAAAACCGTGCTGCCAAGCCTTGGCGCGGTCGTTTTCGACGATGACGGGCTTTTCATCGACGGAGATGAAGGTGAGCGCGGAGGCGAGTTCGTCGGCCTTGGGGCTTCTTTGAAACAGAAAGCGATACAGCAGTCCGATGCGGTCTTGGGGCCATTTTTCGATCGAGGTGCGTTTCACGAGCGCTTTGGCCTGCTGGACGAGAAACGGGTGATTGAGGCCAAAAAGCGCCTGCTGCGGCACGGTGGTCTCGCTGCGCTGTGGAATGGAGAGATCGGGATTCGCGAAATCGAAGGTGCGCATGACTGCGGGCAGGTTTTCGCGGTCGATGAAGGCGTAGAGCGTGCGGCGTGTGTTGCTGGCGGCGAAGAGGGGCTCGGGACGACCGCCGACGCGAAGATTGAGACGGCCTGCAGCGGCGAGCCAGGCATCGCGGGCTTCTTCAAAGGAGAGGCGATGGGGGACGTAGGACGGGTTTTCCAACCCGTCTGAACGAGTTGGAAAACTCGTTCTACGATACGCCTCCGACAGCATGATGAGCCGGTGCATTTGTTTCATGCTCCAGCCGCTGCGAATGAACTCGGTGGCGAGGAAGTCGAGGAGCTCGGGATGGGTGGGCGGGCTGCCTTGCTTGCCGAAGTCGCTCGGGGTGCTGACGAGACCTTTGCCGAAGTGGTGTTGCCAGATTCGATTCACCATGACGCGGGCGGTGAGCGGATTGCGCGGGTCGATGATGGCCTGCGCGAGTTCGAGGCGGCCGCTGCCGATGGAAAAAGGCTTTTGCTTGCCAAAGAGGCTCAAAAACTGTCGCGGCACGGCTTCGGCCTTCGTGAGTGGATTGCCGCGCGTGAAGACGCGCGGTGTGCTCGGCAGAGCACGATCTGTTAAGATGGTGGCGTGGGCAGGCGCAGTGCTCGTTTTGATGAGAAAGCGGTCCACCTCGCCCTGCGACTTCCAAAGCTCGGTGGTGACGCCGGTGGGGAAATACATCTCGATGTTCGCGATGTGCTCGTCAGGCACGAAGGCGGGCGAATCGGGCTGCTGGAGCACTTTTTCGGTCAATTCGATGCCGGGATGCTTTTCGAGCCATGCGACGAAACGATGGACGATGAAGGGATTGAGGTCGTTCGCGTCGAGGATCTGGCCGAAGACCTCTTCGGGGTATTTGTCGAGCTCGCGGGTCGCTTTGAGGTAATCGGCGACGCGATCTCGCGTGCGCTTCATCTGCTCCTCGCGGCGTTTCGTCATGAGGTCGCGATTCTTTTTCACCAAAGCGTCGAGCTCGGCGTTTTCACCACTGGCGCAGGGCACGAGCGCTTCCGCGCAGCTCTGGAAGACGCCGTAGAGCGCGTAGTAGTCACGCGTGGGGATGGGATCGAATTTGTGATCGTGGCAGCGTGCGCACGACACGGTGAGCGCCTGCGTGCCGCGCATGACGGTGTCGATGCGGTCATCGATGATGTCGTGTGTGACGCCGAGGAAGCGCCGCCCGAGCGTGAGAAAGCCCATCGCGGCGAGATCGGGTGAGTTTGGCGGCACGACCTGGTCTGCGGCGATCTGCAGGAGCAAAAAGCGGTCGTAGGGCATGTCGTCGTTCAATGCGCGAACGACCCAATCGCGGTAGGCGGAGGCGTGGACCCAGTTTTTTTCTTCGCGGGCATAGACGTAGCCTTTGGTGTCGGAGTAGCGGGCCACATCCAGCCAGTGGCGGGCCCATTGTTCGCCATAGTGAGGAGAGGCCAGAAGACGATCGATGAGCGCTTCATAGGACTCATGAGTCGGATAGGAATCATGTGGTGGGAGCCCCGTGAGATCAAAGTGAGCGCGGCGGATCAGCGTGCGGGCATCGGCGCGGGATGCGTTTGTTTGGAGATAGGCGTCGATGCTCTTTGCCTGGCCGGGCTTCAGCGGCTGAAAGGCCCAGTGCTCCGCGTGGAGGGACGCGGTGAGCATGATCAGAGCTGTGAAAAGGCCACGCATGAGCGTAGTGGATACGAGAGGCGCGGACAGGCGCTTTCAATGCACGGCTCTCACATGATCGGCACTCGCGAGCGTTTGCACGGTGCCGTCGGCGAGTTGGAGGAGGAGATGGCCTTCCTCATCGAGATCGATCACGCGGCCGAAGACCTCGCCCTGCGGTGTTTGAGCACGAATCTGACGATGGAGCAGCCAACTGCGCTCACGCACCTCGGCGATGGCCTGGCTGTAGTCGTCATCGAGTCGCTGAAACTCGGCGTGAAGGCATTCGAGCAGGCGTTTGGCGAGCGCATTGCGGTCGATCTCACGCAAAACGGGCGACGCGAGCTTTTGCAGCAACGAGGTGGCGCTGAGGTCTGGCGGGAAATCGAGCGTGTTGACGTTCAAACCGATACCGAGGACCAAAACGAGGCCGGAAGGCGTGGTGACGGTCTCGGCGAGCAGGCCGCTCGTTTTGAGATCGCCGAGGTAGATGTCATTCGGCCACTTGATGCGCGGCTGGAGCGGTAATTCGGCCTCAATGGCCTTGCAGATGGCCAGCGCGGCAAGCGTGGTGATGCGCGGCCATTTTTCGAGCGAGGCCTGCGGCTTCAAAAGCAGCGAAAACATCAGATCTTTGCCACGTGGGGCAATCCAGCGGTTGTCGCGGCGGCCACGTCCGGCGGTTTGCGATTCGGTGAAGACGACGGTGCCGGTTTCGAGCTGCGCGGCGTTTTGCTTGAGCCAGTCGCTGGTGGAGCCGAGCTCGTCAAAGACGCGCACGCGCCACGGGAGCGTGTCGTCGTTCAAAGCATCGGCGGAGAGCTGGATCATGGGTGCGGGACGTTGGCTGAATCCGTGACCGATGGCAAAGCGGATGAAAAAGAAGATTGTCGGCCGCGCTGGAATCCCGGATGATGCCTCGATGAAGCGCTTCTTTTTTAGCCTGATGGCCGCGATGGCTTTTTCGAGCCTGTCGCACGCGGAAGATTACACGCCGCAGCATGGCGACGTGGTTTTTCAATCGCTGGCGCACAACCCGGTGATCGATGCGATCGAGGGCTGCTCAGGCTCGCCTTATTCGCACTGCGGCATCGTGGTGAAGACAGCAGAAGGCTGGAAGGTGCTGGAGGCGATCGGGCCGGTGATGGAGCGGCCGCTGGTGCGCTGGGTGGCGCAGGGGCGGGACAAAAAATTCGCGGTTTACCGGCTGAAGGAAAAGCACCAGCCGATGGTGGAGGCGATGATCACGGAGGCGCGGAAGTTTCTCGGCCGGCCGTATGACATCCAATACGAACTCGATGACGAAAAGATCTACTGCTCCGAGTTGATCTACAAAGGCTGGCTGGCCGCGACAGGCGAAAAGATGGGCAGGCTGGTGAAGCTGGGTGATCTGGACTGGAAGCCGCATGAACTGGTGATCCGCCAGATTGCTCACGGGCTGCCGCTGGAGCGCCTCATGATTACGCCGCGCGATCTGGCGCGTGCGCCGCAATTGGCGGCGGTGCTGCCGCTGGAGACGCATCGCGTGTTGGCTGCCGCGGGAAAAAAGCGCCTCATCAAATGATCCCGTGCGCGGATTTGGCCCGATGCGTTGCAAAACACGTTTCTCCAGCGTAGTAGCAGCGCTCCCCCGACCATGACCGACCTCTCCGCCGACGAACTGCGCCGATACGCGCGGCATCTCGCGATCCCCGAATTCGGGATCGAGGGTCAGCGGCGGCTAAAGGCGGCGCGCGTGCTCTGCATCGGCGCGGGCGGCCTGGGATCACCGGTGACGATGTATCTGGCCGCGGCGGGCATCGGCGCGCTGACGCTGGTGGACGCGGATGTGGTGGAAGTGACGAATTTGCAGCGGCAGGTGCTGTTTGGACAAAAAGACATCGGCCGCAAAAAGCTGGAGGCCGCGCGTGAGCGGCTGCTGGAGATCAATCCGCATCTGGAGCTGACGCTGCATGCGGAGCGCTTCTGCGCGGCGAATGCGATGCGCATCGCGCAGGGCCATGATTTGATCATCGACGGCACGGATAATTTTCCCACGCGCTATCTGAGCAATGACATTGCCGTTTGGCTGCGCGTGCCGAATGTGTATGGCAGCATCCTGCGATTTGACGGGCAGGTCAGCGTCTTCGCGCCGCATCTGGGCGCGCCGTGCTACCGCTGCATGTGCCCGCAGCCGCCACCGCCGGGGCTGGTGCCATCCTGTGCTGAAGGGGGCGTTTTGGGCGTGCTGCCAGGCCTGATCGGCTGCCTTCAGGCGCTGGAGGCGATCAAGCTGATCTCCGGCACGGGCGAGCCGCTGCTGGGCCGCCTGATGCACCTCGACACGCTGACGATGCGCACGCGCACGCTGAATCTGCGCCGCGATCCGGACTGCCCGGTGTGCGGCGAAAAGCCCACCATCACCGAACCCATCGATTACGAGGGCTTCTGCGGTCTGAACACCGCCGCAGCGCCTGCCAACGACCTTCCTGCCATGACCGTTCATGAACTGAAACAGCTCCGCGACGCCGGAGACGACCATTTCCTCCTCGATGTACGCGAGCCGCACGAGCAATCCATCTGCCGCATCGACGGCGCGACGCTGATCCCGCTCGGTGAGCTGGAAAACCGCACGGGCGAGCTCCCACGCGGCAAGCGCATCCTCATTCACTGCAAAAGTGGCGGCCGCAGCGCCCGCGCCGTGACGAAGCTGCGAGAGCTCGGCTTTGAAGACGTCTGGAACATCTCCGGCGGCATCACCGCTTGGGCGCGCGAGATTGACCCAAAGATGCCGGAGTATTGAGCTCGCGGTTTTGCGGCTCTCACTTCGCGGTTTCCGCCCTTGCCGAATCGGGAATCAGGAATCAGGAATCCAAACTCATGAATGCCTCCCCCGAGTCCGACTGGATCGATGATTTTCTGCCGTTGATGCGCTGCCCGGACACCGGACGGCCGCTGCGCCGGGCCACGGCGGAGGAGTGCGCGCGGGAGGGACTCACCACCGCGCTGGCTGCGGTGGATGGCAGCCGTTTTTTCGTCATCGACGCGGGAATCCCCATTTTGCTGCCCAAAGGCACCGCCGAGGCGGGGAAATGACCTGCGGAGTGCGGGCCTGAGGCTGACAGAGAGCTGGAAACACGACATTATAGTTATTATATTGATTTTACTGAATTAGTTCGGTAGAGTGAAGCAATTCCCCTGCTTCGATGCCTTTTCCGACCGCTTTCCGCCCCTTTTTGCCCGCCCTGCTGCTGCTCGGGCTGGTGGCGGCTGCCCCGGCGGCGGTGACAATCAATTTCCACAACACCCCGGGCGATGCCGTGCTCCAGGCGGACGGGGTGACCGCGCTGGACAACAGCTTCAAGTTTGATCTCGGCACCTTCGGTCCGTCTTTTGTGCCGACTTTGGCGAACATCGGGGACTGGGCGGCCAACTGGAATCCCTTTGCCCGGGCGCAAGCTCCGGCCTTCACGGATGGATGGAATTCCGCCGTGTCCTACTTTGACCGGGAAGGCATCCTGCTGGACAACGGCCAGTCCGATCAGGGCCTCACCAGCTATGTCTTCACCACCGGCGAGCGCGTTTACCTCTGGGCCTACGATTCGATGGTGCTGGACTCGAATTTCGAGTGGGCACTGGTCACGAACAACGCCAGCGACCTCAATGCGGCGGATGACTGGCTGCTGCCCTCGCCTGCGTTTGGACTGCCGTATGAATTCGCACTCTCCACCGCCACCACGGCCATCTGGGGCGGCGTGAACAACACACAGGGCGGCGGCAGCTTCACCGCTCCACTCACCGCCTTCCAATTGCAGACGCACGCCGTGCCGGAGCCGGCTGGAGCGGTCGTGCTGGGCCTCGCAGGCCTGCTTTTTCAAGTGCGCCGGGCGCGTGCCGCGCGCCGCATCGCCTGAGACCGCGGGGCAACTCGTGCTTGCGCCCTCCCGCGCTCCGTTCCATCTGCCGCGAACTTTTCCCCCATCGCCGCCGTGGCCACCACCGACTCCGCACGCACTCTCGTCGCCATTCCCGCCCGCTGGGGCAGCACCCGCTTCCCCGGCAAGCCACTCCACCTCATCGCCGGCAAACCGCTCGTGCAACACGTGTGGGAGCGCTGCCAGGAGTGCCGCCACATTGACGATGTGATCATCGCTACCGATGACGCGCGCATCGCGGAGGCCGCCGCGTCCTTCGGTGCCAAAGCGGTGCTCACCGATCCCGATCACCCCAGTGGCACCGATCGCATCGCCGAGGCCGCGAAGTCCTTCCCCGACCACCGCGTCATCATCAACGTGCAGGGCGATGAACCGCTCATCTCCCCCGCGCTCATCGACGAGCTCGCCCGCACCCTGCGCGATGATCCTGCCGTGAAAATGATCACCGCCGCCGCGCCCATCCAGGACGCCGCTCAGATCAGCGATGCGAATGTCGTGAAGGTCATCTTCGACACGCAGGGCGACGCGCTCTACTTCAGCCGCAGTCCCCTGCCCTACGTGCGGAATCCGGATGCCTGGCCGCGCAGCTACCGCCACCTCGGCATCTACGGCTTCCAGCGCAGCTTCCTCTTCCAATTCGTCGCCTGGCCGCCCTCCCGCCTCGAGCAAACCGAAAGCCTCGAGCAACTCCGCGCTTTGGAAAACGGCACGCGCATCCGCGTCGTCCTCACCGACGAGCTCAGCCCCGGTGTGGACACTCCAGAACAAGCCGCCGCGATTGAAAAGCATCTGACCGGGAAGTGACCCTCAGCACGGAGCCACATTCCGCGTGAAGAAGCTGCTCCAGCGGCCCGGATGCTGCTTTGAAGGAATGCGATGATCCCATCCCCCATTCCTTGGAAAGTTCTCTCCTCCCAGCTCGGTGTCGGCGTTTTGACGGAGGGCTGGAATCTGGATGTGGCGGACACCACGGCGGGTGAGGAGTCGCGCTGCTTTCGCGTGGAGATCGCCTTTGCGGCGCCCTTTTTGGCCGTGCCGGTGGTGCAGCTCGGACTCACCGGACTGGATGTGGACCAGCGCGACTCCGCACGTGTCAGCTTGAAGGCCACGCACATCACCGAAATCGGTTTTCAGGCCGAAGTGTGGACTTGGGCCGGATCACGCGTTTACGCCATCGAGTTCAACTGGTTCGCCATCGGCGCGTGAGGAGTTCAGCCTTGTTGCTGCGGCCAGTTGAGTCCAAAGAAGGGCGATGAACGCATTCTTCAATGATTTGGGCCGTCAGGTGCTCGCGCAGTGGAAACAAGTGAACTTCTCGCTGGAGAAATTCCCCGCCATCGCCCGAAAGGCTCTCGAAGCTCGCCCTCCGAGCCAGCACGTCGCACTCGCGGAGCTGATGCGGGAGTATTTGCTCAATGACGAGCAGCCGCTGCAGTCCATGTCCGGCTTTGGGCAGCCCGAGCTCATCGCTTACGAGCATCCGCGCTTTTACATCCAGCTCCTTTTCTGGCTCGATGGCACCACGGACATCCACCAGCACGAGTTCTCCGGCGCGTTTCACGTCATGCATGGCTCCAGCATTCATGCGCACTACACCTTTGAAAATGCT
>Ga0315904_10006120_pt1 | contig 16506 bp, 24 predicted proteins | sample LakEriMetagenome_6_FD_203529 | JGI IMG/M metagenome (GOLD analysis project Ga0315904, IMG submission 203529) | Freshwater fungal communities from buoy surface, Lake Erie, Ohio, United States - Buoy 12 MA120 | ecosystem: Environmental > Aquatic > Freshwater > Lake | place: USA: Lake Erie, Ohio... | reverse complement strand
GACGAGAACCAAACCAGAAAGCAATGATTCCTGACAGTAAAGCCATCTCATCTTCAGAGAAGATAACATCCGTAGCTGCGATAAACTGCTCTACGTTCATACTGCCTAACCCACCCTGTAGCAGGAAATAGGTTAGACCAATATTGATTAAAACAAGTTCTAGCACAAAGATAAAGGTCACAGCAGGCCTTACGATGCCATTCATGTTGACCACCCAGTTAGATGCCCGAGCCATAATAGCCTTGTCGTGCTCTAAAGCGGCTCCCTGGCGGTCTGCATCGGTCTGGAGGGCAATCTGGTCTGTCCTGATCTCCTCGACCCTCTGCTGGGCTATAAAGCCCCTCTCTGCCAGTGCCAGTTCACGCTCAGTCTGCATCTGGGCTAGTTTAAGTTCTTGAGCCTTATCTGCCCTGTCTTGGAAGAAGTTCAGTACCTGTGGCAATCCAGAGGCAAAAAAGCCAATAGCGGAGGATATAAGCGATAGCATTACAGGTGTCCTTTAAAGATGTAGTAAGTAGTGACTATGAATAGCGATGCCAAAAAGCAGTAAATCTTGAGTTCATTGAGTTTCTTTAGATCCCTGCCAAACTCATCAGTTAGGTTCTTATTATCTGCCAAGATACGCTGTTTAATAGCTTCTACCTCAGTCCAGGCAGCAGGACCGTGCTTCTCGATGATGTCTCTTTTTAGTTCTTCTTCTATCTGCTTAATTTCGTATAATCCACGCCATTCCTCAACGGCAGAGAACACAGAGGTGTCTTTAGGCCTGTTTAGCTGCTTCTTGCGGAAGGCGGCCCTGGCCTGCACATCAGCCTTGCCAAGGTCTTGGATGTCCTTGGTGACTGACTCCAGTTCCTTACCTACCGCCAATGCCTCTTTGATGCCAGCGACAGCAGCCTTGGCAACTTGAGTGACTGGTTCGCTCATGTCACTGGCCTTGCTGCTGTTTAATATAGTCTATGTTTTCTTTTGTTATGTCGTCTACTGACATCTCATAGTTTTGACCGCCTATATTGACTACAGCATTCCCATTTGGCTGTATTGCAACAATACCAGACCTTGCCCCTGCTTTAGCAAAGAAGTTTGCTACAGGAGAAAAATCAATAGCGCCTACTAATTCTTTTGCAATTCCCTTTGGATCATCTTTTATCAGTGCTGCTTTTTCTAAAGATTCCCTAAAAGATGTTGGATTTGCTAAAATTTGCTTAGTGGCTTTGTCTTTAGACAATTCAATTTGCTTTGCTAGTACCTTGCTAAAAATCTGAGCAGTTGCCGTGCTCCCACTTAAAATAGGATTTGTTAACTTGCTGACTATAGAAGACAAACCAATACCTGTTTTTGCCCCTATTTCAGGGACTGCTGTGGTTGCTGGTATGTTTCTCATAGGAGTTAGAGCAGCCATCTCAACACCAGATAAAATATCTTCTGCTAATTTAAAGTCCTTTGAATTGCCTCGATACAAAGGCAATACTAAGTCTCTATTATCTTTTAAGAACTGAACTGGGTTAGGCTGATCCGCTACAATCCTCATTATATTATTTCTAAAAGACTCAGTAGCGTCTTTATCAGATAATGCTATTTTACGCAAAGCAAGAAATTCATTCCTATCCACCGCAGATTTTTTCTCACCAGCAGCCCCAACAAATGCTTTTCTTACTGAATCAGTTAACTCTGGTGTATTTAAAGAAACAATACCACGCTCATCGACAGAAACATATTTATCTTTGTTCTTACCCAACACAGATGCTAATGTGTCATCTTGTTGTTTAGCGATAATCTGTCCCTGCTTTTCAACTTCGCCTAATAGAGACTCTGTGTTTACTAATTTGTCTCTAATTGATGGAAATTTCTTAAGACCATCGTCATATTTATTTAAGAAGTTTGTGACATCCGCTGATGACGGTATCTGTTTTGAGTCTCTAAACAAAACCGTAAACACACCTTGCTCAAACAAATCAAAGGCATCTTTTTTTTCGCCGTAGACATTACCATAAATCTTAGCAAAATCGTCAAAGTTTTCAGGCTTCTTTAAAAACTCACGAACAACTTCGCTGTTAGCTACGTCAAAACCTTCTTGACCGTACTTAGACAGGCGATATCCCATGCCTTGGCGGAAGGTAGGCTTAAATTCAGTTTTATAAAAACCATCAGCAATGTTTAATAAGTTTTGATAATTTTTATCAGGTATGGATTTTAGTGCCTCTGACAAAGTACCTCTAACTTCGGAAAGACGCAAAGCCTCGGTTAAAGAAGTAGGATCAGCAGCACCTTTTAGCATAAAAATACGCTGATTTAATGATTTAATCATCCCATCTACATCATTAGCGTCTACAGCCCTAAAACTGGCTACATCAATTGCTGGCCCTTCTGGATATAACTTTTTCAGTATTTTTTGTTCTTTAGGGCTTAACGAATTTAACAACTGAGCGGGGTCTTGTCCACTGTCTAAAATAGTATTGTAAATCCTGCGTGAGTCTGAGTTGGTAATTGTTAATCCTTTATCAGAAGCATAATTTGATGCAAATGAGTAAAGATTGTTTTTCTTTTCAGTTGCTGACTTTAAGTTGTCTTTAAAACGCTCTTTTAACTGTGCGCCAATAGCCTGCTCACTGCCGGTTTGGTTTTTTATAGCCAACCCTAAATTAATAAGCGTATCTTCATACTGGGCTTTGTTTTGCAAGACTGGTTTCAATGCCTTAGCAAGTTCCGTCTTTGTTGTTTCTACAAAACCATCACCAACAGGTAGAGCCTTTAATAAAATTCTATTAACTGCTTCTTCTGTTTTTTGCTGTTGCTGTCCGATCATGCCAGCAAATTTAGGATCTCTAGCAAACTGCTGTTTCATCATAGATTCAGCAGCCGCACTCCCGGTTACTTGCGAAAGAGTTGGTTTAAAGTTAGGATTTATTGCTTTTAATTCATCTACAGTTTGCAACCTTCTTGCTAAGTCTGGAACTTCTTCGGCAATTGCTGTTACACCTTGTTTTACTTGTAATTCTGATAGTTTGTTTGCAATTGTAGGGCTGCTCTCTGCTGCTTGGACAACAGCTTTTTTAGCGCCCAGTAAGCTAGTTGCCATCGGAGACATGGCACCAATAAACTCTCCAGCAACCCTAGGAGCACCTGCTGCTTGGGCAATATCCCCGCCTAACTCACCAGCAGAGCCTGCTGCAAACATCGATATAGGACCACCAATGCCGCCAGTTGCGGCAACACCTCGAGTACCTGCCCCAAGGTACCGTGTTAAATACTCATCACGCCTCGGAACAACCCTTTGTTCTACTCCTGGTGGTGTTAATGCTTCAAATTGCTCTTGCCCAGTTTTGTATGAGGAAGCAATTTCTTTATCTGTAAGCCCTTTTGCTTTGTATGCAATAATTTCCTGAGCACTAGGCCCAACAGTAAAAGCAGACCGAACAATGTCCTTTAAACCCTCTGCTGCTTGTTGATACTGATATTGAAAAAAATCACCAAGACCCTGAACACCAACACGGGCAGGGCTTCTTTGTCCTTGACTTAAACGGCGGTATTCTTCAATGTCTGCTGCCGTTGGCTCAGATTGAAACTCAACTCTTTGACCATCTATAATCTTTTCAACAGCCATTTTTGTTCCTTTATTGTATGGGCCTTGCTTTATTTCCAGAAGGAAGTGTTATTGCATTAGAGATGCCTGTTTCCGATGGCGTTGTTATTTGACGAACACCTTTTGCCCTACCGGGAACAACAAAACTAGCCTGATCTCCAGTAATTCCTTGTCTAGCGGCAGCCCCTGTAAACTGTTGTTCTATTGCAACCCTTTGTTGTTCTAAAGGATTTCTTAAGTTTTTAATAATTCTAATCGCTTCCTCACGCTGTGCATCTGAATATGTGCCTTGTAAGAACTGACTAAAGATACCGCTAAGGCGCTGTCCTAATGGTCCAAAGTTACCAAAGGCTGCAACGTCTTTATTACTAATATCCCTGTCACCAGCAAATTTAGCAAACTGTCGTTTAGCAATTGAATCTGCTAACCCTGATTGCTCAATTAAAAGGGCCTCTGCTTTATCAAGAGCATTTAGTGGCACATCAATGGGGTTAACTTCTTTTAAAAAAGATTCTCTTAGGTTTATATCAGCCCCAAATGCTTTAGGAGGAGCGCCGGCAGCAGCCGTTTTACGAGCAGCTTCATCACGCTCTTCTCTAAACTTTTTAGCGCCTTCAACATTACCAAACTTTTGAATTAACTCATTTAGACGAGTACGATCAGCAATGGTCAGCGGTGCCTCTGGTGCCCTTTCTTTAGCTGCTTGAGCCAATGATGCTGTGCCAGCAGCTTGTCTCTGAAAGCCTAGCATCTGCTCAGCCTCCAACTTAGCAGCTTGTTGAGCTGCCTGTTGAGCCAAGGTAGTTACACCTAACTTAGCCGCAGAAGAAGATAACTTCTTAAAGAATGCTGGTGAAGACGCATCACCCTTTGAGGCATCTAAGGCTTCTTGGTAGGCTTGCTGACCCAACTGTGCCTGCTGTAGTCTTGGGTCCTGCACCGAAGGAAGTCCAAATAAAGTATTGACAACACCACCCAAGGCCTGACCCATTTGCTGGCCTGATCTAGCAGCACCAAGATTAATAATTTGCTGAGGGGTTAACTTAGCCTGCTCTAGTAATCCACGCTCACGTTCAGCTTCAATAGCCTGCTGTATCAACTGAGGATTGTAAGAACCAAATAATGTTTGCTCTGCCATTTCTATTTCCTTTAGTAAGGGACCATGTCGCCACTGTAATCACCATAATAACTAATCCCCTGTGATATATCTCCCATTGGATTAAACCCTGGAGTAGCGGTAGATTGCGGTGCTGGTGCTTGTTGTTGACCAAATCCTAGTTTTCCAAAAAAGTCTTTCATTAGGTTTTGACTAACAAGATTTTTAGCACTAATCTCCCCTAGTTGACCACCAAGTCTGGTCTGTGCTGAGGCTAAACCACCACGCAGGAGTGCTTCTCCGGCAGTAGCGCCAGCAGTGGCTGACCTGCCGCCCAACTGAGCACCAATATCAAGGGGTTGCTGACCTGCCTGCTCAAGCAATGAAGATAAACCAAACTGAGTCTGGAATGGTGACAATGCAGTTGTACCCAGTTTAGCGGCTTCGCCAAACAACCCAGTTCCATAAGTAATACGATTCCTTGCTTCTTGTTCTGCCTGTGCAGCCAGTTGCAGGTCTTGTGTGCGCCTTGCATTAGCCAATGCAGCCAACTCAGGCTGACCAAGATCACCAATATTGAGGCCTGCACGACCACGACCAAACACAGAAGCACCTAATCTCTGTTCTTCACGCTGACGAATAGGGTCAAGCATTGCATACTGTTCTTGCAAGTATTGGTTACGGGCCTGCTCTGGAGACTGTGCAAGGTATTGTTGACCAAGACCAAACAAGGTCTGAGCAGGCGCTACAGCCTGTTCTGCAAGCCCTAGACTGTCTCCGTATAGAGCAGAGAGTCGGTTTTGAAGAGCCTGTATCTCTGGGGATGTGGTATAACTAGCACCACTAAGACGGCCTTCAGGTCCATATTGGAACTGTGATTGTCCAAACCTAGTAGAGATGCCTACAGGCCTAAACCGAGCCTCTTCGGCTGCTAATTGTGCAGCACGTTCTTGAGCATCGGCTGCATATCTAGTAGCTGCGGCTTGTTGTCTAGCTGCTGATCTTGCTCCACTTGCGCCTATAGCGGCTGAAACTACGTCACTCATTTAGATTACCTCTTTTTCTAAAATGTATCCAGTTAGTTTAAAACCAAATTTCTTCTCAAATGCTTTGTAATTACGCTTAGTGCCCATGATTATCTTCTTGTAGCCTAATTGCTTTGCTAGTTCATTGAGATAGATATTCCAGTAATACCCATCACCATAAACTTGCAGAGCAACTAAAGCATCGTCATGCTCAGTCCAAGACATAAAACCATGTTCATTTTCAACTAAGTTGTCTAATCTTATTCTGGTATCTTTAGACTTAGTTAGGTATTCTTTTATTTGTTCTTTATTCATCAGGTCTTCATAATGTAGCAAAGAGCATAGTACGGGGGCAGGTTAGCGTTAGTGCCTGAAGAACCTGCTGATGCCACTGTAGTTCCAACTGTGATGCCTGTTGATGCTGTTGATGTATCAGCATAGTATCCACGGGCACCAGACGTACTTTGTGTGTTTCCTGCTTCAATGTTTAAACCATAATCATAATTGCCTGGTGTACTATACTCACCAAAAGCAACTGCATGAGCATGGCTTGGGTCAGTAACTGTAGAGGTAGCAGTGTGGGTGTGGCTTACAGTAATGGCATTAGCGGAGCCACCAGTGCCCCCAACAGAGTAGGTAGAGCCTGCGCCAACAACAAATCTGTCTCTTAGGTCTGGTGTCGAATTAGAACCATTACACAGTACCCAACCACTAGGAATAGATGCAGAAGAACCTGACCAGATAATAATACCGCCGCTAGGAAATGCTGCTGCTACCGCCGTGGTAACAAAGGCTGTGGAGGCAATCTGTGTAGTATTGGTTCCTGCCGAGGCTGTAGGCGCTAACGGAGTACCTGTAAAGGTAGGACTATTGCTGTCTGCCTTGGATGATATGGCAGAGGCAATGGCTGTGTATTCTGCATCAATCTCAGTGCCTTTAATAACCTTTGCTGGGTTACCAGTGCTAAGAGCATCTTTGGATGCAAAGTTAGTTGCTTTCGTGTAATTTGACAAGTTACATCTCCTTCAAATATTTGACTACAAGTTCTAATTCATCTACAGAAGCATCAGATTTTATTCTATTTGCTCTATTAGAAATGATTTGACAATTTTCGTATGTATAACCTTGTTTTGAATCTATGCGGTCTAAACTGGGACTACTGTCTTTAGGAAAACCCCAACAAAGATCAATGTTTAAAATTGGACATTTGTTATCTTGTGGATAAAGTTGTTTTAAATCATTAAGTGTCAAAGTATGTTCTAAGTTGTTTTTTTCTGCTCGTTGTTTACTTGCCCTTAGTGTTTGCTTTAATTTCCATTCATGATCTTGACTTGCTTTAATGTATTTATTTTTATTTCGATCAGTAGAGCATTTCTTACAATAACAACTGTATCCGTCTTTTTGTTGTGCGTTTTTGTGGAAAAGAGAGAAGTTTTTAACTTCACCACAATCAGCACATCTTTTTGTCATACTGTTTTTCCTTGTGCGACATAGACATCGATTTTCTGAATAGAAAGAGGATCACCATTTAATTCTGCTTCTAATCCTAGCTGTAGGACAGCCCCGTTACCGCCTGCATTGATTTGGAACTGGTCTAGGACGACACCATTGGAGAATTCAGCAATATTGTATTCCCCTATATTATACTCGTAAACTACGCCAATGTCAAGCAATTTCGTTTCACTATTGTAATTTTCTTTGTAATCAAAGCCCCATTTGATGGCTACAGCATCACCAGAGCCGCCAATGACCACAAATCCTATCTTTTTAAGGACTTTTAAGGCTGTTGGGCTACCAAAGTCGAAGTAATTAGTGTAATACTGTAGCCGGTAAGTAGCTGCATTATCTAGGTGTCCAAAGTATCTAGCGATATACCCAGGCTTGCCTAACAGCAGTTGCTTGGATTGGTTAACAAATAAGGCCTTTGGATCAAGGCTATCCCATATCGTGACACGGGCAGAACCGTCCTGTAGAGCACCCCGCATATCAAAGCAGTAGGTTACCTTGGTTGCTGGCAGGGTAAGCAGGTAAAAGGCATCCCGGTCATAGTAGACAGACTTGATGGTGCTAGCTGTCTCTGAAGCCACTGCCGAAATAAGGTCATCACGGACATTCTTAGACAGGTCCCGCATAGGCAAGGACTTCTCTTGGATGACCCGCTGGAGGCTACGCACACCAGAGTCAGACAGGAAGATAATATCTGTGCCTGTGTTCTGCACAGAGTCCCTAGCGATACAGCCGACATTAGGGATAAAGTCTGCCAAGGCCAAGGAAGTGACATCTATGGGGTTTCTATAGATAGCAATGTTGTTCCTACCAAAGATGATTAGGAAGCCGTTGTGGGCCGCTAGAGCAATAATCTGGTCATTGTTGGGGAACACAGAGTTGATCGATAAAGAGCCTGAGTCGCCACCTTGGAAGTCAGAACCGTCCAAGAGCCTGCTAAAGTACACAGTCTGCCTGTCACCAACAATGTCTGCCATCCAGATACGACCATAAGCAGCTAAGGCACAGTTTGGCTTAAAGTCTGCTATGGAGTAGCCTGTCGGCAGCGTACCAACATCACCTAACTGCTGAAAGCCAAAGGAGCCAGAATGGGAATGTGCATTGGCAATAGTGGTTACTGTGCTGGTCAAAGCATCACTGACTGTATACCCTGTACCGGCAGTAGTAATAGTCACTGTTGCTACGCCTGTGCCACTTAAGGTGGCTACTGTAAACTTTGCATTACTGCCAGTGCCTCCAGCGATGGTCAGAACATCGCCAACATTGTAGCCAGAGCCAGCAGCAGTGACTGTTACTGTCGCTATTGGACCAGTACCGCCACCACCGCTAATCGTAGCCACAGAGAAGGTAGCACCAGTGCCTGGAGTAGGTAGATTGTGGAAGACCAGTACAGGGTGTCCTGTCTGCACCATATAGGCGTGGGAAACAGCATCAGAACCGTCACCAAAGGGCAAAGCTGCGGCTTGCCAGTTGTTGCCTGTTATCGTGTAAGACACATCAGCAGTGTTGGCCTGTGTCCTAACAGTCTTGGTGGTCATCGTTGTGGTGCCAGTAAACAACTTGTTATTACCGGCACTGATGGTCTGGTTACCGCCAACATCGATCATCTCAAATATAAACTCTACAGCGTTACCAGAGCCTAAGTCTGTGTTGACTGCTGTGTTTACAGGTGTCCAACCACGCCTAGCCCCAATACGACCATATCTATCAATGACACAATTCTGTGCCTTCAGAGCATAGCCTGAAGACAACTGAATACTGCTTTCTTGCGTGTTTAGGCCTAGAAAGCCCGGAGCAGCAATAGTAGCGGTCTGTATTCTTTTCATTAAATGGAACCCCAGATGAGTTCTTCAGGATAGCGGTTAGCCTCAGCAGCTATGTGGTCTGATAGAGACTGGCGGTATAACTCATAAGCCTCAGCACTGTTTAGTCCATTGTCCTCACCACGCTCATTCAAAGCCTTAGCATAGGCTAAGAAGATTACAGGCTCTGACGGAACCTTGATCTGTGTTGCTGAAGCGGTAAATTCTGCCTGTGGCTTAATGACGTTAAAGTAGATGTCATAGACACCGTCAGGGATAGGATAGAGGTCTACCTGTGTATCTCCGTTGTTATCTACACCGTTAAAGTTATAACGGTCAGGAGCACCAACTAAGACTGTGCCGCTGTTTAAGAATAACTCATCCATCTTCCTGGTTGTCTCATAGTTTAAGAACCAGTCAGACTGTGAGTTAATAACATCGATGACCTTAAACCGCTGACCAATACCAGTTAACACATAGTTAAACAGGTTAGCAGAGGTGCTAACAGTCAGTGTCTCTGACAGGGCATTCCAAGTATAGGAATCTTCAACCTGCCGTTTAGCATCGTTGATGAACCTGCCAATAAGTTTAGAATAGGCGTTGTCAGTAACGGCAGTAACCTCTGGCTCACGCAAGCGAACCAAGGTTTCATTGACAAGTTCTAAGTAAGTTTTGTTTGCCATTTAGCAATCCCATTTCTTTAGTGCTAAAGCCTTCCTTGTTGGTCTGCCCTTAGAATCCTTCATAGGCCCAGGAACACCACTCATACGGGCACAGAAAGACTTCCTACGAGCAGCCTTCTTAGGAGACTTTGCAGCTTCCTTAGCGGACACGGGAGGCTTCAGGTTAGCGCCTTCCTTGTTCTTAAAGTATGCCCTGCCTTTGGCGTTTAAGCCACCTTCTGGGTTCTGATATACTTTCTTTACCATTATTTCTTCGCAGTCTTCTTAGCTTGTTTAAAGGCCTTAGCAGTGGGAGCACCTTTGGAGCCGACCTTACGCATCTTCTCACCAGATCCCGCCGCTATCCGTTTACGCTTTGCATTGATGTTGGCATAGAGGCCGGGCTTCATTTCTTTGCTTTCTTCTTCTTAGACATACCAGTCATGGCTAGGCCGACAGCAACTGCCTGCTTCTGTGGCATACCTTCTTTACGGAGTTTGCTGATCTTAGCCGAAGCTGCTTCTTGCTTACCCTTCTTAGTGTAAGGGTATTTCTTTCCGTTTACCATTGGCATACTATTCTCCTTAGAATTGGAATTGAACTGCGGTTTCAGGGATAAACTCGACTGTTGCTATGTAGGTTACTGTGTTAGTGCTAGAGTTTTGTACACGAATCTGGTCACCAGCCTGCATTACTACCTCGGCATTACTAAGTAAAATAAACTCACCAGCGCCTAAGTTCTTACCGCCAACAATAAAGTACTCAGTGTTAGTAGAAACATCGTACCAATAGACCTTTGGAGTGTCATTGCCGGTAAGGCTAATTACATACATGACCTGCCAAAGACCAGTATTCTTCGTAGGCACCGTAAGAATAGTATCCTTGGTAGTAGTTGCCTTAGTTGTAACTGCTGAGACTTTTCTGCTCATATTAACCTATTTTAAGAACTAAGCTGAGTAATAGAACTACAATGAAACCAGTAGTCCCAAGAAGGATCTGTTCTAGTCTCTTGAGCCTAGCGTTAATGCCTGCATAGCGTTCAGCGCATACTGCTTCATGGGTGTCAAGTTGTCCTTTAACTTGGTCTATTGGTGACATCACTATCTCCACTTAGGTCCTTCCATCCAGGCCACTAGAGAGTGTCTAGTGCCCTTGGTTACGGGGTTTACCTTATGAACCACAAAGGAGGGAAACACTAAAACAGTTCCTTGTGTCTTAAGGTGTTCTTGTTTAGGGGCGCTGAGATGTAACGGCTGCATCTCAAACTCCCCACCTTCATACTCTTCTGGGCTAGACAGTTGGCACACCAGAGATAACTTCCTGTGTACTTGTCTACCATCATCCCAGTTTACATCATTGTGCCAATTATAATAACCTTGATCTTCTGCGTTGTACTCTGTAAACTGAATCTCATTTAAGTGCCACAACTCAGATCCAAAGGCATTATGATTAGCAATATGAAACAAATTAGTTAGTTCATGGTACAGCCAACCAAGGTCTTTATTGTCTCTAGCGATCCACCTAACCTTACTTCTACGGATATTAGTGTCTACATTAGAGCCTTGGAAACCTATTACTGCATCCTGCGGTTCTATCTCTTTTGCTTGTTCTATTATGGTGCTACAAAGTTCTTTAGGATATCTCTGCTGCCACATCTGCCACATTGCGTTCAAGGCAGAGTTCCTACAAAAGCCTGTGCCGCCTCAGCAGACATCACATTACCATCTGCGTCTTGTAGTTCTGCGCCTTCCGCAACTGCCTTCTTAAACTCTGCGTAGTCTGTGTTGGCGGGGTCAAAAATAAAACTAGAAATTGTTCCATCTTCGTTACTTCTAAAAATTCCATAGTTTTTGTTTTCAATACCACCCTTTATAAGTTTGTACATTTATAACTCCGCAAAAAATTTAAGGTAAGAAGTGGTATTGTTATTAGAGATTAACTGTGCTGCCCTACCAGCAGTAAGTCCAGAAGCAACAGGAGCATTAAGAAATACACAGTTTGGCGTTGCAGTTATGGTGGCAGCACTTGGTGCTGCATTTAATGCGGTAATACCGCCAGCACTGTATATTGCATAGTTTGATGCAGTTCCTGTTGTGTTTATAGTTGGAATTGCTCTCATAACTGTTGGTAATGGGATTAAAATTTGTGTGGTAGTTGATTGGTCACACTCACCAATGCCATATCTGGTGTAGTTATCGTTAGCGTATACTGCATAACAATACCGCTGACACATTATCAACTCACGCCCATAGTCTCTGCGCTCAAACGGGGTAGCAACAGAGCCTACTTCGAGTTGTACGCCTGTGACGTACCAAGTGGCGCCGTTGGTTCCTACAACTGAAACCGCACCTGTTGGTGCATATCGTTCAGAAGCAGCCCAAGCGCCAGCAGTTCCGCTATAAGTCGAACCAATTCCCAATCCAAAATGAACACGAAGTCCAAGTCCATTGGTTGACCCAATCCATGTTCCAGTAGTGTCGCCAGCAATTGTTATTGTCTTTTGCTCCCATGTGTTTGCGGCACTAATGGTGTAACTAAATGGGTATGAGCGATTATAGGCCGAGTTCATTAGAGAACCACCAAAAGTTCCAGTTAAAGAACTCTTTACCCAAAAAGAAAGCGTTACTGTTTTTGCACTTGCTGTACCAAATGCAAAATCTGCAGAATTGAATCCTTCAATAAACTGAACAAAATAAAATTGGTCTCCCGCTGCAACCGAATAAGCACTAGAACTTGTGACCACTACTGAATTTGAAAAACTAGTTGGGGCATCCGTGCTTCTTTGTATTGAAAATTTTGAACCCGCAGTAGAGTTATAACAAGGCCACCTATCAACCGCAAAACCAAAAGCGGCACTTGTTGGGCTTAAACTAGCACCAGCGTTCCTCTGGTCAATCCTCATGTCACCATTGATGATGCGGTTACGGAAGCCTTGCAGACTATCCGCAGTAGGGGTCATGCTATTTATCGTAGCGGTATTGCCACCACTAGCGTCTTGTATTGTTGTGACCTTTAATGTGCTCATGGAAGCAAGTCCTTTAATTCTTCAACGGTTGTTGCTGCATCCATCTGAGTCTGCATAATGGCGTACTTACTTCTTACGGCTTGGCGAGCAGTTTCAGCAGCCTGAGCCTCACTAGGAATCGTAGCCTTAATATCTAACGGAGCAAACTCAGCAGACCGAGCAGCCCTGCGCTTGTCGTGAGCAATGCTCTTGGCTTTGTTGAGATCAATTACGATTGCCATGCCCATGCTCCACGAAAGGTTCGGTCTGACGGAATATCAGACACGTCTACAATCTCATAAGGTTTTCCAGCGGGAACATCCTTGGTAGCAATCTGCTCAATAGTTAGGCCACATTCAGAAGCTGGGATGATTATTGCTACGCCGCCGTCATCTGTTTGGTAAATAATTCGTTGGTTCATAATTGTCTTTTATCGGAAAATTACAACAAGTACATAGGTTGGGTCTACATAGCTACCAGCATACGAAACACAAGATCCTCTAACTGAAGATGTTGTTGGTGCTGTCCCGCTCCTTATTGCAAACCCTGATGTAACATAACTACCTTGACTTTCAAAGCCAGATGTCGTTACAGAGTAATTAGCATCAGGCATTGCAGTAGTAAAATTGACTGTGTAATCACCAGTACCGTTATCCGTAATGCTTGTTACATTCCCACTTGCACGAATCGCTGGCGTACCAGTACCGTTAAAGTTCACCCATGCACGGCAACCGTATGCAACGGCAGCAGAGCCATAGCCAGAATTAAAAGATAAATCGCTACTAAAAGAACCTGTCGTGCCTGATATTGCGTTACCACTTACTTGCACAGTGCCAGTAGCATCAGGCAGCGTCAGAGTACGGTTAGTGTTGCTATTAGGGGCCGCTATTGTAAATTCGCCTGTGCCACTAGCGTTACCTTGGATTTTTACGAGTGACATATTAAGTTCCTAACCGATTGGCTTCCTGTTGCGCCTGATATGCAGCCACGACTTCTGGTGTCCATGCCGTGTTGCAGATAGCAACGACATTGGCTGGTTGTCCTGTCAAATCTTGTCCCGGTGTCAGGCTGGTACGATGGTACTTCTTGGTGAGTTCTACGCCATCTTCAATAATCCGAGTGGCCTCACGGTATAGCACAATTCCGTTTTCGTTTACTGTGATTTGGTCTACTACGGTTTCTTTGGTAATCATTTTGTTTCCTTTCGTTAGAGTCTGTCTACACTAATCCGGTGTAGATAACTAGGTTGATTGATAAACAAGAATGCCAGCAAGTTGGGTTGAATTTCCTATATCGGATGCTGCTGGATATGTTCTTGAGACACCAGCCGCAGTCATTCCCCAAACATATGCATTAGTAGTATTTTCTTCCGTTTGTAAATTTAGTGTAATCCAATTAGTTGCAAGACTTACAAAATATAATGGGGCGCCACTTTGAATTTGTGTTGTTTGTATAGTAAAAGGCAAACCTTTAATTTGCACATAAGTTCCAGATAAAGTTCCTTTGGCGCTTAATGTAGCGTCAAAAGATGCAACTACTATTTTTCCAACTTTTACATAGGTTCCATTTCGAGTACCATAAGATTGTCCAGATTGCCCGCCACTTCCACCAATAATTGGTGTCCAAGTCCCTTCCTCATAGTCATCTAGCGTGTTTGCGTCAGAGGATGCGGATACCGTGGCAGGGAAAGTAATACCTGATCCCGATGTAGATGGGGCTGCGTTACCAACTCCGATAGTTGTTGGAAACTTGGTTCTCTGACCAGAATCTACTGTGACTGCGGCTGTGCCCCCGGTAGCGATTGTGACGGTATCAGTACCAAAGAAGACCCCAGTATTAGTATCCGTACCCTGTACCGCTGGCGTACTAGCAGAACCATCTACACCCGCTATGCCTGTTGTACCGTTAATCGTAATTGTCATGTTAGATTACCACCCATATTGCACCACTGTTAATAGTGACTGCATATCCAGAATCAATTGTAATAGGCCCAATAGAGCCAGCATTGTGTGTACCAGTTATTGTAATATTTTCTGCAATTGATTGAGCATTCCAGAAGATTGCCTTGTTAACAGCAGAACCTTCAAACTGACCACCAGTAGGAGTATCCCATGTAGTGTCATAATCTGTGCTAGAGGCTTTCTTTAGATACTGCCCGGTAGTTCCACCAATAGCTACGCCGGGGCCAGTAGGGCCAGTTGCCCCAGTCGGTCCAGTAGGCCCTGTTGGACCCGTTGGGCCGGTAGATCCTGGTGAGCCTGTCGGGCCAGGGGAGCCTGTAGGCCCAGTAGGGCCAGTTAACCCTGTAGGACCTGTTGGTCCGGGAGCACCAGTGGGTCCTGTTGTACCTGTAGGTCCAGTTGGCCCAGTAGGACCTGTAGGGCCGGTGGGACCAGTTGGTATAGTAAAGTCAAATACTGCTGCTGAAGAGGAACCACTGTTGGTTACAGAGGCGCTGCCGCCTGCTGGGCCTGTAGTGGTGGTTCCAACAGCAATCGTAGCTGCTGATCCTGCCGGGCCAGTCGGGCCTGTTGGTCCAGTAGCGCCTGTAGGACCGGGAGAGCCTGTCGGGCCAGTCGGTCCTGTTGGTCCAGCCGGTCCAGTTGGGCCATTAGGGCCTGTCGGGCCAGTAGGGCCTGGAGAACCAGCAGAGCCAGTGGGGCCTGTGGGTCCCGTAGGGCCTGTAGTACCATCAGGGATACCAAAGGACAGCGAGACCGTTGTAGAGTTATACGATACAGTCGGCGTTGAGCCAGCAGGCAACGAAGAAGCCGCTACATCTAAATCAGTTGTAAAGTTAATTGTACTCTGAGCAGATGCCGCCGCAGCAGCAGCACTCGCAGCAGACTGGTTAGCATAAGTAAGTGCTAACTGCGCTGTATTTGCTTGATCTGCTGTTGCATCGCCGGGACCACCGGGACCACGATATATCGCCATGTTAGTACCAGATTGGAATATAACCGCTTGCGTCTGTTGACCAAGCCTTGGTTAGTGTAGCATCTTCATAGACATTGATATAGTCAATGCCTGCGACTTTACCTGTCGTACTAGCAAGAACATCTACAAACATAGCACCAGCATTGTCATAAGTATTGTATTGTGCGGGTGCAGAACCTAATTTCTTTGTCGGAATGTAGTCAACCCAAGCAGTTAAGCCAGTAGTGCTTGCAAGCGAGTTTACGACCATTTTTGTTGTACCGTTTGCGGTTGCATAGGTAGTAGGGTAGCAGCGAGGTATCATTTTAGTCCTCTATGTTGTTTTCTTTAACACCCTCAGCGAAGATGCTAAAGAAAAGCCTCCTAAGAGGCAAAACCGTAAGGTTTAGAATGCTGGGCGTACTACAATAAAATCTACAATGGCGGCATCAAGATTTACAGCACCAGCAGTGTTATTTAAAAGAGTCAGAGTAACCGTATTAGCAGCAGTTACTGCACCAGCGATAACAGTGTCTACAGTGTCAATAGCGATAGAGACACCCATAACGATGTCACCAAGAGCAACACCAGGGACTGTTACGTCAACAGATGCAAACGTACCAGAGCCAGTAGCAGCGTTACCAAAGTTAACAGACTCAGAATAAGTCCACATTTCAGAGAACAAGCCCTGAAACTGTGCACGACCTTGATTGATAGGCATAATAATCTCCTTAAGTGGTTAGAAGAGGGCCAGCCTTGTGAGCCAGCCCCCGATTGTCATTCCCGATTAGGCAGGAACAGCAAGAGCCACAGCAGAGGTATCACGCAACTCACCAACACCGTAGAGCGTGTCAGCAGTCAACAGCGTACCAAGGTACTCTTGTTTGTACTGGGTCTGAACACGAACGCCAA
>Ga0315904_10006119_pt1 | contig 16509 bp, 11 predicted proteins | sample LakEriMetagenome_6_FD_203529 | JGI IMG/M metagenome (GOLD analysis project Ga0315904, IMG submission 203529) | Freshwater fungal communities from buoy surface, Lake Erie, Ohio, United States - Buoy 12 MA120 | ecosystem: Environmental > Aquatic > Freshwater > Lake | place: USA: Lake Erie, Ohio... | reverse complement strand
GGGCCGTTTGGTATCGACGTGGGGGTTTGCCTGTCGCGCTTCCACCATGGGGCTGACGCCCCACGTTCGCCGGGGCTCCGCCCCACGCTTGCCTCGGCTGCGCCTCGCCAGCACAGCGTCGGCGAACGGCCAGCGTCAGCTGGCTGGTGGAGATGTCCCACGCACAAGTGATCCGCGAGTCCAGCGGCTTGCCACGCGGTTCGACGGCGTTGCTCATCACCACCGAGGCCTGGTCGTGCTTTGCGGGAGCCCGGGTGTGGGCATCGGACACCTGCCTCGGGCCGCATGGGACGACGGCGGTAGCGCCGTACTCCAAGTTGGCGGCAGGTGGCTTGGGCTTTGCCGTTGGCCATGGGCCGTTTGGTATCGACGTGGGGGTTTGCCTGTCGCGCTTCCACCATGGGGCTGACGCCCCACGTTCGCCGGGGCTCCGCCTCGCGCGTCCAGGGGGGCGGTCAGGCGTCTTTGGTTGCCAACGGGTCCGTCAGTGATCGTCTGGATTGAGGGAAAACTTCTCCGGGGGTTCTTCGGGAGTGACCTCGGGAGGCTGCCAACGGTCGGCACGGGGCGCATGGGGCTGGGCCGACTCTTCGTAAACTCCCGTCTCGCGATCCAGCAGTTCGAGGTTCCGCTCCAGTTCCTCACGGTTGCGCCCCTGCCACAGCAGCACGGACTGCCCCTCCGCCAGGTGCAGCTTGAGCTTGAGGGGTCCATAACGCCAGGGAAACAGCCACTCGCACAACCAGCGCTGTACGGCCTCCAGTTTTTGTCCGGCCGTCTCGGCGGGTGGTGGGTCGGGAGCCTCTTCGACCTCCACACGCTGCAGTCGCTCACGCTTCCACTGGTCGATCTTTCCCGGGATGAAACCGACCGTCCGCTGGCGACAGATCCGTTCCTGGGTGATCCAGGCTTCACGGTACGATCCCAACACCGCCGCCGCCAGAACGAACCCGGCGATCTTGAACGACCACCACACCGGAAGCATCACCAGGACAAACGCGCACACCGCCACCCCCAGCATGCGCAGCGGTCTTTGGACCTCAGGGGCGAAAAACTCCATCGTTCCCTCCCGGACAAGGCGAACTGGGCTGGCTGGGCAACGCTCTCCCAGGCAATCCCACCCCTTTGATCTTGACCGATTTCGGCAAATGGGGGAATGTCCCTCCCCGAATTCCAGGCGTGCCCGGGGAATTCCCCGGCCCAGGCTGACACGACCCGCCGTCAGCCCCGTCCGCACGCCCACACCCGGATTCCGTGCATGAGTACCACCATCTCTCCACCGCCCGGCCCCCCCTCGCACCGCCCCCACTCCTGGCGGCGCTGGGGATTGCTCGCCGGTTTGCTGGTGGCGGGAGGTCTGGTGCTGAATGCCGAGTCGCTGGCCCGACTGCGCCACCAGCTCTACCCCAAGCGCTTTGGCGTGGTGGAACCGGGGCGCATTTACCGCAGCGGCCAGATTGCCTCCCGGCTCATCACGGGGGTCCTGCGCGACAACCAGATCGACGTGGTCGTCGACCTCACCAACGATTCTCCCAGTGATCCGGCCGAGTTGGCCGACAAGCAGGCCGAGATCGCCGCCATTGCCAGCCTCGGCCTCGAACGACACCAGCACATTCTCATCCCGGATGGGACGGGAGACCTCGAGACGTACGCCGCCGCGGTGAAATCGGTGGCCGAGGCCGCTGCCGCGGGGAAGCGGGTGCTGGTCCACTGTGCGGCGGGAAGTCAGCGAACGGGGGGGGTGGTCGCCCTGTACCGACTGCTCGTCCAGCACAAGTCCCCGGCCGATGTGTACGACGAGATGCAGGCGTTCAAGTACAGCGTGCATGACTCGCCGCGGCTGCTGGAATTCCTCAATGGCAACATGCGCGACCTCGCTGCCGAATTGGTCCGGAATGGGACCATCGACGAGATCCCGCAAAACCTGCCCGTGCTGCCCGACGAACGGGTGGCGGGCCTGCCGCGCGAACAGCATTGATCGTCGCGACCGCGGGACCGTTCCGTCGCCTCCCGGCTCCCCTCAGGATGTCGGTGTGGGCGGGGTTTCGACCCGACCACCGCCCGTCCAGCGTCTGCCCAGTTCCTGCCCCACGTAACGCGTGAGGGCCCACAGGCTGGGAGCCCCCAGGATATGTCGCAGGTAACCGGGAAACCCTCTGGACGGGGTGCGCCCTCCCGAACGCCGCAGCCAGCGGTACCGCTGGTACAGCAGGGCCAACTCGGCGAGCCCCGCCGACATCCCCGGGGGATTCATCGACAACTCCGCCCGGCGGCGAGCCGACGCAGAGACCGGAACGGCCGCCAGGCGACCCGGCACGTCAGCGGGAATCCCACAGTGAAACTCCCGGTCGAGGTACGCCAGCATGACCGCCACTGTCGCGGTCTGTCCCCGGGCCTCGGCCGACCGTTCGAATTGGTTCCAGTCGAGGTCAGGCCCGGCACTGCGGATCAAGATCACACTGTCCGCCACCCACCGCACGGGAGGGATGGGATTCCAGCGCGACCCGTGGACCAGCAACAGCAGCAGGTGATCGGCGGGGGAGGGAACAAGCGTGTTGCCCCAACGCCCGGTCCCCGCTCGCTGCGGCAAGGGAATGGCCCGCTGCCAGACATCCTCATCAAGTCGCGGATCGAAATTTCCCTGGCTGAAAAACCAGTGCAGGTCGGCACCGGTTCCCCCGGGGCCGCGGAACCCATGGGCATGCCGGGCCTGGAAGTAGGCGTCATCGAACAACTCGCGACGGCGGGGGCCGGCAGTCCAACTGGCATGGGCCCCGGCGACGGCCACCCGGGTTCCCGTCAACGGTGTTGGCTCGGCAACCCATCCGGCCTCCAGCAGGGTGTCGACCGCCGGCTGCGCTGCTGCGAAGGGGACAACCAGGTCGACATCATCCATCGGCCGTTGCCCGGGGTCACCGTAATTGGACAGCGCCAGCGCCGCACCCTTGATCAACATCGCGGGAATCTGTCGAGCCGCCAGTGCCTGGACCAGGAGACTGGCCCGGGCCAGCACGAGCTGGTTGGCGTACCACGTCCGGCGATAGACCCCCTTGATGCGATCCCGATCACGGCTGTTGAAGCCGAGGGACTCAATTCGCTTCCACAGCAGGGGAAGCAGACGGTACGACCCGAAGTCGATGTGGTCGAGATCGAGCTGCCGCTGCCACTCCTCGAAGTGAAGACTGGCGGTGGCCGGGTCGGAATCGAGGCAGGCGTGCAGCAACAGAGTCTGCAATGGCGAGGGTTGCCAGGCCGGGGAACGGGTCACGACGGGCCTTTCTGCGACCGGGCCCGGCGACGATCGAGCGAAGCCTTGAGGATGCGGGCCCGCTCGAGGTCAGCCTCGGCTTTTCGGGTGAGACTCATGTTGGCGCCGTGCACGCGCCGACGCAGCACGACCTCGGGCAGGACCTCGATGCGGAATCCCCGTTCGGTGGCGCGCAGAAACCAGTCGAAGTCACCGAAGCTGCGGAACGACTCGTCGAGCCCTCCCAACTGCTCGAACACCCGCGAGCGGATGACCGCGACTCCCGCCAGATGCCCGGGCTGCGGGGTCTCGGGAATCTGCAGCCGCGACCGAACTTCCGGATCCATGTCTTCGCTGAAGAACGACTGCTGATGACCGGCCACGATGTCGAGTTGCGGGTCCGCCAGCAGGCGGGCCAGCCGGACCTGCAACGAGCCCGGCGTCAGCAGATCGTCGTTGTCCAGGTGGGCGATGAAGTTTCCGCGGGCCTCCCGCAGGGCGGCATTGCGGGTGGCGGCCAGTCCGGAATGTGGACGACACACAAGCCGCACTCGCGGTTCGAAGGCCCGGGCCACCTCGACCGACCCATCGGTGGACCCGTCATCCACCAGAATGATTTCGGTGGCGACCCCTTCCTGGGCCAGCACGCTCTCGATCGTGGCCGCGAGGTATTTCGCCCCGTTGAAGACTGGAATCAGCACGCTTACCAGGGGGCTCTGGGACTGGCTCTGGGACTGGCACTGGTGAGATGACTCAGGCATGGGTTCCCTCCGACGCCCCGGGAGGGGGGGCCGATGACTCCTGGAAACTGGACAACGGCGGCAGATTGAGGGCCCGGCCTCCCCGGGCCCGCCGTCGTTCCAGCGACTTCTTGAACATCAGCATCTGGTAGTGCTGCGACACCTGTTGCTGCCGGGTGATGTTGCCCCCATGCAGCCGCTGGTGGACGATCAGGTCGCGATGCAGAAGCAGCCGTACCCCCAGTTCCCTCGCGCGCAGAAACCAGTCCCAATCATCGCAATAACGGAGCGCTTCATCGAAGCGGCCGACGGTGTCGAACAACTCCCGGCGAAAGAGCGCGGTCCCCAATTGCAGGGTCAGCATTTCATTGCCAATCGCGGCGAAGGAGGCGACGGGGTCGGTCGGCCGCGACTGCAACGACTCGTACTGACCCAGCCCCACCACCAATTGCACCTCGGGATGGGTGCGAAAGCGGGCCAGTTGACGGTCGAGCGCGTCGGCCGTGAAGGTGTCGTCGGCGTCGAGAAACCCAATGAACTCGCCACGGGCCAGGGAGATTCCCGTGTTGCGGGCCACCGGGGCCCCTCCGTTGGGCTGACGATGGACCCGGACGGGATCGCCCAGGCGCTCGGCGATCGCGGCACTGTCGTCCTGCGAGCCATCATCGACCACGATCACCTCCAGCGGACGATGGGTCTGCGCGAGGATGCTGCGGAGTCCCTCTTCGACATAGGCGGCCCCGTTGTAGACCGGCACGATGATGCTGATCAGGGGTGTGCTGGACGATGGCTTCATGTGGACGGGTGGGCAAGTTGTTGCAAAAGAGGGACGGCTTCATCGGGATCGGGTCCGACCCGCAGCGACCAGCAGGGGAGTTGTTGCACCAGCGTTGTCAGCCGCTGCAGTGCCGGAGCTCGTTCCCCCGGCATCTGGAACAGCGTGCTGGGGGCCAGTGCCCGCAGGGTCTCCCCCTTGCTGATCGGGGCGAGACTGGCCGGGCCTGTGGGGATGATTCGGGGGAGGACAATGCCCCGCAAAGGAGCGGTGGGCACGACCTCCCAGCCGGTCCCCGGGCCCAGGAAGAGAATCTGCTTCGATTCTTCCCACAGCGGGCTCTGGGCGAAGGCTTCCTGCAACCGGCTCAGCCGGGCGATCGAGCCCCGATTGGCCTTCCCCGAGGCGTAGAGCGAGTGCACCCGCGGACCATCCGCCGTCTCCACCAGGCAATAGTCATCGGCGAGATAGCCGACCCGCGTCCCCAGGCACGACAGGGCCGTGGTCGACTTCCCCGATCCGCCGCGCCCCACCAGCAGGACCCCCCCCGACTCATCTCCGACGGCGGCGGCATGCACCAGTTGCCCCCCCCAGCCCGACGACCACCAATGCAGAATGCGGCGGAGGGGCCCAGCCTGTTCCCAGGCGGGGATCCGCGCGAGGTCGGGTGTGCGCCAGAGCGCCACCTGGGTGGCAGGGTCCAATGCCGCGAGACTTCCCAGAGCCGGTTCCCAGGCGATCTGCGGCGGGCCCTCAAAATGAAACAACCCGGCATCGCCCGTCTGAAATGGCAGCGGGGGGGGCGGGCCCCCGGCGGCAATGTCATCCCAGCAACAGACCGTGAGATCGGGTCGCCCGGAAGAGTTTGCCAGGCTCACTGACGACTCGACTTCGAGGTGCCGCAGGGCGCGGACGACCATCGGTGCGTCCCGCGATGACAGAAACTCGATTCGCACCAGCCGACCGGCAATCCGGGCGACAAAGTCCGAAGAATCGCCGTTCGCGGCTCGTGCCTGAACAAACCACTGCCGCAGCCGTTGAAAATAGTCCGATGCAGAACCCATGCCGAGTCACCTGTTGCAGTTCCACCCGTGGCGGCCCACCCGGTCGCACCGTTCCGTACGACCTCAGGGGATACACGGATCTAGCCCGGCGGCACAGCGCCCGACTCGGGGGAGTTCGGCTGCAGTGGCCAACCGGCCTCGGCGACTTCATGAATGGGATCCACCAGCAGCAGTTCCTGCATATCGGTGAACTTCTCGAAGCGGGGTGCTTCAAACGAACTTCGCTCCCCCGGGGTCGCGGGAGCCAGGACCGGCGAATGGTCCCTGCCTGTGGTGGGCACAATCAACTGCTCCGCGACCAGATCGGCGATAAACTGTTCCACCGCCGGGCCGATGACCGGGCGGGTCCCCTCTGTCGTCTCGGTCAACTGGTCAACAATCGCCCCAGCCGTCAGGCCCGAGATGAGTCGTCTCCAGACTTCGGCCCCCCCTCTGGTCAGGCTGTAATACGAGCCTGAGACAAGGTGGACCACGATCACTTCACCGTCCAGTTCTTCCTGAACCACATCGGGCGAATTCAACCGGTATTCCATGAGTCTGCTGCGAACTTTGGAAGAAATGACGGCACGAGGCACAACGACGTGACAAGGGGAGCCGCTGCGCGCGACCGCACCGATGCACATCTCCCAACCCAATTTACCAATTGGTGCCACGGAGACAGTGGTGTGAATTCCCGATTCCGCCGAGCATCGGCTGCCATGCCTGTTCGAGGACCGGGAGTGCCGGATGTGACAGTTCTGCGCCCCACCATCCCCGCACGATCCTCACCCGGCTCAACAGGGGGGAGATCTGCACTTCCGTCTCCCCCTGCTTGACCCTCCCCGGTCCGGCTGTCAGGATGCGGTTTCGGGAGACACGGGGCCACGGCCCGCGACGCCTGCACAGGGTGGGGCGCGACTGCGGACGGCATACGGTACGACGCCGGAGGGGTGACAGCAGCATGTCGAGATTGGGATCACGCGATGCAGACCGGAACGGAGGAGGCTCCTCCAGCACCGATCCAGCCGACCTGCGGGCCGCCGAGGACCTGGCCCGGATCTACGAAGAACTCTGCAGTCAGCTCGGCCGGGTGATTCATGGTCAGCAGGAGGTGCTGCGGCAGATCCTGATCGCCATGTTCGCCCAGGGGCACTGTCTGCTGGAAGGGGTTCCCGGGTTGGCCAAAACCCTCATGATCTCGACGCTGGCACAGTTGTTGTCGCTCGACTTCAAGCGGATCCAGTTCACCCCCGACCTCATGCCCTCCGACATTACGGGGACCGAGATCCTCGATGAGGAAGAGGGGACGGGACGACGGCGGATGCGATTTGTGAAAGGGCCGATCTTCGGGAACATCCTTCTGGGCGATGAAATCAACCGCACGCCTCCCAAGACGCAGGCGGCGCTGCTGCAGGCGATGCAGGAATACCAGGTGACCTGCGCCGGCGAGACCTTCCCCCTCGATCGTCCGTTTCTGGTGCTGGGGACGCAGAACCCGATCGAGCAGGAAGGGACGTATCCCCTCCCCGAGGCGCAGCTCGACCGGTTCATGTTCAAGGTGGTGGTCGACTACCCCAGCTTCGACGAAGAACTGGCGATTGCCGAGCAGACGACCAGCACGGGGACGCCCGAGCTCGCGCCGGTTCTGACCAAGGCCGACATTCTCGCCGTGCAGCGGGTGGTGCGGAAGGTGCTGGTGGGGCGGTCGGTCTCGTCGTTTGCCGTCCGGCTGGTCCGGGCGACCCGTCCCAAGGGGAGCGAGGCCCCCGATTTTGTCCGGAAGTATCTGACGTGGGGGGCCGGCCCGCGCGCGTGCCAGGCGCTGTTGCTGGGGGCGAAGGCCAACGCCCTGCTGGATGGCCGCGTGCACGTCTCGCTGGATGACATCCGCCAGGTCGCCAAGCCGGTGTTGCGACACCGCCTGGTCACCAGCTTCGCCGCCGAAAGCGACGGCATCACGCAGGACGGGGTCATCGAAAAACTGCTGGGCATCATCCGCGAGGAGGGGTGATGGCGAACCGGTACTTCGACCCGGCGGCCCAGGCCCGCGTGGGGAAGCTGGAACTCGTGGCCCGGCAGGTGGTCGAGGGGTTTCTCTCGGGACGCCACCGCAGCCCCTACCACGGGTTCTCGGCCGAGTACCTCGATCACCGCGCCTACACCCCCGGCGATGAAATCGCCGCGATCGACTGGAAGGTGCTGGCCCGCACCGACAAGTACTACGTCAAGCTTTTTGAAGACGAAACCAACCTGCGGGCCACCCTGCTGCTCGACTGCTCGAAGTCGATGGCCTTCCAGAGCGGCGAGCTCTCGAAACTGGAATTCGGCTGCTACCTCGCCGCCGCCCTCACCAGCCTGCTGCTGCGCCAGAATGACTCGGTCGGGCTCGTCACCTTCGACACCGGCATCCGCCAGTACCTCCCCCCCCAGGCCCACCCGTCGCAGCTCCGCCGGGTGCTCGAGTCGCTCGACGGCACCGCCTCGGAAGGGGACACCGATGTGGGGAAGACCCTGCACGAGGTGGCCGAGCGGATCCGCCGGCGGGGCCTGGTGATCATCCTCAGCGACCTGCTGGATGATCCGCAGCACATCGCCGCCGGGCTGCAGCACTTCCGCCACAACCGGCACGAGGTGCTGGTGTTCCACATTCTCGACGACGCCGAGCTGACCTTCCCCTACCAGCGGCTCACCCGCTTTCAGGACATGGAGGGAACCGGCCGGGTCGTGGTCAATCCGCAGAGCCTGCGGCAGCAGTACCTCGACCGCATGCAGCGGTTCCTCGAGACGATCCAGGCGTCGTGTTTCGAGCGCAGGATCAGCTACCACCTGGCCCGCACGAGCGAGGCTCCGGCCGCGGTGCTGGCCGAGTACCTCGACCGCCGGTCCCGCCGGGGATGATGCCATGAATCTCATCCCGCTGCTCAATCCTGCCCTGCTGGTGTTCCTCCCGGTGGCGGCGATCCCGGTGTTGCTGCACCTGTTGACGCGGCACCGGGTCAAGACGGTCGACCTGGCGACCTACCGATTCCTGTTCGACACCTACGTTCAGCAGCGGCGGCGCATGCGCTTCCTGGAGGCGCTGATCGCCCTGCTGCGCACGTTGTTCCTGGCGCTGTTGGTGCTGGTGCTGGCCCGACCCGCCCTGCGGCATTGGGACCGGTTGCTGGGGGCCGGGGGCAATCGTGAAGTCCTGCTGCTGGTCGACACTTCCGAGAGCATGAACACCACGACCGCCGGTCGCTCGGCGCTCGACCGCGCCCGAGGTGTGGCCCAGGCGATTGCCGACCGGCTGGGCCCCGAGGACCGCCTCACGCTGTTTCGCCTGGGAGCCCGCCCCGAAGAGGTCTTCAGCCGGTTCGCGGGCGATACCCAGGCAATCCGCAACAGCATCGACAACCTGAAAGCAGGCTCTTCCCGCGCGAACCTGCTGGCGGCCTTCAGCCAGATCTTCGGCCCGCAAGCCCCGTCGCGGGAACAACCCCTCGTTTACCTGCTGACCGACGGCCAGGCCTCGGGCTGGACCGAGTTGCAGCAACAGGGGGCCGCCAACCTGCTTCCTCCCGAGGCGAAGCTGCAGGTGATTCTCTGCGGATCGGCGACCCCCCTGTCGAACCGCGCCCTGGTTGGGGACACCCCCCGGCAATCCCGATCGATCGTCGGTTTGCCCATCAAGCTGGTTCCGCGTGTCACCAATCACTCGGCCACCGAGGGGGTCGAGGTCCAGATCAGCATCCAGGTCAATGGCAAGGAAATCGCCCGGCCTGTCGTTCCGCTCAAGCCCGGTGAGACAGCGCACCGCGAACTGGTGTACCTCCCCACCGAACCGGGTGTCTTCGAAGGACGCTTTCACCTCGAGCGCTCCGAAGGGGGGCTTCCGGATGGTTTCCCGGCCGACGACGACTATCTCTTCACCCTCGAGGTGACCGAACCCCTGCAGGTGCTGCTGGTCAACGGGGCGCCGCACAGCGACCCCCTCGAAAGTGAGACGCTGTTTCTCAAGACTGCCCTCACCGCTCCGGACGAACGGGAACCCGCCGCCGTCGCCCCCGGTCAGCCAACCCCGCCGGGTCCACTGACGACGCCCGATGCCCGGTCACTCGCCGTGCAGGAAATCGGCGAAGGGTTGCTGAATGAAGAGATTTTGAAGGGGGCCCAGGTGGTCATCCTCGCCAACTGCGGTCAGCTGAACGGGAACCAGTACACCTTTCTGCGGAACTTCGTGACGCGGGGCGGGGGACTGCTGGTCTTCCCGGGTGACAAGGTCAATCCCGAGCAATACCGGCAACAGTTCTTCACCAACCCGCAGGTTCCCGATCGACGGTTCATTCCCCTTGAACTGCAGGCGGCCCAGGGGGATCTGAACGACGCCAATGCCGCCTTGCGTCTCTCGGCCGAATCGCTCGATTTTGCCCACCCCATTCTCTCGGTCTTCGACACCCCGCAGTCGCGCTACCTCACCGGGGCCCGCTTCTATCGAAGGTATCCGCTGTTGCCTCCCGGCCAGCGACCCGACAGCCTGCCGGGCAACCCCGCTGCGACTGGTTCCCCCCCACCGACCTCGGACAAAAACTACTGGACCCTCGCCAGCTTCAGCGACGGGAGCCCGGCACTGATCGAGACCTGGCCGGGGGAAGGGAAGCTGCTGCTCGCGGCGTTCCCGGCCAGCGGCAAGTGGTCGAACCTGCCGCTCAAGCCCGAGTTCGTCCCGTTGCTGCTGCGGATGGTGCAGCATGTGGCCCATCGTCCCGGCCTGGAGTTCCCCTCGGTCGTCTCCCCGGGGACCCCCGCCGAAATCCGTGTGGCGAAGAGCTGGGAACCGATCACCGGCCAGGTGACCGATCCCTCGGGGGGCAAATCGACACTGGAGTTCCGTCCCACCGGATCACGCTCGGTCGCTGCCGTGGAACAGACGGGTCTCAAGGGCTTCTACGCCGCCGAGGTGCGGGGTGGCAACGGGGATGAAACCCGGCAGGGAACCGCCCGCTTCGCCGTCAATCTGGCTCCCGAAGAATCGGACTTCACCCGTATTGACCAGCAGGCCGTGCGGGATCTGTTCCCCGGCACTCCGGTCGAATTCGTCGATGCCACCGCCGAGGCCCAGCAGCAGTACGGGGCGGTCGGTGGAGATTCCCGCGAGATCTGGCGTCCCCTGATCCTGCTGATGCTGGGGGTGATGGGGCTGGAGTTCTGGCTGGCGACTCTCGGGGGGGGCCGTGAGGACGCCTCCCAGACCACGCTGCGTGACCGCCTCGAAGGACTCAACCCCGCCCGCTGGGTGGGAGCCATGACGGGGAGTCAACTTCCCCCCGACCCGCAGACTCAATAACCGCTGCGGTGGGGCCGGGAGTCCATTTCCCCTCTCCCGACCCACGCCGGCACGGTACGATCAAGAACCACGCCTGTCTTCCCTCGTCTCCTCTCCCGCACGGTGTCTTCGATGTCCACGAATCCGGTTTCGCGATTCGATCATCTCCGGGCTGGTGTTCCGGCAACAGAGGAATTGTCTCCCCCCGATCTCTCCCCCATCCGCCGGTTGATCGGCCAGGTGCGGCATCTGCTGCGCACCAGTTGGGTGGCGACTGGGCTGGGGCTGACGCTGGCCCTGGGAGTCGGCTTCCTGGTCGCCGTCTCGCTGCTTGACCTCGCCCTTCCCCTGGGAACCCTGTGGCGGCTGATCGCCCTCGCCCTGGTGATCGTGCCCAGCCTGCTCGCCGCCTATGCGGGTGTGATCCGGCCCTTGTTCCGCCGACTGAGCAACTCGGGAATCGCCCGGCTCATCGAGTCGCACCTCCCCGGGATCCACAACCGCCTCGTGAGCGTGGTCGACCTCGACCAGCCGGGGGCTCCCCGGCCCATGTCCCCCACCTTCCACCGCCGGCTGGTCTCGGAAACGCTCTCTCGGGTGGCACCGTTTCGCGCCGGCACGGTCGTCGACCGGCGCAGCCTGTGGCGGGCGGGACTCTCCTCCCTGCTGGCCATTGGCGCGTTCGCCGGGGCGTGGGGACTCTTTCACGATCGGCTCCCCACCACCCTTGCCCGCATCTTCCAGCCGTTGGCCGATATCCCACCGGCCTCCGGGGTGCAGTACCAGGTCACTCCCGGGGACACCCAGGTGCTGCGGGGCGATCCCATCGACCTGCGTGCCGAAGTCACCACCGGCGAACCCGACCGACTGCAGTTGGAGATTGTCCCCACCGATGGCAGCCCGGCACTCTGGTACGACCTCGAGCGTTCGACCGAGACCCCGACGACGTGGGCCTTCACCCTCTCGGGGTTTGAACAGTCATTCCACTACCGGATCCATGGTGGAGGGACGTGGAGTCGCGAACATGCGGTGACCATGGTGGATCGGCCGCAGATTCTGGACGCCCGCGCACTGCTGCACCTCCCCCGGTACCTCGAGATCTCGGAGCCGCGTGAAAATCCGCCGGGACAACTCGCCGTGACCGGCCCGGAGGAGGGTCAGGTCGAAGTGCAACTGGCCACCGGGGGGCAGGTTGCGCGGGGTGAAATCCAGTTGCTGAAGACGGTGCAGCACCGCGAACCGGTCACCGAGCGCATCGAGCGGGTCTGGTTTGCCGAGGCGATTCCCGAAGGGGCCCATGCCGAGGGGGCCTGGGAATGGAACCTTCGCCTGCTGCTGCGCAATGCCCATACCGACGCGGCACAGCCGGGACTGCACCGGCACCTGTTCCACAACGCCCCCAGGCCACACCAGGTGCGGACTGGCGAAAACCTGTTTGCCCACGTTTACATCATGCCGGACCTCGTCCCCGAGACGATCATGCTGGAATGGCATGACGGGCAGAACTGGGAACACCGGGCCTACTGGGGTGCCGACAAGATCGCCTTCGGTCAGCCCGACACCCCCAGCCGTCGCCGCCTGGGAGACATTCCACCGGCCGGGCAATGGACCCGGCTTGAGATTCCCGCCGACCTGGTGGGACTGACCGGGAGGTCGTTGAAGGGGATGGCGTTTTCGCTGTTTGGGGGCCAAGCCATCTGGCACCGTACGGGGACGTTGCCGGGTGAATTCCGAATCCTCGAAGAACTGACGGTTGCCGAGCGACTTCCCCTGTCGCAACTGGGATCGGACCTGTGGGGGGGACGCTTTCCCCTCGTGGGGACCGGCAAGTACCGGGTCGAGTTGCAGAACTCGCTGGGGCACGCGAGCCAGCCGATGGACGAAGCCCCCTACGTGGCGATCCCCGACAAGCCGCCGCAGATCCTGGTGGGGCGTCCCGGGGTGGACCTGACCCTCTCGAAGCCAGTGCGGGTTCCGGTCGCCATCTCGGCCTACGACGACCTCGCCCTCGCCAAGCTCACGCTGGCCATTCAGCCCCCCGGGGTGACCGGGTTCGAAAGCCGGCCGATCGTGCGCTTCGAACCGGGGGTCACCACCGACGACCGGCTCTACACGCTCGACCTCGCGCAGTTCGGCATGAAACCCGGTGATGTGCTGAAGTACCGCGTCGAGGCCCACGACCGGAAGGAACAGAGCCGCTCGACGCAGGAATTCAGCATCCGGATCCAGAACGATCCCCAGGCGGCCGACAAGAAGCTGGAAGCGTTCGAAAAGCAACAGGAACAACTGGCCGAGAAGTTCGAAAAGCTGGTCCATGACCAACAGCGGGTCGAACAACGGCTGCAGGAACTGCGCGAGCAGAATCGCGAACTCGCCGGGAAACTCGACGAGGCGCGGGCCGAGGCACGCGCCGAAGCACAGAACCCCGACCAGCCGGCCGATCCCCAGCCACCCCAGCCGGCCGACGCCAACCCGGCGCAGCCGCAGCCCCCGGCACAGCCGAAGCTCGACGAAGCGACCCGTCAGCAGGTGGCCCAGGTGCAGCAGCAACTGGCCGAGGTCGCCCAGCAGGAGGCCCAGAACCTGGCGGCCGGCAAGCAACTCGCCCAGGAACTCAAGGCCGCCGCCGACCAGGCCGCGCAACTCTCGCTGCTGCCACCCCAGTTGCAGAACCAGTGGCAGCAATTCCCCGAGAGTGTGCAGCAGGAGGGGATCCAGCCCCTGCAGAACCTGGCCGAGAACCTGCAGCAGGCCAGTGCGCCCGACAAGCAACCGGCACCGAATGTGCCCGCACTCGCCGACGAAAGCCAGCAGGTTCAACGTCACCTGGCGGACCTGCAGGAACGGATGAAGGCCCTGGCCGAGGCGACTTCGCAGGCGCAGCAGGATCCCCAGTCGAGCCTCGATCGGCTGCGGGACAAACTGCTGTCTCAGGAGGCGCAGACCACCACCCAGGACCTGGAAGCACTGCAGCAGTTCTTGTCGGAGTTGCGGGATGACCTGCAGCAGTACAACCAGACCGAAGGAGAACTGCAGGCCGAAACCCAGGGTGCGGCCGAGGCCGAACTGGCGGGACTCGAACGACGCCAGGACCGGCTGGAAATGCAGGCGGACCCTCGGCTCGACCAGGCCCGACAACTGCTGGCCGATCCGACCCGCATTCCCGAGGCCCCCCCGTCCAAGACACGCGACGGGAAATCGCCGACCGGGCAGCCCCAGACATCGTCTGAAACGCCCCCAGGCGACAAAGGCCAACCCGATCCTGGCCAGCCGGCGCCGGCACAGCCCGACAAGGGTCAGCCAGCCCCGGGTGAACCGAATGCCGGGAAACCGGCCTCCGACCCGGCACCCACCGGCGAACCCGCTGCGCAATCTCCCGGCGACAAACCGGCGGGTGAATCTCCGTCTTCTCCCCCGGGCACTCCGCCGAAGGGGGCAGCGCCTTCCTCGGGGAAACCGGCCCCCGATCGTCAGGCGCTCACCGACCGTGAGGCCGCCAAGAAAGCCGAACTGGAAGCGGCCGAACGGAGCCTGGCCGAAGATTTTCAATCGCTGGGAGACCTGATTGACGAACTGCAGGCGGCCACCGGTGAAGGCCCCGAGGGCGATGCCCCCCCGCAACCTGGCGAGATGAGCGCTGATGCCAAGGGAGATTCCTCACAGGCCCCCACCGGCGAGTCGGTCCCGGCCCCCGGTCAGTCACCCGCGAAGCCGGGCGACATGCCGACCGGCTCGAACCCGACCCCGGTTCAGCCTGGAGAGGCGCCGGGACAATCGGCCGAGGGGCCGTCTCCCGCGGGCTCGCCACAGCCATCGAAGGGGGCCACCAAGGGGACCGTGGCCGAGGGAGAAACCGGGAAGAACAACCGCCCGGTCGATGCCCAGGCCCTGTCCGAGCTGTTGAACTCACAGCGGGTCCAGGAGGCGAAGGCCATGGCGGCCCGCTTGCAGGCGGCGCGACAGGGGGCCGATCCGAATGCGACGGCCAAGCCGATGGCCGCCAACGCGACCACCCCTCCCAGCCAGGCGGGAAGTGCCTCGGCCAATCCCTCGACGCTGCCAGTCTTGCCTGTCGATGCCAAGCTGGTCGATCTCGACCTCGAAACGCGAACGGTCCTGCTCAAGCTCCCCCCGCGGATCCGCGAAGAGCTGCTGCAGGGGCTGAGGGAAGAGGGACCCGAGGGCTACCAGCAGTTCATCCGCAATTACTACCAGCGGCTCGCCCGGGTGAAGGGAGACAAGAAGTGATCGCCTGGAAGAGTCTTCCGTGGGGCACAGGGGCGGAATGATTCCCACCGGCCTGCTCAAGTGGTTTCTCGACACGATCGGCTATGCCGATCGCGAGGTCCTCACGCACCTCGACCAGGTCACCCTCGCCTTCCAGCGCCCCGGGCTGTTGTGGCTGGGGCTGCTGGTGTGGGGCCCGCTGGTCTGGTGGATGCGCCGTCGGCAGATGCGGCAATTCACGTCCGCACCCCACTGGTTGATCAACACGCTGACGGCCACCCGGGCGATCATCCTGGGGCTGATGCTGCTGACGCTGGCAGGCCCCTTCCTGAAACTCGACCAGCGGGTGGAAAAGCGGCCGGTGGTCGCGGTCCTCCTCGACCAGTCCGACAGCATGCGACTGCCGGCAGGGCCGTTTGAAAGCGATGCCGTCACCCGTGCTGTCGCCCTTGCGGCGGGCTTGTTGCCCCCCCCTGCTCCCGCATCCGCTCCCGCCGCCAACGACGCCACGGCAACACCCGAGCCCCTGCCTGCCCCCGTGACCGAGGCGCTGCAGACGATCAGCCGGTTCGACCTGGCGCGAGCGGTCGTGACGCAGTCGGGACCCCTGTGGAAGGAATTGGCAGAGACCAACGACGTGCGGTTCTACCAGTCGGCGACGACCCTCGTGCCGCTGAGCCTCGAACCGGACCAGCCCGAGTATCCCGGACTGGAAGAGAGCCCCACGTTTCCCGCGACCCACCTCGGAGATGCGCTGGCAGAGGTGCTGGAAGACGCCGCCGGCCGGCCTGTCGCCGGGATCATCCTCTTCAGCGACGGCCAAAACACCGGGGGCATCTCCCCCGCCGAGGCGGCCCGCACAGCCGGGCTGGCCCACGCACCGGTGCACACCATTCCGCTGGGCCCCCCCGTGCGGCTGCGCGATGTGGCGGTGGTCGATCTCTTCACCTCGGGGCAGGTCTCGGTCGGAGATACCGCCCAGGTGTCGGTCACCCTTGAGAGTACGGGGTTTGATGGTCAGCCGGTCGAGGTGCAACTGTTCGACGGCACAACTCCCCTGGCGAGCCGACGGCTCGTCCTCGCCAGTGGCGAACAGCAGCACATGGAGCTGAGCTTCGAGGCGAAAGAGCCGGGACTGCGCACCCTCAACGTGGTCATTCCCGTCCTGACGG